>JABLTT010072201.1_pt1 | contig 153909 bp, 154 predicted proteins | sample 7160061 | NCBI WGS metagenome assembly JABLTT01 (sample SAMN14651232, study PRJNA627086) | human gut metagenome | isolation source: feces | host: Homo sapiens | reverse complement strand
TTTACAAAGGCTTACAAAGCCCGAAATACCAAGAAAAACTAAGAAATGCGAGGTTATGCAACAATGATAAAAGTACTTTTCATCTGCCACGGCAACATCTGCCGCAGCACCATGTCCCAATTTGTATTCCAAGACATAATTAACAAGCAAGGTCTCACCGACCAATTTTATATCGATTCCGCGGCAACAAGCCGCGAGGAAATCGGCAACGGGCCACATTACGGAACGGTAAATAAGATGCGGGAAGTTGGAATTCCAGTACTTCCGCATCGCGCTGTACAGATGACAAAAAAAGACTATGGAAAATATGATTATCTCATAGGAATGGACGAAGCGAACATTCGCAATATGACAAGAATCGCAGGTGGTGATCCGGATGGGAAAATCCACATGCTTCTTGATTTTGGAAAAGCTCCAAGAGCGATTGCAGATCCATGGTATACCGGAAATTTTGATGTTACCTATCGGGATGTGAAAGAAGGCTGTGAAGCGCTGCTCGCTTATATTAAACAACATGATTTGTAAGGACGATTTTCAGTCTCTCCAAAACGAAATAAAAGTTCCGGTTGGAGGGACTGTTTTGTTATCTGTTGTCCTTATAGATTGATTTTCAAAATTGACGGGAAATGAAAAATCCTTTATGATATTTTGAGAGAAAAAAATAGGAGTGTTGAAAATGAATATATTGAATATAGAACACGTCAGTAAAATATTTGGCGAGAAGACAATTTTCGATGATGTTTCATTCGGGATTCAAGAAGGAGACAAAATTGGCATTATAGGAATTAATGGTACAGGGAAAACAACGCTGTTGCGTATGATTGCGGGAGTGGAAGAGCCTGACAGCGGACAGATTATAAAACAGAATGGGATTCGATTGGCGTATCTTTCGCAGCATCCTTCGTTTCCTGAGGGAGCGACTGTTCTTTCGTATGCATTTGACGGAATTGCGGAGAATGACTGGGCGCTGAAAAGTGAAGTGAAAAGTGCACTCAATAAACTTGGAATTACGGATCACGATATGAAAATGGAGCATCTTTCCGGCGGGCAGAAGAAAAAAGTAGCGCTTGCGAAAACGCTGACATCTTCGTTTGAAATTTTGCTTTTGGACGAGCCGACGAACCATTTAGATGGAGAGATGATTTCCTGGCTGGAAGATTATTTGAAACGTTATAAAGGTGTTGTGATTATGGTAACGCATGACCGTTATTTTTTAGATAAAGTGACAAATCGAATTTTGGAAATCAGTCGTGGAAAATTATATGGGTATGAGGCGAATTATTCGAAATTTTTGGAAATGAAGGCAGGACGGGAAGAGATGGAGCTTGCTTCAGAGCGAAAACGCCAAAGTGTGTTGAGAATGGAATTAGAATGGGCAAAGCGCGGCTGCCGTGCAAGAACAACAAAGCAAAAGGCAAGATTGGAGCGATTAGAGCTTTTGAAAAACGGAAAAGCTCCGGAGACGGATCGTTTGGCAGAGATTGATTCTGTGGAAACGAGAATGGGCAAGAAGACGATTGAGCTCCACCATGTCAGCAAGAGCTACGGGGAGCGAAAGCTGATTGACGATTTTGATTATATTGTATTGAAAAATCAGAATCTTGGAATCGTGGGTCCGAATGGCTGCGGAAAGTCGACACTGCTAAAAATGATTGCGGGACTTGTTGAGCCGGATGAGGGAACGATTGAGATTGGTGAGACGATTCGAATCGGCTATTTTGCACAGGAACTTCCGGAAATGAATACGAGCCAGAGGGTGATCGATTTTGTGAAAGATATCGCCGAGTATATTCCGACGAAAGAGGGAAGAATTACGGCTTCGCAGATGTTGGAGCGGTTTTTATTTACACCGGATATGCAGTATGCGCCGATTGAAAAATTATCGGGCGGTGAAAAGAAGAGACTTTATCTGTTAAGTGTCCTGCAGGCTGCGCCTAACGTGCTCATATTTGATGAGGCGAACAATGATATTGATATTCCGACAATGACAATTTTAGAGGACTATCTGAACTCGTTTCAGGGAATTGTGATCACGGTATCGCATGACCGCTATTTTCTGGATAACGTAGTGGACCGCATTTTTGAATTTGATGGAAATGGACATTTGCAGCAGTACGAGGGCGGATACACGGATTACATAGAGGCGAAGCAGAAGCGGGAAGTGCCAAAAGAGGAAGCGAAGACGAAAAAGAGTACCGGGAAAAATGATTGGAAACAGAATCGTCCGACAAAGTTGAAATTTTCATATATGGAGCAGAAGGAGTTTGAGACAATTGATGAAGACATTGCCAAGCTGGAGGAAAAACTCGAAAAGCTGGATGCGGATATGATGGCGAATGCAACGAACTCTGCGAAACTTTCGGAACTCACTTTAGAAAAAGAGTTCGCAGAAAAACAGTTGGAAGAAAAGATGGAACGGTGGGTTTATCTGAATGATCTGGCAGAGCGCATTGCAGCGCAGTAAAAAGTTAAAGTGACATTTAGAAAAAGTATTGACAAATAAGTTTCTAGTTGATAATATATAAAAACAGAACGCACTCTGTTTTTTGAAAATAAGAAAGTAGAGGGATGTTATGAGGAAACAAGTATTTTCATTATTGGTAAATAACAATGCGGGATTGTTAAGTCGCGTTGCCGGATTATTCAGCAGACGAGGATACAGTATTGACAGTATCACAGCGGGAATTACAACGGATGAACGGTTTACAAGACTTACGGTTGTTGCAAGCGGGGATGAGTTGATTTTGTCTCAGATTGAGAAGCAGCTTCGCAAATTGGAAGATGTCGTTGATATTAAGATTTTGGCGGATGGAGAGTCGGTTTGCAGGGAGCTTATTATGGTCAAAGTGATGGCAGATGCATCTGAGAGAGCAGAGATTATTTCTGTTGCTGATATTTTCAGAGCGAAGATTGTCGATGTGGAGAGAGAGTCGCTGATGCTTGAGATGACAGGAAATCAGTCGAAAGTAGAAGCTTTTTTGAATCTCCTGCAGGGATATAAGATTTTAGAGCTTGCAAGAACAGGAATCACGGCCTTGTCAAGAGGGTCAAAAGGTATCAAAGTAATTGATGATTAATGTAGAAAGCTAGGGGCAAAGGTCCTTAACTATATATTCATGAGAAGGGTTTAGGAGGTAACAGCTATGGCAAAAATTTATTATCAGGAAGATTGTAACTTATCATTATTAGAAGGAAAGACAATTGCGGTAATCGGTTACGGAAGTCAGGGACATGCGCATGCATTGAACGCAAAAGAATCCGGATGCAATGTCATTATCGGTCTTTACGAAGGCAGCAAATCATGGAAAAAAGCAGAAGAACAAGGATTTGAGGTATACACAGCGGCAGAGGCAGCAAAAAAAGCCGATATTATTATGATTTTGATCAATGATGAAAAGCAGGCTGCATTATACAAAAACGATATTGAACCAAACCTTGAAGAAGGAAATATGTTAATGTTCGCACACGGATTTAACATTCATTTTGGATGTATCGTACCTCCAAAGAATGTAGATGTTACAATGGTAGCGCCAAAGGGACCTGGTCACACAGTAAGAAGCGAATATCAAGTAGGAAAAGGTGTTCCTTGTCTTGTGGCAGTAGAACAGGATGCTACAGGAAAAGCACAGGATATCGCACTTGCATATGCGCTTGCAATCGGTGGAGCAAGAGCAGGTGTGCTTGAGACAACATTCCGTACAGAGACAGAGACAGACCTTTTCGGTGAGCAGGCAGTACTTTGTGGTGGTGTTTGCGCATTGATGCAGGCAGGGTATGAGACATTGGTAGAAGCAGGATATGATCCAAGAAATGCTTACTTCGAATGTATCCACGAGATGAAATTAATCGTAGACTTGATTTACCAGAGCGGATTTGCCGGAATGAGATACTCTATCTCAAACACAGCAGAATACGGTGATTACATTACAGGACCAAAGATCATCACAGAAGATACAAAGAAAGCAATGAAGAAAATCTTATCAGATATTCAAGATGGTACATTTGCAAAAGACTTCTTATTAGATATGTCATCAGCAGGAAGCCAGGTACACTTCAAAGCAATGAGAAAACTTGCGGCAGAACATCCATCAGAAATTGTCGGAGAAGAAATCCGTAAATTATACAGCTGGAGCGACGAGGATAAATTGATCAATAACTAGTCGTTATAATGAAAAGTAGGTAGATGCATTAAATGCGCTACCTACTTTTTGTGTGCAGTATATTGGGTGATGCTTTTCCAAATCTCTACAAGTTTCTCCAGTGAATAGACTGCGTTTGCGGGACTTGTGGATGGCAATTTTATTGCGTCCATATGTGTCTGGCTTTTGCAGTATTTTTCATAAAGCTGGAATGCGGCGTTGCCGTTTGTATAAATCTGCTCGATATGGGAGACAGACAAGATTCGATTCAGATCATTGGGAACGACGTTTTTGATGCTGCTGTCGCTGGACCCTTTGATCTCGCAGGAAGCAATCACATCCCACACTGCGATCTGATTGGTCAGAAGGAAAAGCTTTTTCTCCTCAATTGTCTTTGGAACCTCACGGTTAAAGACCTGTGCGAGCACCTTCCAAAAACGATTTTGTGGGTGGTTGTAGAAGAAGTGTCCTTCCCGTGACTTTACAGATGGGAAAGAGCCGAGAATCAATATTTTTGAGTCCCTATTAAAAATCGGTTCGATTTCGTGAAAAACAGTGTCCATAAAAAACTCCTTTATTTTTAAAGTGCAATCAAAAAGACAACCACATGACGGTATGGTTGTCTTATAATATATTTCCTAATAAAAATTAAGCAATTCCGTTAACAGCTTTTGTTAAACGAGAAACTTTTCTAGCACAAGTATTTTTGTGGTAAACACCTTTGCTTCCAGCCATGTTGATTTCTTTGATAGCAGCTTTTAATGCTTCAACAGCAACAGCCTGATCTTTTGCTTCAACAGCAGCATCTACTTTTTTAATAGAAGTTTTTACTCTTGATTTAATTGCTTTATTTCTAGCAGCTTTTGTTTCGTTTACTAAAATTCTTTTTTTTGCAGATTTAATGTTAGCCAATCTGAACACCTCCAATATATGTGATATAAAATTCATCTTTTGTTCAGCAGACCCGGACACGGAACGTTCTACTGAAACATACTCATTCATTGTAAAATAACTATTGTGGCTTGTCAATACATAATTCTCTTTTTTTTGTGAAAACTAAAAAATAAAGTTACAAGGAGAAGTTGAGATGTTGGAAAAGTATAGTATTCATACAGATTTAGCATTGGAGGAAAAAGAGCGATTTGAATCGGATCATGTGGAAGTTCAGGGAGTTATCTTGGAAGAGGAGTATGACAAAGAGCGGGAGATACGAATCACGAAAGTAAAGATTGAGACGGAAAAAGGGGCTCGCGCGATGGGGAAACCTGTCGGCACATATATTACGATGGAAGCACCGAATATGGCCGTCCCAGACGAGGAATATCACAGGGAAATTTCAGAAGAACTGGCAAAATATATCAAAGAGCTCATAAAAATCGAAAAAGAGGACTATGTTGTATTGGTGGCAGGTCTTGGAAACCGTCAGGTGACACCGGATGCATTAGGACCACATGTAGTCGATAATCTGGCAATTACAAGACATATTGTAAAAGAGTATGGTAAATACGCAATGGGGGAAGATGCTGTGCACATGACAAGCGCAATCGTTCCAGGGGTTATGGCGCAGACCGGTATGGAGACATTAGAGATCATCAAAGGGATTGTAAAAGAGACAAAACCGGATTTGGTCATTGCGGTGGATGCGCTTGCCGCAAGGAACAGCAAGAGACTGAATCGAACCATTCAGATTGCAGATACGGGAATTAATCCGGGCTCCGGTGTGGGAAATCACAGAAACGGAATTACAGAAGAGACAATCGGGGTTCCGGTCATTGCCATTGGTGTGCCGACGGTTGTAGATGCAGCTACGATTGTCAATGACACGATGGAAAATTTGATTGCGGCACTGGAGACATCCGAGACACTAAAAGGTGTCGGGGTCGTTTTGCAGGGATATAATGCGACGGAGAAATATGAGCTGATCAAAGAACTGATTTCTCCGCATTTAAATGGAATGTTTGTGACCCCGAAAGATATTGATGAGACAATCAAACGAATCGGATATACGATTTCTGAGGGATTAAATATTTTGTTTTCGGAGAGGACATGCTCATAATTATCAAAAAGGCAACATATATTGTTAAAGCTCTAAAGATTCTGTTAGGAGAGAAATATGAGAAAAAATAGGAGTTTAGCAATATTGTCGGGCAGTTTGATCTTTTGTCTTGGCATATATATATTATTTCAAGGTGGAACGCAGATTACGGAAGAATGGAAGTGGAGTCTGCGGGAAAATCTTGTGAGAATGACGGAAAGGTCTTTTATGCCAGGACTTTTTTATGCGGAAAAAGAAGAAAAGACAGATTGGAATACATGGATTGCAAAAAAAGCGATGCAGATGATTCCGCTTGGAAGTTATGTGGAAGGGAAAGGAACTTATGAATCTGAAATTGAAGATACTGCGACCTATGAAATGATCATGGCAAGGCAGGCGGCAGATGAAAATGAGGTGGACGAGAATGGAAATCTGATCAACGGGGACGGAAGTCACGCAGAAAAAGATGCCAAGGAAGTGAAAACGGAACCAGTGACCGTATCAATAGAGCAGCTGAGAGATTTTAACTATCTGGTGAGCCATTACTATACGGTGGACAGTACAACGATGATCGGGCAGGAGCAGTTAAATGTGGATGAGCTTCTCGCAAAAGATATGCATATTGACACAAGTGGGGAAGGACCAAAAGTACTTATCTTTCATACTCACTCGCAGGAGACTTTTGTGGATTCTGTCGAGGGAGATGTCGGAACAAGTATCGTCGGGATGGGAGCATATTTGTCAGAGCTTTTGAATGCGAAGGGAATTTCAACCATCCATCATGACGGCGTGTATGATTTGATCGACGGGAAATTAGACCGAAGCAAAGCGTACGAATTTTCGGAAGTGGGGGTCAGAAAAATATTGGAAGAAAATCCAAGTATTGAGGTTGTGATTGATCTGCACCGTGATGGGGTCGGCAATGATACACATCTGGTGACGGAGGCAAATGGAAAACAGGCGGCAAAGATCATGTTTTTCAATGGACTTAGCAGAACAAAAGCCAATGGAGATATCGCATATCTTCCAAATCCTTATATTCAGGATAATCTGTCGTTTTCTCTACAGATGCAGCTTGCATCAGAGAGTATGTATCCGGGATTTGCAAGGAAAATCTATCTGAAAGGGTACCGTTACAGTCTCCATATGATGCCAAAATCTCTTTTGATCGAGGCAGGCGCCCAGACAAACACTGTGGAGGAAATGCGAAATGCGATGGAGCTGCTGTCAGACGTTTTAGCAAAAGTCATCATGGGGTAGAAGAATTTATTTGAAACGAACCTTTGTTTGTGTTATGATGGGTGCAGTATGAAAAAGAGAGGGTTTTAAGTAAATGGCGAAACAAAATACATATGATGCAGATAGTATTTCTATATTAGAAGGACTGGAAGCGGTCAGAAAAAGACCGGGAATGTATATTGGAAGTGTGTCTACGAAGGGGCTCAATCATTTGATCTATGAGATTGTGGACAATGCGGTAGATGAACATCTTGCGGGGTACTGTGACAAGATTCAGGTCATACTGGAAAAAGATGGTTCTGCAACGGTGATCGACAATGGGCGAGGTGTCCCTGTCGGGATGCACCAAAAGGGGGTATCCGCAGCGCGTATTGTATATACGACACTTCACGCAGGTGGAAAATTTGATGATACAGCTTATAAGACAAGCGGCGGGCTGCACGGGGTTGGCTCTTCGGTTGTAAATGCACTTTCTATTTATATGGACGTCAAGATCAGCAGGGAAGGTGCAATTCATCACGACCGATACGAGCGGGGGATTCCGGTTGTAGAGCTTGAAAACGGGTTGCTTCCGGTTATTGGAAAGACGAGAAAAACGGGGACAGAAGTGAATTTCCTGCCGGACGACACGATTTTTGAGAAGACGAGATTCAAGGCGGAGGAAGTAAAAAGTCGTCTCCATGAGACTGCGTATCTGAATCCGAATCTGACGATTATTTTTGAGGACAGACGCGGAGCGCAGACAGAACATATTGAATATCATGAGGAAGACGGAATACTTGGATTTATCCGTGATCTGAATCAGAAGAAAGAGGCGATACATGAGCCGATTTATTTTAAAGGTGAGTCAGAAGGAATTGAAGTGGAAGTTGTATTCCAGTATGTAAATGAGTTCCATGAGAACGTACTCGGATTTTGTAATAATATTTACAATGCAGAGGGTGGAACACATTTGACGGGATTTAAGACGACGTTTACGACGGCGATGAACCAGTACGCGAGAGAACTTGGCATTTTAAAAGAGAAGGACAGCAATTTTACAGGAGCGGACATTCGCAACGGGATGACGGCGATTGTTTCAATCAAGCATCCGGATCCGCGTTTTGAAGGGCAGACGAAGACAAAGCTGGACAATCCGGATGCAGCAAAGGCGACCGGAAAGGTGACCGGGGAGGAGATTGTGCGCTATTTTGACCGGAATCTGGATACGCTTAAAAAAGTAATCAGCTGCGCGGAGAAGGCGGCAAAAATCCGTAAGACGGAGGAGAAGGCAAAGACGAATCTGTTGACGAAGCAGAAATATTCGTTTGACAGCAATGGAAAGCTTGCGAACTGTGAGAGCAGAGATGCGAGCAAATGTGAGATTTTTATCGTGGAGGGAGATTCTGCGGGAGGTTCCGCAAAGACGGCGAGAGACCGCTCTTATCAGGCAATCCTGCCAATCCGCGGAAAGATTTTGAATGTGGAAAAAGCAAGTATCGATAAGGTACTTGCCAACGCGGAGATCAAGACGATGATCAATGCCTTTGGCTGTGGATTTTCGGAAGGGTATGGTAATGATTTTGACATCACAAAACTCCGTTATAACAAGATCATCATTATGGCTGATGCGGACGTGGATGGCGCTCACATTTCTACATTATTATTGACATTGTTCTATCGGTTTATGCCGGAATTGATTTTTGAAGGACATGTCTATATTGCGATGCCTCCGCTTTACAAGGCGATGCCGAAAAAAGGGGAAGAGGAATATCTGTACGACGACAAAGCGCTGGAGCGCTATCGCAAACGTCAGAAAGGACCATTTACGCTGCAAAGATACAAAGGTCTTGGCGAGATGGATGCAGACCAGTTGTGGGAGACAACGCTGAATCCGGAGACGAGAATGCTAAAGCTTGTCGAGATTGAAGATGCGAGAATGGCATCTTCTGTGACGGAGATGCTGATGGGAAGTGAAGTGCCTCCGAGACGTGCGTTTATTTATGAAAATGCGACAGAAGCAGAGTTAGATATATAGGAGGCAACAAAAGATGCAGGATTCACAAATTATAAGAACCGAATATTCGGATATCATGAAAAAATCATATATCGATTATGCGATGAGTGTCATTGTGGCAAGAGCGTTGCCGGATGTCAGAGATGGTCTGAAGCCGGTGCAGAGAAGAACACTTTACGATATGCATGAACTTGGTATCCGCTATGATAAACCATATCGAAAATGTGCGCGTATCGTCGGGGATACGATGGGTAAATACCACCCGCATGGAGACAGTTCCATCTACGAATCACTTGTCGTAATGGCACAGGAATTCAAAAAAGGAATGATTCTTGTGGACGGACATGGAAACTTCGGCTCTATCGAGGGAGACGGAGCTGCTGCGATGCGTTACACGGAGGCTCGTCTTGCAAAACTGACACAGGAGGTATTTCTTGCAGACTTGGACAAAGGAGTTGTGGACTTTGCTCCGAACTTTGACGAGACAGAAAAAGAACCGGAGGTGCTTCCGGTTCGTATTCCAAATCTTTTGGTAAACGGCGCAGAGGGAATCGCAGTCGGAATGGCGACGAGTATTCCAACACACAATTTAGGCGAAGTGATCGATGCGGTGAAAGCGTATATGAAAAACAGTGAGATCACGACAAAGCAGTTGATGAAACATATCAAAGGACCGGATTTTCCGACGGGCGGTATCGTAGTCAACAAAGACGATCTTTTGAACATTTATGAGACGGGAGCCGGAAAGATTAAGATTCGCGGAAAAGTGGAAGTGGAGGAATTGAAAGGCGGAAAGAAACGTCTTGTGATTTCAGAAATTCCTTACACAATGATCGGTGCAGGAATCGGAAAATTTTTAAACGATGTGGCGTCCCTTGTGGAGAGCAAAAAGACGAATGACATCACAGATATTTCCAATCAGTCATCCAAAGAAGGAATTCGGATTGTGCTCGAACTTCGAAAAGATGCAGATGTGGAAAACTTAAAGAATATGCTTTACAAAAAGACTCGTCTGGAAGATACATTTGGAGTGAATATGCTTGCCGTTGCCAATGGAAAACCAGAGACGATGGGACTGAAATCAATTATCGAGCACCATGTAGATTTCCAGTTTGACGTTGCGACGAGAAAATACAAGACACTGCTTGCAAAAGAGTTGGATAAAAAAGAGATTCAGGAAGGTTTGATCAAGGCATGCGATGTCATTGATTTGATTATTGAAATTTTGCGTGGCAGCAAGTCGATCAAAGAGGCAAAAGCGTGTCTGACTGACGGTATCACAGAGAATATCAAATTCAAATCTAATATTTCAAAAAAGATGGCCTCGATGCTCCGGTTTACAGAAAGACAGGCGACAGCAATCCTGGAGATGCGCCTGTACAAACTGATTGGTCTGGAGATTGAGGCATTGCAGGCAGAACATGAGCAGACACTTAAAAGTATTGCCCGCTATGAAGATATTTTGAATAATTATGATTCGATGGCGGAAGTAATTATAGAAGATTTGGATGCGATTAAAAAGACATATGCAAGAAAACGACGGACGACTGTCGAAAATGCAGAAGAAGCAGTGTTTGAAGAAAAAAAGATCGAAGAGCAGGAAGTTGTATTTTTGATGGATCGTTTTGGATATGCGAGAACGGTGGATGTGTCGACCTATGAAAGAAACAGGGAAGCAGCAGACTCGGAGAATAAATATATAGTTTCCTGTCTCAATACGGGAAAAATCTGTTTGTTTACGAATGCAGGAAAGATGCATCAGGTGAAGGTGCCGGATATTCCATATGGAAAATTCAGGGATAAAGGAACTCCGATTGATAATTTGAGTAATTACAACAGCACCGAAGAACAGATTGTGTTTGTGTGTGATGAGGGAAGTCTCTCTATGGCAAAGCTGTTGTTTGCGACAAAACAAGGTATGTTAAAGCAGGTGGATGGAAGTGAATTTCAGGTGGCAAAACGAACCATCGCAGCGACAAAGCTTTTAGAAGAGGATGAAGTGATCTGTGTACAGGTTGTGACAGAGGGACAAAGCATTGTGCTTCAGACGATGAATGGATATTTTCTGAGGTTTGCGTCGACAGAGGTGCCGGAAAAGAAAAAAGGTGCCGTCGGAGTGCGCGGAATCAAACTACAGAAAAAAGATGAACTGGAACAGGTATATCTGCTTGAAGAAGGTGTTGAGCAAAAGGTTCTATATAAAGAAAAAGAAGTGACATTGAACCGTCTGAAACTGGCAAGACGTGATGGAATCGGAACAAAACGATAACCCTGAAATGAGAAATTTTGAAAATACCCTTGCATTTATTGAGAATGAGTGCTATAGTGTATGTTAGTTACATAAGAAATCGGCAGAAGAGTGGACGTAATGTTCACTCTTATTTGTTGGTATAAGAAAGGAAGGTTGACAGTGTCTAAAAGAGAAGTATACGAACAAAAAACAGAAGAACTTCTATTACCAATCGTTGAAAGCAATGGATTTGAGTTGGTGGACGTTGAGTATGTAAAAGAGGGAGGAAACTGGTATCTTCGGGCATATATTGATAAACCGGGAGGAATTTCGGTAGACGATTGTGAAGTGGTAAGCAGAGCGTTTTCAGATATTTTGGATGAGAAAGACTATATTGAAGATACGTATATCTTTGAAGTGAGTTCTCCGGGACTTGGAAGACCTTTGAAAAAAGAGAAAGACTTTGCAAGAAGTATCGGAGAAGAAGTGGAGATCCGTACTTACCGTGCGATTGACAGACAGAAAGAATTTATCGGAATTCTAAAAGAATACGATCAGGATACCGTGACGATTGAATATGAAGATGAGACAACAAAGACATTTGAACGAAGCGAGATCGCTTTAATTCGTTTGGCATTGGATTTTTAAATCAGGAGGAAAGAAAAAATGAACACAGAATTATTAGAAGCGTTGACAATTCTTGAGCAGGAAAAGGATATCAGTAAAGAAACTTTATTAGATGCAATTGAGAATTCTCTGATTAACGCATGTAAAAATCATTTTGGAAAAGCAGATAATATCAAAGTAGTGATGAATCGTGAGACTTGTGACTACTCTGTGTTTGCGGAAAAGACAGTTGTAGAAGAAGTGGAAGACGATGTGATGGAGATCAGCCTTGCAAATGCAAAAATGATCGACTCAAAATTTGAGCTCGGCGATATTGTTCAGATTCCGGTGGAGTCAAAGGAATTTGGACGTATTGCAACACAGAATGCAAAGAACTTAATTCTTCAGAAAATCCGTGAAGAAGAGAGAAAAGTAGTGTACGATCAGTATTTTGAAAAAGAGAAAGATATCGTGACTGGTATCGTGCAGCGTTATGTTGGCAAGAATGTAAGTATTAACCTTGGAAAAGCAGATGCGATGCTGACTGAGAATGAGCAGGTAAAAGGCGAAGTGTTTAAGCCTACAGAACGTATCAAACTCTATATCGTAGAAGTGAAGAATACAACAAAAGGACCAAAGATTTTAGTTTCCCGTACACATCCGGAACTGGTGAAACGTCTGTTTGAGTCTGAGGTTGCAGAAGTAAAAGAAGGAATTGTTGAGATTAAGAGCATCTCAAGAGAAGCCGGTTCCCGTACAAAGATTGCAGTGTGGTCAAATGACCCGGATGTAGATCCGGTCGGAGCATGTGTTGGTATGAACGGTGCGAGAGTCAATGCAATCGTAAGTGAGCTTCGCGGAGAAAAGATTGATATCATCAACTGGAGCGACAATCCGGCGATCTTGATTGAGAATGCACTTAGTCCGGCAAAAGTCATCTCTGTAATGGCTGATCCGGATGAAAAGACAGCAAGTGTGATTGTGCCGGATTATCAGTTGTCACTTGCAATCGGAAAAGAAGGACAGAATGCGAGACTGGCTGCACGTCTGACAGGATACAAGATTGATATCAAGAGCGAGACACAGGCGATTGAAGCCGGTGAACTTCCGGAAAATTATATGAATCTTTCCACAGAAGTGTCTGAGGAAGCAGATGAAGAGATGCCAGATGAATTAGTGTAGTCAGGAGTGATTTGTTGAGTAATAACAAAAAGATTCCTATGCGAAAATGTGTAGGATGTCAAGAGATGAAAAGTAAAAAAGAAATGATGCGTGTTTTGAAAACTTCCGAAGATACATTTGAACTGGATGCGACAGGAAAAAAGAACGGGCGCGGAGCATATCTTTGTTTTTCAAAAGAATGTTTTGAAAAAGCGGTGAAAAACAAAGGGTTAGAGCGGTCTTTTAAGCAGGCAATTCCAAAAGAAGTTTATGAAAAGCTGGAAAAGGAGATGAATGCGCTTGAAATCGAGTAAAGCATTATCGTTAGTCAGCCTTGCCACGAAAGCAGGAAAGACGGCAAGCGGTGAATTCTGTACCGAAAAAGAAGTAAAGACCGGTATGGCAGAGCTTGTGATTGTGGCGGAGGATGCATCGGCGAATACAAAGAAGAAGTTTAAAAATATGTGTGATTTCTATGAAGTGCCAATTTATTTTTATGGGGATAAAGATACCTTGGGGCATGCAATGGGAAAAGAATTCCGGGCGACACTTGCAGTGACAGATGCAGGGTTTGCAAAAGGGATCAAGAAACATTTGGAAACAGAAGGATATACGATTGCATAGAGGAGGTAGTTAGTATGACAAAAGTGCGAGTGCATGAATTAGCAAAAGAGCTAAATAAAACAAACAAAGAAGTACTTGATGTTCTGAGAGAAAAAAATATAGAGGTAACCAGCCATATGAGTTCATTGAGTGATGAGCAGATTGAGGCTGTAAAAAGCAGCTTTGGCGGTGGGGATACAAAAGAAGAACCGAAGAAAAAGCATATTGTGCAGGTGTTCAGACCGCAGAATTCTCAAAATGGTTCCCGTCAAGGCAATCGTCCAACACAGAGACGAGATGGACAGAACAACAATCAAGGACAGAGAAACGGAAACAATCAGGGTCAGAGACAGAATGGTCAGAGACCAAATAATAACCAGGGTCAGAGAAACAACAACGCAGGTCAGGGACAAAGACAGAATAATAATGCGCAGAGAGCAAATAATAATCAAAGACCGAACAACAATTATCAGGGTCAAAAACGCGATGACAACAGACGTGATGACAGAAGAGATGACCGCAGAGATGATAATAGAAGAAACGACAGAAGAAACGATAACAGAAAGAGCGCGCCTTCAATTCCGGCACCGGTAGTTCCTGAGCAGAAGCCACAGCGTCAGAAACAAAAAGATAATTTTAATAAGAAAAAAGATTATCGCAAAGATGACCATGAGGAAAGAGGACCAAAAGGGAAAAAGACAAAAAATGTGCCGTTGCAGCAAAAGCCGCAGCCAAAGGTAGAGGAAAAAGTGGAAGAAAAGATTAAGATGATCACGATCCCGGAAGTACTTACAATCAAAGAACTTGCAGATGCGATGAAGATTCAGCCGTCTGCAATTGTAAAAAAATTGTTTTTACAGGGAAAAATCGTGACAGTAAACCAAGAAATTGATTACGATACTGCAGAGGAAATCGCAATGGAATTTGAAGTGCTCTGCGAAAAAGAAGAAGTAGTAGATGTCATTGAAGAATTGTTAAAAGAAGATGAAGAAGACGAAAGCAAGATGAAGAAACGTCCGCCGGTTGTGTGTGTTATGGGGCATGTTGACCATGGTAAAACTTCCCTTCTGGATGCAATCCGTAATACAAATGTGATCGACCGTGAAGCAGGTGGTATCACACAGCATATTGGTGCATATGTGGCGACAGTAAACGGAGAGAAGATTACATTCTTAGATACACCTGGACATGAGGCGTTTACAGCAATGCGTATGCGTGGCGCTAATTCCACAGATATTGCGATTCTTGTTGTTGCGGCAGATGACGGCGTAATGCCTCAGACTGTAGAAGCAATCAACCATGCGAAAGCAGCTGGAATTGAAATCATTGTTGCAGTAAACAAGATTGATAAACCTAGTGCAAATATCGATCGTGTAAAACAGGAATTGACAGAGTATGAGCTGATTGCAGAGGACTGGGGTGGAAGCACAATCTTTGTACCGGTTTCTGCAAAGACAGGAGAAGGAATTGAAGACTTGATGGAGATGATCCTTCTGACAGCGGAAGTATTGGAATTAAAAGCGAATCCAAACCGCCGCGCAAGAGGTCTTGTGATCGAGGCAGAGCTTGATAAAGGAAAAGGTTCTGTGGCGACAGTACTGGTACAGAAAGGTACACTTCGTGTCGGAGATGCCATCGCAGCAGGTTCTGCTTACGGGAAAGTAAGAGCGATGATGGATGACAAAGGAAGAAGAGTAAAAGAGGCAGGTCCTTCTACTCCGGTAGAGATCCTTGGTCTGAATGATGTGCCGAATGCCGGAGAAGTATTTGTCGGATGCGGCAATGACAAAGAAGCAAGAAACTTTGCAGAGACATTCATTTCACAGGGAAGAATGAAACTGTTAGACGATACAAAATCAAAGATGTCCTTAGATGATCTGTTCAGCCAGATTCAGGCAGGAAATGTCAAAGAACTTGGTATTGTTGTAAAAGCAGATGTACAGGGTTCTGTGGAAGCAGTAAAACAGAGTCTTTTGAAATTGTCAAATGACGAGGTCGTTGTAAAGATCATCCACGGTGGTGTCGGTGCAATCAACGAGTCTGATGTCACACTTGCATCTGCATCCAACGCAATCATCATCGGATTCAATGTAAGACCGGATGCAACTGCGAAAGAGATTGCGGAGCGTGAAGGTGTGGATGTACGATTATATCGTGTCATCTACAATGCGATTGAAGACGTGGAAGCTGCCATGAAAGGTATGTTAGATCCGGTGTTTGAGGAAAAAGTACTCGGTCATGCAGAGGTTCGTCAGACATTTAAGGCTTCAGGCGTAGGTACGATTGCTGGTGCATATGTGCTTGACGGTACATTTGAGAGAGGATGTTCTGCACGTATTATCCGTGATGGAGTTGTAATCTTTGATGGAGGTCTTGCTTCGTTAAAACGTTTTAAAGATGATGTAAAAGAAGTAAAAGCAGGTTATGAATGTGGATTTGTCTTCGAGAAATTTAATGATGTAAAAGAAGGCGATCAGGTAGAGTCTTATAAAATGGTAGAGATACCAAGATAAGAAAAGAGGAAAAGAATTGAGAAAAAACAGTATTAAAAATACAAGAGTAAACGGAGAGGTGCAAAAAGAATTAAGCAACATTATCCGCGGGGGCATCAAAGACCCTCGTGTTGCACCAATGACCTCCGTTGTGGCGGTGGAAGTAGCGCCGGATTTGAAGACATGCAAAGCATATATCAGTGTGCTCGGTGATGAGAAAGCGCAGGAAGACACAATCAAAGGTCTTCAGAGCGCAGAAGGATATATCCGAAGAGAGTTGGCAAGGAAGCTGAATATGAGAAACACGCCGGAAATAAAATTTGTGATGGATCAGTCTATCGCATATGGTGTGGCAATGTCGAAAATGATTGATGATGTGACAAAGGATTTAAAAGAAGAGGAAGAATAAGATGTTAAAGGAAGTCTTGAAACATGTAAAAACAGTCGCCATTGGCGGTCATGTGCGTCCGGATGGTGATTGTGTCGGCTCCTGTCTTGGGTTGTACCAGTACATCAAAGAAAACTATGAAGAGATTCAGGCGGATGTCTATCTAGAAGACATACCGGATAGTTTTCATTTTATCAAGGCGGCGAAAGAGATTCGTCACGAGGTGCCGGACAAAAAAGAATATGATCTGTTTATTGTGCTTGACTGTGGTGATAAAGAACGTCTCGGATTTTCAAAGGCGCTTTTTGAACATGCAAAAGAGACGTTCTGCGTAGACCATCATATTAGTAATCTTGCGTTTGCAGATCAAAATTATATTTTCCCGGAAGCAAGTTCTACTTCGGAGCTTGTATACCGGCTTTTGGATTTAGAAAAGATCACAAAAGAGACGGCTGAATGTCTGTATCTTGGAATTGTGCATGATACAGGAGTGTTCCAGTATTCATGTACGGCGCCGGAGACGATGGAGGCGGCAGCGAACCTGATGCGGAAAGGGATCAATGCCTCTGAGATCATCGAAAAGACATTTTATGAAAAGACGTATGCTCAGAATCAGATTTTGGGGAGGGCATTGTTTGAAAGTTTTCTGTTTATGGATGGAAAATGTATTGTATCCTATATTACACAGCGTATGATGGAATTTCATGGTGTCACACCGAAAGATTTAGAAGGAATTGTCAGTCAGCTTCGGGTGACGAAAGGTGTGGAAGTTGCCGTTCTTTTATATGAGACTGCTCCGCATGAGTACAAAGTGAGCCTGCGTGCATCTGGTGATGTGGACGTCAGCAGAATCGCACAGTATTTCGGTGGAGGAGGCCATAAAAAAGCGGCCGGTGTGACGATGAAAGGAACGGTACATGATGTGATCAACAATCTGTCCGGACAGATTCATTTACAATTATAAAAAGGAAGAAAATATGGTACACGGAGTCATTAATATACGTAAAGAAAAAGGATTTACATCACATGATGTAGTCGCAAAACTAAGGGGAATTATCGGACAGAAAAAAATCGGGCATACCGGTACATTGGATCCGGATGCGACGGGCGTTCTTCCGGTCTGCCTTGGAAAAGCGACAAAATTATGCGATATGCTGACGGATAAGGATAAGACATATGAGACAGTACTTTTACTTGGAAAGGCAACGGACACTCAGGATATATCCGGAACAGTGTTATCCGAAAAAGCGATGGATGGAATTGACAATGATGCCGTAGAAAGATGCATCGGGGAATTTGTAGGAGAATACTTACAGGTACCGCCGATGTATTCTGCGTTAAAAGTCAATGGGAAAAAATTATATGAACTGGCGAGAGCAGGAATTGAGGTTGAGAGAAAAGCTCGTCCGGTTATTATCTACGAGATTCGGATTAAAGAGATTTCGCTTCCGCGCGTGCGGATGGAAGTCTCCTGCTCTAAAGGAACCTATATCCGCACATTGTGCCATGATATCGGAGAGAAACTCGGCTGTGGTGGCTGCATGGAGGAACTCACCCGCACAAAAGTAAGCAGGTTTACTTTGGAAGACAGCTATACATTGGAGGAAGTCAGACAGAAAAAGGAAGCGGGATTACTTTCAGAGATATTAGTTCCAATTGATGAAATGTTTGGGCAGTACGAGGCGGTGACACTTAAACGCCCTTATGAAGCGCTTGTGTGTAATGGGAATATGTTTTTTGAAAAGCATATCAATGAGTCAAAAGATCTGATTGACGGGGAATATGTGAGAGTTTACAGTAATTCCGGACAGTTCATTGCGATTTACGCATATCAGCAGAAACAAAAGATGTTTAAAATAGTCAAAATGTTTTTTGATAAAAATGAGTAACGATAAGAGGAAAAAACATGCAATATATCAAGGGAATGCAGTTCTATCAAAATGACAAAAAGACTGCAATTACATTGGGGAAATTTGATGGTCTTCACAGAGGACATGAGACATTGATCGAGCGGGTCATTGAGCATCAGAAAAATGACGGTGTAGACAGCGTTGTGTTTGCATTTGACATGGCACCCTTGTACGAAAAAATAAAAAAGAAAAAAGAAAGTCTGATTACGAACGAAGAACGCGCAGGACGCCTTTTTGGCAGGGTGGATTATCTGGTGGAATGCCCATTTGTCGAGGCAGTTTCGAAAATTGAGGCGGAGACTTTCATAAAAGAAATTTTGGTGAAACAATTTCATGCCGAGTATATTGTAGTTGGCACGGATTTTCACTTTGGATATCAGAAAAAAGGTGATTATCATATGTTGCAGCAGTATAGTGGGGAATACGGGTATGAGGTGGAAGTGATTGAAAAGAAGTGCTATGAAGATAGAGAAATAAGCAGTACTTACATTAAAGAAGAAGTGAAAAAAGGGAATATGAAACTGGTTACACAGCTTCTTGGATACCCGTATACCGTCACAGGAGAAGTACAATATGGTAAGCAGCTTGGGAGAAAGCTTGGATTTCCGACGATGAACATTGTTGCAGAAAAAGAGAAACTGCTTCCGCCTAACGGAGTCTATGTCAGTTCAATTCGCATTGATGGCATGCTTTATGGAGGAATCTCTAATATCGGCTGCAAACCGACAGTTTCAGAGAAAGAACAGATGGGAATTGAAACATTTGTATTTGACTATCACGGGGACGCTTATGGAAAGAAAATTGAGGTAGCGCTTTACGAGTATGTGAGACCGGAAAAAAAATTCGATTCTGTAGAGATGCTTCGCGAGCAGGTGGAACAGGATATCGCATATGGGCGTAAGTGGCTTCAAGGTTTCGACAGTAATTTTTAAAAATAAGTAGTTTACACTGGTGTAAAAGTATGATATACTCATCAAGTATGAAAAAACCGATGTTCGGTGACAGGATACTCCAACCGTCACTTAATGTCAGGTGTTAAATTAAAGAAAAACAGGAGGGTCATAGCATGATCGCAAAAGAAAAGAAACAAGCTATTATGGCAGAATATGCTAGAACAGAAGGCGACACAGGTTCACCGGAAGTTCAGATCGCTGTATTAACAGCAAGAATCAATGAGTTGACAGAACACTTCAAAGCTAATCCAAAGGATCATCATTCAAGAAGAGGTCTTCTTAAAATGGTAGGACAGAGAAGAGGTTTACTCGCTTACTTAAAGAAAACTGACATTGAAAGATACCGTACATTAATCGAGAGATTAGGATTAAGGAAATAGTTAAAAGTTTTATACAGACCACAACACAACAATGCAAAGGGGCAGGCGAATATCGTCTGTTCCTTTTTTTAGTTGCGAGTTGGGGGTATCCTTTTTCTTGACAAATAAAAAGAAAAAAGGTATAGTGATTCTAATTTGACGTATGAAGGGAGAGCCATTGATGAATAAAGTACCGTTTGTTACAAAAGAAAAATTAGATGAGATTGTAAAAGAATTTCCGACACCGTTTCACTTGTACGATGAAAAGGGAATTCGTGAAAATGTAAAAGCATTGAAAGAGGCTTTTGCATGGAATAAAGGTTATAAAGAATATTTTGCAGTAAAAGCAACTCCGAATCCATTTTTGATTAATATTTTAAGAGAATACGGCTGCGGCTGTGACTGCTCATCTTATACAGAATTGATGCTGTCTGAGGCGCTTGGAGCAGTAGGGAAAGATATCATGTTCTCTTCCAATGCAACTCCGGCGGAAGAATTTGTCTATGCAGACAAACTGGGGGCAATTATCAATTTAGATGACTTCACACATATTGAATTTTTGGAGAATGCAATCGGGCATATTCCGGAGACGATTAGCTGCCGTTATAATCCGGGAGGATTGTTTAAAATCAGCAATGACATTATGGATAATCCTGGGGATGCCAAGTATGGAATGACAACGGAGCAGTTGTTTGAGGCATTTAAGATTTTGAAAGCAAAAGGGGCAAAAGAATTCGGAATTCACGCATTTTTGGCGAGCAATACGGTTACGAATGAATATTACCCGATGCTTGCGAAGATTTTGTTTGAAGTGGCAGTGAAATTACAAAAAGAGACAGGAGCGCACATTAAATTTATCAACCTGTCAGGCGGAATCGGAATTCCGTATCGACCGGATCAAGAGCCGAATGATATCAGAGCGATCGGAGAAGGAGTCAGAAAAGTGTACGAGGAAGTACTTGTTCCTGCCGGAATGGGAGACGTGGCAATCTACACAGAGCTTGGGCGCTACATGATGGGACCTTACGGCTGCCTTGTGACAAAAGCAGTTCATGAGAAGCACACGTATAAAGAATATATCGGATGTGACGCATGTGCGGTAAACCTGATGCGACCTGCAATGTATGGAGCATACCACCACATCACAGTGATGGGAAAAGAAGATGCACCTTGTGACCATAAATATGATATTACCGGATCACTTTGCGAAAACAACGATAAATTTGCAGTAGACCGTATGTTGCCAAAGATTGATATCGGAGATCTGCTAGTCATTCATGACACAGGAGCACATGGATTTGCAATGGGATATAACTATAATGGAAAATTGAAATCAGCAGAGATTTTATTACAGGAAGATGGTACTCCGAAGCTGATTCGAAGAGCCGAAACACCGGCAGATTACTTTGCGACATTCGACTGCTTTGAGATTGGTCAGAAATTGAAATAAGGGAAATGTCAGCTGCTGTTCACCGCTGTGTGCGGAGATGCTCATTTGGGTGAACAGTAGCAATTATTAAAAAAATTGAAAAAATTTCAAAAAAGGCTTGCATTTTATAGTAGCATATGGTAATATACATTTTGTTGAGACAACAACTTAATAAAAAGAAGTAAAAATGCTTCTTGGGTAAGCAGGTGTGGCGGAATGGCAGACGCACAAGACTCAAAATCTTGCGGGGGCAACCTCGTGTGGGTTCAAGTCCCACCACCTGCATTTGATGTAAACTCTTTAGAAAATTCTAAAGAGTTTTTTTGCAAATTTGGGTGTATATACTTGAGGTGGGAAATGTATCAGATTGGAATATGTGATGATGGAAAAAATACATGTGCTTTTATAGAAGATGTTGTTTTGAAGTATGGGAAAAAGAGAAATGTAAAGATGGATATCCAAGTCTGGAATTCCGGGGAAGAACTTTGTGCTTATTTAGAAACGGGAAAACAGTTGGATATTCTGTATTTGGATATCGAATTGTTTGAAGTGAGTGGAATTGATGCGGGGATATTTATCCGAAAGCAGATGGAAAACCATACGATGCAGATTATCTATATATCGGGGAAACAGTCGTATGCACAGCAGTTGTTTAAGGTGCAGCCGATGGATTTCCTTGTAAAGCCGATTGAGGAAGAAAAGATTGAAGAGACGCTTGCATTGGCACTAAAGATTGTCGGGCGAAACACAAAGCGCTTTGAATTCCAATTGGGTAAAGAGTATTATTATGTGCCTTATGGAGATATTCTTTGCTTTGTGAGTGATGGACGAAAAGTTAGATTACTCACTACAAGCGGCGAAAAGGAATTTTACGGAAAGCTGAAAAATATTATCAAGGAATTGCCGGAAGATTTTCTTGTAATTCATAAATCGTATGTGGTAAATAAGCAGCGTATCGCACGGTATACATATGAAACTGTGGAATTGGACAATGGGAGAGTACTGACGATCAGTCAGGCGCAGCGAAAACAGGTCAGAGAAAAATTGTTAAAGGAATTATAAAAATATGATGGATATCATTGTGTGTGCTGGGTCGAATTTATTTCGCATGTATGTGACGTATCGATTTATCCGCATCTTTTTGGAAGAAACAAAGTTAAGCAGAGTGAAAGAAGTTGCATGCTATTTGCTCTTTTGGATTGTGAATACGACATTATTTTTACGGTTTCATGTTGCGTGGGTAAATGTGATATGTAATTTAATCGGTATTAGTCTGGTGGTTCGAATGTATACAAAGCTGTGGAAAGAAAATATTTTTGTGACGTTCTCAATTTACGCAGTAGGTATGGCTTGTGATGTTTTTGTGACACTTTTATTTGTGCCGTATAAAGATGGAAATATGTATAATCAGGTGTATGGGGCAATAGGAATATTCTTGATGTTTGTTTGTGAGCTAATTGCAGAAAAAATTGTATCTGGGCGAAAAAATATGACAAGAACTTATCATTTATCTTTGATTTGTATACCATTATGCAGTATTTTATTGGTGACTATATTGATTTATACAAAAAGCAGCACTTATAGAGGAATTACCATTACATGTTTGGGGTTGTTTTTGATTAATTTTTTGATGCTTTATTTTTACAGCCTGTTTTTAAAACTATCAGAAGAAAAGCATGAGGCAGAGTTATTGGAATATCAGATGATAGCGTATAGGAATCAGATAAATGTGATGTTGGAGAGTGTAGAAAAAATGAAGATGTTTCGGCATGACATGAAACATCATTTGGCGGAACTAAGATTTATGGCAGAGAGAAAGGATTTTTCGGAATTTCAGAGATATCTGAATGCTATGGAAGAATTTGTTGAGAAGCCGAGTGAGATTGTATCGTCCGGAAATGTGGAAGTAGATAGTGTTCTGAATTGTATGCTTCAGAAAGCAAAGGAGATGCAGCTGAATACAACTGTAAAAGTCGCGATACCAGAAGATATGAAGCATTCCTTTAATTTGAATATCATCATTGGAAATTTGCTTCAAAATGCGATAGATGCAGCAGTGGAGACCGAAGAAAGATTTTTAGGTGTTGAGCTTTCTTTGAAAAATGGGATTCTTGTTTTGGAGGTAGAAAATAGTTTTTTGCCAGAGAAGATAAGAAAAGATAAACACGGTAATTTTCTTACAACGAAAAAAGATTCGGAGTCTCACGGTATCGGATTAAAGAGTGTAAAACGAATGGTAGAAAAATATCATGGAGATATGAGTATAAAAATAAAGGATACATATTTTTGTGTAAAATTGATGTTGTATATATAGAAAAATGGAGAAGACATGGGCTTTTTGAGGTCTGTGTCTTTTGATTTATAGAAAACTATGAGCTGCGGAGCGAACAGTAACACGAGTTATGACAAGAATCTATATGAATTATGACATGTTTCGGCACAGAGAAGAATTATGTGATATGATGCACTTAGAAAAACAGAGAAGGGAGGAGAAAGCAATGCAGATGAAAAAAAGAGTTTCGGAGAAAGCAAAAAAAGCAGTTGTTAAATTGGCAAAAGGAACAGCTTCCCTAGAAGCGAATACAGCATGTCTGTGTCTTAATTATCAGCCAAAAGAAACTGAAAGCATTAAGCAGTTGCGGAAGTTTTGAGTTTGACAACACAACTGACAGATTATTTAGTAGATGGTAAAAATATACCTGATAGTGAGCGTGAGATTATAAGATATGGAGTAGAAGGTATTTTAAATAATCTGTTGGGGATTTTCATTACATTAACTGTTGGTATCTTTTGTGATTGTGTATTTGAAAGTTGCGTGTTTTGGATTTCCTTTTGGACACTGCGAAAGCATGCAGGTGGATTTCATGCGAAGACAAAATTTCGGTGTCTGATGATGTCCGTAGTATTGTTGTTTGTTGCTTTCGAATTCCTATTGAAAGCAGGATGGACGATAAATGTATATACGTGGATTATGGCAATTGGAAGTGGTTGTATCTTTTGCCTTGCACCTGTAGGAACACATAATAAGCAGTTGGATAAAGAAGAGGTTCGTGTATATCGGAAAAGAACCAGAATGATTCTTAGTATACAATTGATGTTGTATGTTCTGTCTTTGATTTTGGGTGGAGAGCAATTCTGCAGGATAGTGGCGGTAAATGTGGTGGTAGCTAGTTTTTCGCTGGTATTAGGGAAAATTAGTTTAAATATGTGGTAAAAACAGTAGTGGTCATAAGGAGGGGATTTCGATGTTTTTCAAATGTCCTTATGGAAGAGATTTAATAGTAAAATTTTTAGGTAATTGCGACAATATCACATATCAGCAAGGGATGGATCAAGTTTTTGGCAGATCGGTTCGGTCAGGTCAACAAGACAGTCGAACCTAGATTGTAAGTCCGATAAGAAATCTTGCTTAAACCGAGTAAATTTAGAAACATCTAGAACAACATCAAACCCGCAGAAATCACGCAATTCCGGAGAGTATTTTAAAAATATGATTAGGAGATTGTCAGTCGGGATTGAGAAAATACGCTGGATCAGAAGTGCTTTGAGCATTGGATAAAGCTGATGCTTACGTGGTCTTTCGGCACGAGCATAAAAATGAGAAACAAAAGAAATAGGAACAATTCTATTTTAACATAAACCTTGAGGAGATATTTATTTTCAACAAAAAATGTCGTATTTATGTGTCTTTTGATGTTTCGCAAATGCCTATTAAAATTTATATTGGAAAGGAGATCATTATTATGACAAAATTAAGGAAAATTACAATGTATTTGATGGTAGTCGTATGTATTTGTTCATTTATGGCTATGGATGTTAAGGCTGTTGAAATAGAATCAAAGAATACACAAATAAATAACAAAACAAAAGAGTTCTACTTAGATGAAAATCAAAAAGTGGAAGTCAACCACGAGAAAAAAACAGAAATTGCTGAATCGGGGTTAATGAAAGTAAATGGAGAAACCGTTTATAAGACGCAAGATATAACAACATTTTCAATATCTGAATTTCAAAAAGGCGAAAATGTGCGCACTGGTAGCGGAACCGTATACTTAACATTATATTACTCTATTGACTCAACCACAGGTGCGTATAAATATCAAAAATTGGTATGCAGATATGATGTGGATTCTTCAAGATATCGTTTTATTAATGTTCAGGCAGGATATCAAGGACATGGACAAAATATAAATACAGGGGAATGGTATGCAACTAATGGATATAGAATGAGATCTTTTTCTGATAAAGTAGCTGGAACATCTACGGAGACTATTACAGTTAATAGTCCGTTTTTACAATACAGTAGTATCTTGATGAATTTTGGAATATCAGGAATAACTACATGTAAACTAAAAGACAATGTAAATGGCACAATAAGCAACCCAATTAGATTAGAATGTATATTGTAAAGGATGTGAAATATATGAATAGAAATAGAAAGTTTAAGATGTCTTTGATTATGTTATGTTGTGTTTTTGCCGTAAATATGCCAGTCTTTGCTTCTGAAAATATAGACGAAGATGCTCTTGTGCAGAAAGTAGTACAACAAGATATTGCAACAAAGAATGAAACTTTTAAAGAAGCTTTATTAAACGAAGAAAATGTTACATCATATAGTGATGATGGTAAACTTGCTTTTTTTGAAAACAAAGAAACAACTAAAATAGCAACAGTTAAAGAGCAAGAAGTCTATAAAAATGAAAATACAACTACTTTTGCAGCTGTGAATGGACATAATTCAAGATTAGAATATGTTACTGGTGGAAGTGTTACAATAGCTCATTATTACACATTAGATAAGTCAAATAATCATTTTCAGATGTTAAAGTCGACATTTACATATGATGTTTCTTCATCAAAATATCGGTTTGTTAATGTAAAAGGGGGATATAGATTAAAAGGAACTAAAGTAAGTGGAGGGGTATATGAACCAGGGTACACCAGTCGAAATTTTTATGACAAACTTGTCGGGAGAACAACAGAAACAATACAAGTGAATTCTCCATTACTTAAATATAGTACAAATTCCTTGCATTTTGAAATCCTGACTCATACTACTTTTACAATTAAAGATTTGACCAATGGAGGTACTTGGAATAAAGAATTTGGAATTTATTCTATTAATGGTTAACAAAAATAAATACAAATTTCACTCGCAAATTTTTGTGAAAGTCATTTTATATTTGCTAATATACAGGGAGGGGTTATCATGGAAAAAACGAAAACTATTATACAGACAATACTCATTCTAGTTATATGGTACTGTTTCTATTCAGTTGGGGGATGGAAATCTCTTGGCTTTGATGGTGGAAAAATGAATCTTTTACTTCTGTTAGGATTATATGTCCTTCCAATGATACTGATAGGCATTGTGCTAAATGGCTTTACATGTATATGCAATATTAAAGGTAAGCGACCAATACAAAGATTAAACTTACTGATTGAAGGGGTGTTTATTCTTATACTCGTGATTGTTCCGATTATCGTAATGCAGAAGTTTCCGATTTATGATGTATTTATGGAAACTATGCAGCCAGCGATTTATCAAGAACTAATAAAGTTTAGTGATATATTTGGTATGGGGGCTTATATGGCAACAGGCCTGTGTGCCGGACACATGGTTGGGGCACTATCGGAGAAACCTCAAAAAGCAATTATAAAATATGGTAGTATTATTTTTGTATGGTTTATAGCTTATGATCTGTTATTGCCGATGACAGAGGCAATGACAAAGAGCGGGCGTAATTATACGATTTCTACTTTGCTTACAATACTTCCGATGCTGTTTGCCGGTATTGTGCTGACATACAGAGGCAGAGATAAATTTGAACAGAAACAGGTTGATAAGTTTTATTTCATTTTGTTCATCATAGCAACAGTGGCGGCTCTCATTATACCGACGGTCAGTATATTGCTGGATTTAAAAATTCCTGTATATGAATCTCAAAATCTCATAGTATCAATGGTTCAATTTATTCAGGGAAATATGTTGTATATTATTTTGTGGCTCTGTGTTGGCGGTTTGGTTACAAAACTCAAACAAAAGTCGTGAGATTTGTGTATGGTTATATTATCTCATTTAATGGGACTTGGAATAAAACAACGCTTAAGGGTTGCGCAGGCAATTGAAAAACAATTATTTTGGCGAGCCATAGTAAAGAAGATATGCGATTAAAGGTTCAAAATAGTATAGGGGTGAATACCATGAAAGTGAAGTTAATGAAAGCGAAACTGAAACATGTATGCAACCAAAAAGAATTTATTTGGGGAGTTCGTGTGAGTGGTTTGATACTGGGAATCATAGATACTCACTTGATTATGTTTCATCAAAACTTTTTTATGGAAAAACCTGTTTTATCATTTTTACTATTTGGAACACTGGGGATGACGGAATATAAAGTGCATTACAAAGAAATGAGTGATATGAAAAAAACGGCAGTGGTATTTGGATTTCTTGCCTTATATGTCCTTGTGGGAGGAATGGTTTATATTGTCGGATGTCCAAAGCTGAATTGATCTGGCAGAAAATGATTGGAAAGGAATGGTGTTATGAATAAAGAAACGGATGAAAAATTAAAAAATATGAGCATTGTCAAACTGATATTGCGGCTTATAATTCTCTGTTTTAGTGTTTGGGATTTGTACTTGATTTTCAAGCCATTCCTTCAGTATACAGAGACAGGCGTTGTAGTAAATCAGATGGAATATGGGATTACAGCAATCGGTGTAACTTTATTTATCATGCTGCTTTCCTACATTAATGTGAATCTAGATAAGATGTAAACAATTGAGAACTCTCGCGTTCATATGCTATATGAATAGATATGAACGCGGGAGTTTTGTAAATATAAAAATGTTTTATGGTATAGGCGCATCTGTTGAAATCTGTTATAATAAATCCAAAGTGACGACAAGGAGGTTCGTATTATGCCGAGAAGGGTATCGATCGGATATCAGGAATTTGAAGACATTATAGCAAACAACCTATTCTATGTAGACAAGACATTATTTATAAAGGAATGGTGGGAGAGAAGAGATTATGTCACATTGATTACTCGTCCGAGACGTTTTGGGAAGACACTGACAATGAGTATGATAGAGAATTTTTTTTCTATAACACATAAGAAGAACGCGGGTTTGTTTCACCATTTGAATATATGGAAAGAGGAGTCCTATCAAAAACTGCAGGGGACATATCCGGTGATCAGTATTACTTTTGCAAATGTGAAAGAACGCACTTTTCAAATGGCAAAGCAGAGGATTAATCAGATTTTAACGGATTTGTATAATAAACACATTTTTTTGCTGGATGAGGATTTATTAACGGAAGAAGAAAAGATATTTTTCAAAAGTGTTACCATGAATATGGATGAAACAATTGCCACATTGGCTATTCATAAGATGTCGGATTTCCTTAGCAGATATTATGAAAAGAAAGTGATTATCTTGTTGGATGAATATGATACTCCTATGCAGGAAGCTTATGTAAATGGATATTGGGATGAGTTATCATCATTTTTGCGAAGCTTATTGAATGCTGCATTTAAAACAAATCCATATTTGGAGCGCGCAATTATGACTGGGATAACACGGGTCAGCAAAGAATCTATTTTTTCAGACTTGAATAATTTAGAGGTTGTCACTACTACCTCAGAAAAATATGCAGATGCGTTTGGGTTTACGGAAGAAGAGGTTTTTACTGCGTTGGAAGAGTACAATTTATCTGATAAGAACAGCGAAGTGAAACGCTGGTATGATGGATTTACGTTTGGGCATAAGAAAGATATTTATAATCCGTGGTCTATCATTCATTATCTTGACAAACAAAAAGTAGGGACATACTGGGCGAATACAAGCAGCAACAGTTTAATCGGAAAAATAATTCGTGAGGGTTCCTGCCAAGTGAAAGAGTCTTTTGAAGAATTACTTGCCGGGAGAAATATTATCACGCAGATTGACGAACAAATTGTGTATAATCGACTGGATTTAGATGAAAATGCAATTTGGAGTCTTTTTTTGGCAAGTGGGTATCTTAAGATTGTAAACGAAGTGAAGTGCGATGCATCGAGCAATGAGTGGAAGGAATTGTATGAGTTATCAATAACAAACTTTGAGGTTATGGTTATGTTCCGAAATATCGTGCGTGATTGGTTTGCTTTGACGGCATCTAACTATAATGCATTTATCAGAGCGTTTTTGCAGGATGACTTGAAAGCGATGAACGCATATATGAATAAAACAGCGCTGGCAACGTTTAGCTTTTTTGACAGTGGGAGCAGACCATCCGGGGAAGAACCGGAACGATTTTATCATGGGTTCGTCTTGGGACTGATGGTGGAACTTGAAAATCGATATATGATCACTTCAAACCGAGAAAGCGGTTTTGGACGCTACGATGTAATGTTGGAGCCGAGAAATAAGACAGATGATGCGATGATATTGGAATTTAAAGTGCAGGACAGTGACGAAAAATCTTTAGAAGATACAGTCAAAGCAGCGTTGAAACAAATTGATGAGAAGCAATATGCGGTATCATTAATTGAAAAAGGAGTGCCGGAAAGCCATATTAGAAAGTATGGATTTGCTTTTTGCGGCAAACGGGTTCTGATAGGAAAATAGAATTCTGTCACCGAAAAGCTCTTATGTTCATATACTATATTGATAGATATGAGCATAAGAGTTTTTTGTGTCGTAAAACAGCAGGAGGATATAGGATGAGTGGGATTTCTGGGTGGTATGATTCATATGAAAAAAGATTTGTCGGAGAGCAGTCTGTGACAAGAACCTTTGGTGAAAAAAGATATACAGTTGTATACAGCGGAGAACTTTATAATTGTGGAGAACTAAGGCGAGAGTTGGAAAAGAGGGGGCAGCGTTTTGAGACGACAGATGACACAGAAGTTGTTCTGAATGGACTGTTTACATACGGAACGGATTTTGTAAAACAAATGAATGGGGTATTTGCGTTTGCCTTTTATGATGAAAAACTGGGAGTGTTGCATCTGTTTCGGGATCGCATTGGCGTGAAACCTTTATTTTATACAAGGCAGGGAGATACGATTTTTTTTGCATCGGAGATAGAGACGCTATTAGCCAATTCGGGCGTGAAACCGGTACTGGATCGGAAGGGATTAAATGAAGTATTCAGTATCGGACCGGCAAAGACATATGGCTGCGGTGTATTTAAAGGGATTGATGAGGTACTTCCGGGACACCTGTTAAGCTATACGGGGGCAGAAATGAAAAATTCCTGCTATTGGAAGTTGGAAAGCAAGGTACACGAGGACAACTATGAGCAGACTGTTGAGAAAACAGCGTTTCTGTTGGAGAATGCAGTGAAGAATCAGATGATTTCAGGTGTGCCCGTTTGCACCTTTCTGTCGGGAGGGTTGGATAGCAGCCTTGTATCCGCAATCTGTGCGAGGGAGTTGAGAAAAGAGGGAAAGAGACTGCACACGTTTTCGTTTGACTTTGTGGGGAATGACAAGAATTTTCAAGCGAATATGTTTCAACCATCACAGGACAGACCCTATGTGGAAAAAATGGTAACTTTTCTGGATTCGGAACATCACTACTTAGAATGTGACTCTCGCACACAGGCGGACTATCTTTATGCATCAATTGATGCGAAAGGATTGCCGGCAATGGCAGATGTAGATTCTTCGCTTCTTTATTTTTGCTCTCAGGTGGCAAAGGAATATAAAGTGGCGCTGACCGGTGAATGCGCGGACGAGATCTTTGGAGGATATCCGTGGTTTCATAAAAAAGAATGTCTGGAAGCGCATACGTTTCCGTGGACGATGGATTTAGCGCCAAGAAAAGCAATGCTTTCCGATGAATTTTTGGAAGCGCTAAAAATGGATACGTATGTGCAGGAGACTTATGCCAAATCAGTGGCTGAAACACCAAGGCTTGCAGGAGAGTCAGCTTTGGAAACGCGAAGAAGAGAAATTTCCTATCTGAATCAGAAATGGTTTATGCAGACACTCTTAGACAGAATGGGCGGAACGAGTGCGCGTTATGGTTTGTCAGCGAGAGTGCCGTTTGCGGATTATCGGATTGTGGAGTACTTGTGGAACGTACCATGGGAGATGAAGGCAAAGGGAGGCGTTGTGAAGGGACTGCTTCGGGAGGTAGGAAGAGGATTGCTTCCGGATGACATTTTATTCCGAAAGAAATCTCCTTATCCAAAGACGTACGATAAAACATATGAAGCGATCCTGGTGCAGAAAATGCGTGCAATTATGGCAGAGACTGACTCGCCAATCCGTCAATTTTTGGATACAAAAAAGGTAGAAAGATTCCTTTCCAGTCCATCTGATTATGGGAAACCTTGGTATGGTCAGTTGATGGCGGAGCCGCAGATGATTGCCTACCTCATTCAGGTGAATTACTGGCTTGAAAAATATCATATAAAAATAGAACTTTAACCTAAGCAGAAAATCGTTTATAATAGAAAAGATAAGAGAGTTTGGAAGAACGGGAGGAGAAAACATGTATTATAAACAATATGGAAATACTGATATGAAAGTGTCTGCAATCGGACTTGGAACGATGCGCTATGATGAGGAAGATATCGCTGCAGGAAGACTGGAAAAATGTGCGGAGATTCCGTTGTATGCATTTGAGAAAGGCATTAACTACTGGGATACCGCACCATTTTATTGTGATGATAAAAGTGAGATTGTGACGGGAATCGCACTCTCTCAGGTGAAAAGAAGTGATGTTTATGTGACATCTAAGACAAATTTTAATACGATTGGTCAGAACCCTACGAGAGATGATTTCCGCAGAAGACTGGAGATGTCGTTGCAACGCCTTCAGACAGACTACATTGATTTTTATCATATGTGGTGTATGTTGAATCTGGAATCCTGGGAGAGACATATGGAAGTGATCTACCGATTTTTTGAGGAGGCAAAGGCGGAAGGACTGATTCGGAATATTGTTTTTTCTTCTCATATGGAAGGAAATGATATTGAGAAAGTGGTAGAGACCGGAAAATTCAAAGGGATGCTGATTGGATATAATGCATTGAATTATCGATTCCGCCAGAGTGGAATTGAGGCGGCGCATGCAAAAGGAATGGGAGTTGTCGTGATGAATCCGCTTGGCGGTGGAATGATTCCGCAGAATCCGGAAGCATTTTCGTATCTGACAGAAGGAACTGATCTGACTGTACCGCAGGCAGCGCTTCGGTTCGTGGCATCCCATAAGGAAATTACGATTACACTTGCCGGATGTACGACAAAAGCACATGTGGATGATGCGGTAAAAGCGGTAGAAAACTTAGAGGAACGTCCGGCAAAAGAGATCGTAAAATTGTATGAGGACAAGGGAGTTGCACTGAACAATCTCTGCACAGGATGTGCTTACTGCAAAGGCTGTCCGAAGGAAATTGAGATTCCTAAGTTTATGGATGCTTATAACCAGCAGATTTTGACAGGAAAGGAGACAGCTGCAAAAGAACGTCTGAACAATCACTGGGGACTCGATGCAAAGAAGGCAGCCGAATGTATCGCATGTGGGAAATGTGAGCGCGCATGCACACAGCATCTGCCAATCATTGAACGATTGAAAGAGATTGCATTAAAATAAAGACAAAAGGAAGAAGAATGATGATAGAAGAGAGAACAAAAGCGAATGTCAGAGTGTTGAAACTGGCGTATGGCGGACTGCTTGTGGCACTTGGAATTTTGCTGCCGCAGGCGTTCCATATTTTCGGACAGAATGCAGGGATGATTTTTTTACCGATACAGATTCCGGTACTGTTTGCAGGGATGTTGCTTGGACCGTATTATGGAGGACTGATCGGAATTCTGGTACCTCTTTTCAGTTCTGTACTGACAGGGATGCCACCGGTGCCGAAGGTCTATTTTATGTTTGTGGAGTTGATGGCATACGGGATTGCAGCCGGATGGATGATAAAAAAAACAAACGTATATGCAAGTCTCCTTACGGCAATGATTTTAGGGAGAGCGGCGTATGGTATTTCATTAATCGTGGGAGCGCAGCTTTTGCATATACAGGCGCCCTTTCTAAATCGGGCGGCATTTTTATCGGGGATTGTCTCCGGCGTACCGGGAATGCTGATTCAGATTGTGATTCTTCCGGTATTGTATCTGACGTTAAAGCGAGGAGGTCTGACATTTGAACGATAGATTAGAACAGGCGGTGGCACTTTTAAAAGAAAAGCAAGTGAGCTGTGTCATATGGATAGAGGGAAAGGAACCGATTCTTTCGGATGAAATCGGGATTAAACCGCTGATGAAAGAACTTCGAAAAGAAAGACATGCCTTTGAGCACGGCGTGATCGCGGATAAGGTTATAGGAAAAGCGGCGGCGCTTATGGCCATTTTAGGTGGTGCAAAGGCAGTTTACGGGCAGGTTTTAAGTGAAAGTGCAGAAAAAATCCTACAGATATATGGGATTGAATACGCTTATGAAGAAAAGGTGCCCTACATTGAAAACCGCACAAAAACGGGACAATGTCCATTGGAAGAGTCGGTGGTTTCTGTGGATGATCCAGAAAAAGCATTTGAAGTGTTGGAGGAAACGATTGCAGGACTGATGAGAAAGAACTTCCAAAGACCGGCGAAATAGTGTATAGTATTGCTTAGTATGTAACAGACAGGAGAGACGAAATGAGTGAAAAAATCGTTTTAATCGATGGACATAGTATTTTGAATCGGGCATTTTACGGGGTTCCGGATCTGACGAATTCCGAGGGGCTTCACACGAATGCAGTGTATGGTTTTTTGAATATTATGTTCAAGATTTTAGAGGAAGAAAAACCAGAGTATCTGACAGTGGCGTTTGACGTGCATGCGCCGACATTCCGGCATGAGATGTTCGCGGAGTATAAAGGAACCAGAAAACCAATGGCGGATGAGCTGCGTCAGCAGGTTCCGGTTATCAAAGAAGTGCTGCAGGCAATGGGAGTCAAGACGATTGAAAAAGCGGGTTTGGAAGCCGATGATTTACTTGGAACGCTTGCAAAAAGATGTGAGGAGATGGGCATGGAAGTGTCTGTGATCTCAGGAGACCGCGACCTTTTGCAGCTTGCGACAGAGCATGTAAAGATTCGAATTCCAAAGACGAAGCAGGGGAAGACAGAGATTGAAGATTATTATGCGGCAGATGTCAAAGCACGTTACCAGGTCACTCCGGAAGAGTTTATTGATTTAAAAGCGCTGATGGGAGATACGTCGGATAATATTCCGGGTGTCCCAAGTATCGGAGAAAAAACTGCGACAAAGATTATTACAGAATATGGTTCAATTGAGAATGCATACGCACATGTGACAGAGTTAAAACCGCCTCGTGCAAGTAAAGCACTTTCCGAGCATTACGATCTTGCACAGATGAGTAAGGTGCTGGCAACGATTCATGTGAATGCAGATTTCGAGTATGAGATTGCGGATGCAAAGCTTGGAGATCTTTACACGGAGGAAGCATATGTGTATTTTCAGCGTTTGCAGTTTAAAAACCTGTTGTCTCGTTTTGAGGTGACAGCGCCGGCAAATCGTATCGAAGATGCCTTTCGGGTTGTTACAGATCAAAATGAGGCGAAGAAGATATTTGAAAAGGCAAAGAAACAAACGTGTGTCGGTGTTTCTTTTTATAAGGATACGAAGAATGTGCTGCCGTTGTTTGTGAATGAGGCAGGGCTTACCGGAGTCGGGCTTGCCTTTGGGAAAGAAGATATCTATGTGTTTACAACAGAACAGGGAATGGAGATTTCCGAGCTGCTAGAACAGGTGGAAGCGCTTTCAAAAGAGGTAGATGTGCTTGCAATCGCCGATGTAAAGAATGCGATGCAGTATATTCCGAATGTGAATCAATCTGTTTGTTTTGATACGATTGTTGCGGCATATCTGTTGAACCCGTTGAAGAACGACTATGAGTCTGCAGACATTGCAAGAGAATATCTGGATATATTAATTGATGACAACCAGATTGATGAGGCGCAGAAAAGCTGTTATGAGGCGTATACTGCATATGAATCCAGCGGGATTTTACGTGATAGACTCAAAGAGACGGAAATGGAGCAGCTTTTTGATGAGATTGAGATGCCGCTTGTATTTACACTCTATGACATGGAACAAAATGGTGTAAAAGTGGCTGCAGAGGCACTTCATATCTACGGAGAGCAATTGGGCCAAAAGATTGTAGATTTGGAAAAAGACATCTACGAACTGACCGGAGAGACATTTAATATCAATTCGCCAAAGCAGCTCGGCGTGATTCTGTTTGAAAAGCTTGGACTGCCACATGGTAAAAAGACAAAGACAGGATATTCGACTTCTGCGGATATTTTGGACAAACTGGCGCCGGAGTATCCGGTCGTATCCAAGATTTTGGAATATCGCCAGCTTACAAAGTTGAAATCCACCTATGCAGATGGACTTGCGGGATATATTAAAGATGACGGACGAATTCATGGAAAATTCAATCAGACGATCACGGCAACAGGACGAATCAGCAGTACAGAGCCGAATTTACAGAATATACCGGTTCGCATGGAATTGGGACGTCTGATCCGAAAAGCATTTATTCCGGAAGACGGTTATGTGTTTGTGGATGCGGACTACTCGCAGATTGAACTTCGCATATTGGCACATTGTTCCGGCGATGAGCAGCTGATCAACGCCTACAAAGAGGCGAGAGATATTCACAGAATTACCGCCTCTCAGGTGTTCCATACGCCGTTTGAGGAAGTAACTGATCTTCAGAGAAGAAATGCCAAGGCGGTCAATTTTGGAATTGTATATGGAATCAGTTCGTTTGGATTGAGTCAGGATTTGAGCATCACAAAAAAAGAGGCAGCTCAGTATATCGAAAGTTATTTTGAGACATATCCGAGCATCAAGGGATTTTTGGACGATGCGGTAGAACATGCAAAAGAAAACGGATATGTGACAACGGTGTTTGGCAGACGAAGACCGGTACCGGAGTTATCTTCCAGCAATTTTATGCAGCGCTCGTTCGGGGAACGTGTCGCTATGAATGCTCCGATTCAGGGAACAGCAGCGGATATTATGAAGATTGCCATGAATGGTGTAAACAGAAGACTGAAAGAAAACAATATGAAATCAAAACTGGTATTGCAGGTGCATGATGAACTTCTGATCGAGGCATATGAGGAAGAGTTGGAAGATGTAAAGGAGATTCTTTCCCATGAGATGGTGCATGCGGCAAAACTTCATGTGCCATTGGAAGTGGATATGCATACCGGAAAGAACTGGTACGAGGCAAAATAATGAGAATTATTGGAATTACAGGAGGAGTGGGATCTGGAAAAAGTCAGGTCCTCTCCTTTATGAAAGAACGATATGGCGCTGTTATCTGTCAGGCAGATCAAGTGGCATGGAAATTGCAGGAGCCGGGAAGTGTGTGCTATGAAAAAATCGTCGCACATTTTGGAACAGATATTTTGCGGACAGATAGGACGATTAACCGAGAAATTCTAGGCGGAATTGTCTTTGGAAATGCTGAAGAAATGGCAGTGCTAAATGGCATTGTGCATCCAGAAGTGAAAGCACATATCAAAGAAAAGATAGCGACAGAAAAAAACATGGGCACGTCATGTTTTGTGTTGGAAGCGGCGCTTTTATTGGAAGATCACTATGATGAAATCTGTCATGAACTCTGGTATATTTATACGGAAGAGTCCGTTCGGCGAATTCGCCTGAAAGAATCCAGAGGATACAGTGACGAAAAAATATCAGCGATGATAGCCTCGCAGATGCCGGAAAATGTGTTCCGACAGAAGTGTCAGGTTGTGATCAACAACAGTAACTCGTTTGAGATGACACAAAGAGAGATTGAAAAAGCAATGAACAGGCAGGAGAAGAGAAAATGAGATTATGCAGCATAGCCAGCGGCAGCAGTGGAAACTGTATTTACGCAGGAAGTGATGAGACACATTTGCTGATCGATACAGGAATCAGCAAAAAGAGGATTGAGGAAGGGCTACATGAGATTGGAATCAAAGGGGAAGAACTTGGAGGTATTTTGATTACCCATGAACATTCAGACCATATTCAGGGGCTTGGAGTGTTCAGCCGGAAATACGAAATTCCGATTTATGCGACGAGAGGAACTATAGAGGGAATCAAGGCATATAAAGGAATCGGGAAAATGCCGGAAGGTCTCCTGAAAGAAGTCACAGTGGATCAGATGTTTTCCATTGGAAATCTTGATATCAGACCGTTTGCAATCTCGCATGATGCGAATGAACCATCCGGATTTCGAATTGAACATGATGGGAAATCATTGGCCGTTGCGACAGATCTTGGCATTTATGATGCGTATATAGTCGAGAATTTAAAAGGGCTGGATGCGATATTGCTTGAGGCAAACCATGATGTACATATGCTGGAAGTGGGAGCATACCCGTATTATTTAAAACAACGTGTGCTTGGAAATCGTGGACATTTATCGAATGAATTGTCAGGACGCCTGCTTTGTGATATACTACATGACAATATGAAATATATCATGCTCGGGCACTTAAGTAAGGAAAATAATTATGAAGAACTTGCCTATGAGACCGTGAAGCTGGAAGTGACAATGGGTGACAATCCATACAGAGGAGAAGATATTCCTCTTATGGTTGCAAATAGAGATACTATTTCAAATATATTACAGATTTAATCACAGGAGGTAGAAGATGAAGAAGAGCATTATAACAGTTGTAGGAAAAGATACCGTAGGAATTACAGCAAAGGTGTGTACATACCTTGCAGAGAACAATATTAATATTTTAGATATTTCCCAGACAATCGTTCAGGGATATTTCAATATGATGATGATCGTGGATATGAATGAGGCGAAAGAGGAATTCAGAGAAGTTTCTGAGGAACTGAATAAAATCGGTGAAGAAATCGGTGTTACTATCCGTTGCCAGAGATCTGAGATTTTTGAAAAAATGCACAGACTGTAAAACAGCCAATTCGAGCTTTCATGGCTGAACTGTTACTAATTTTTAGAAGAGAAAGGCGAAAGAAGACGATGATTAATATTTATGAAGTAACCGAGACGAATCAGATGATTGCAGAGGAAAATTTAGATGTGCGTACGATTACGCTTGGTATCAGCCTGATGGACTGTATCGATTCTGATCTGCAAAAACTGAATGAAAATATTTATAACAAGATTACGACAATGGCAAAAAATCTCGTATCGACAGGGGACGAGATTGAGCATGAATTTGGTATCCCGATTGTAAATAAACGTATCTCTATCACACCGATCTCCCTGATCGGTGCAGCTGCCTGCAAGTCACCGGAAGATTTTGTTACAATTGCAAAAACGCTTGACAGGGCTGCAAAAGAAGTGGGTGTGAATTTTATCGGCGGTTATTCTGCTTTGGTGTCAAAAGGAATGACAAAGAGTGAGGAAAATCTGATCCGTTCCATTCCGGAGGCGCTTTCTGTGACAGAGCGTATCTGCAGCTCTGTGAATGTAGGTTCTACGAAGACAGGAATCAATATGGACGCAGTCAGACTCTGTGGAGAGATTGTAAAAGAGACAGCAGAAGCGACAAAAGAGAATGACTCGCTGGGATGTGCAAAGCTCGTAATTTTCTGTAATGCGCCGGATGATAATCCGTTCATGGCAGGTGCATTTTTGGGAGTGACAGAGGCAGATGCAGTGATCAATGTAGGAGTCAGTGGACCGGGTGTTGTGAAACATGCAATCGAACAAGTGCGTGGAGAAGGATTTGAAGTGCTCTGCGAGACGATTAAAAAGACAGCGTTTAAGGTGACTCGTGTCGGACAGCTTGTCGCAGGGGAAGCATCCAAACGTCTTGGAATTCCATTTGGTATTATTGATTTGTCACTTGCTCCGACTCCTGCAGTGGGAGACAGCGTAGCTGAGATTTTAGAAGAGATTGGTTTAGAGAGAGTTGGAGCTCCGGGTACGACAGCGGCACTTGCCATGTTGAATGATCAGGTGAAAAAAGGCGGTGTCATGGCATCTTCTTATGTAGGAGGACTAAGTGGCGCATTTATTACGGTCAGCGAGGATCAGAGAATGATTGATGCTGTGAATGCCGGTTCGCTGACACTTGAAAAATTAGAAGCGATGACTTGCGTATGTTCGGTAGGACTTGATATGATTGCGATTCCAGGAAAGACAAAGGCGACAACAATCTCAGGAATCATAGCAGATGAGATGGCAATCGGTATGGTGAATCAAAAGACAACAGCAGTGAGAGTGATTCCGGTCATTGGAAAAGATGTTGGAGAAGTAGCTGAATTTGGTGGTCTGCTCGGCTATGCACCGATCATGCCGGTGAATGAATTTGACTGCAGTGATTTTGTGAATCGTAACGGTAGAATTCCAGCTCCGATTCACAGCTTTAAGAATTAGAAAGAGAGTAAAAAGCAATATGGGAAAGATAGCGGTAGTAACAGACAGCAATAGTGGAATTACACAGGAAAAAGGAAAAGAACTGGGTGTTCATGTTATTCCGATGCCGTTTTATATTGATGGCGAATTGTTTTTGGAGGATATCACGCTGACACAGGAAGCGTTTTATGAAAAGCTTGCCAGTGACTGTGAGATCAGCACTTCTCAGCCAGCTCCGGGAGAAGTGATGGAATTTTGGGACAAACTGTTGAAAGAATATGATGAGATTGTGCATATTCCGATGTCAAGTGGGCTAAGCAGCACCTGTGAGACGGCGATTATGCTGTCAAAGGACTATGACGGCAAAGTAGAAGTGGTAAATAACCAGAGAATTTCCGTGACGCAAAAGACTTCTGTGCTAGATGCTGTGAGACTGGCAAAAGCAGGGAAAAGTGCACTGGAGATTAAAGAGAGTCTGGAAGCTGAGAAGCTGGAATCCAGTATCTATATTACTGTTGACACTTTAAAATATCTGAAAAAGGGCGGGCGAATCACACCGGCTGCGGCTGCGATCGGAACAGTGCTCAATCTAAAGCCGGTGCTTCAGATCCAGGGGGAAAAGCTGGATGCATTTGCCAAAGTAAGAGGTTGGAAGCAGGCGAAAAAGACGATGCTGGATGCGATGGAAAAAGATCTGTTGCATCGTTTTGGCGGTAAAAAGATGTCCTTGCTTGCCGCTTACACATGCAGCGCCGAGGAAGCGAAAAGCTGGAAAGAAGAATTGGAGGATCGTTTCCCGAATTATACAATTGATATGGATCCGTTATCACTGAGTGTGGCGTGCCACATCGGGCCGGGAGCACTGGCGGTAGCGTGTGCAAAAGAAGTAGACTTATAGAAACATAGATATGAGCAGCAGATGTACTAGATACGTACAATCTGCTGCTCATATTCGTTTTGAAATGGTGTATCGAATTTTTCTGTAATGACAGATTCGTATAGATCTGCTGCAAATAAGTCAGCATCAAGCATCTTCTGTCCAAGTAAAGAGAGGGTATCTTTCGCGGTGAGTTTAGTCAAAAGTGGAACGTCTGCACATTTTTTGATCTCTGACAAAACAGCAGCACTTTCTTTTCGGAATCCTAATATACGAAAGTAAAAAGGAGCTTTGGCGGTACACAAAGAAAAATCATCCTTTCGAATCTGCAGCAGAATGTGCATGAGTGCTCTGCTGACCCTTGCGTAAGTCGATTCTTTTGTATTCAGAAGATGACAGAATTGCTCAAAACTGCGAAATTGACTGCGACATCGGATAATCCGATTGGCAAGCTCGACAGAGACATCGAGATATTGCGTGAGTGCGTCAGCAGTCTCACTTAACAGACGGTATTTCAGCAATAGAGAAAAATCATTTAAAAATACAGGAAAACGAACCTGATAATTTTCTTTTAAAAGAGTAAGGGCGGAATCAGGGACATGTCCGGAAAGAGATTCCAGTTCTCTTGTTGTTGATACTGTCTTTCGGATGGCTGAGGCAGAGCTGTATATTTTGTGAAGATCTGTCTCATGGTAACCAGAACCGATTCGTGAGATTGCAAATGGCTGAATTGAGCTGTTTAATCTAGAGAGCGCCTTTAAGTACTCAATCCCTAAAATATTGTTTGGCTGTTTTAAAATAGAAGCAATCCCTTCTTCTTTCGTGAAATCCTGAAAGGCTTTTTGACGTGCAAGCGGGAAACGATAGCCATCCCTAAGATAGGACTGAAGACTATGCTTATATGCGTCTGGTTCCTCCGCCATAATATCTGCCGCTTTTTGCAAAAGTGTAAGGTCTCCACATTCACTTCCAAAACAGATGCTGTCCACGCAGCGGAGGGCATGAAGGAGTGAGACAGCACCGTATGCAAAATATTCGGCACTGGCACAGGCATAAAAAACCGGCAACTCAATGACCAAATCTGCGCCTGATTTTAAAGCCATCTCTGCGCGAAGATGCTTTGGCAGCAGTGCAGGAGCACCACGCTGTACAAAGTTTCCACTCATAACGACAACCACTTTGTCTGCTTTTGTCAATTTTTTTGCTTTTTCAATATGGTACTGATGTCCATTGTGAAATGGATTATATTCTGTAATTAACCCTGTGATTTTCATAAAAAATTCCTCACAATCAGATTTTGTAGGTGTATTATACTATACAATCAAAAAAATCGCAAAATATTCTGTTATTTTATTTGACAAAAAGAATGAAAAAAGGTTAAACTAAAAATAGCGTTTGGAGACGGGAGGTAATTATTGATGAATGAAGAGCAGATTTTAGAGATGCTTGAAAACAGAGAATATAAGGAATTAAAAATAGAATTAGAGAAAATGTATCCCGTCGACTTGGCTGAGTTGCTGGAAGAATTTGACGAGAAACAGCGAATCATCGTATTTCGTCTTTTGTCAAAAGAATCTGCGGCAGATACCTTTACGTATCTTAACAGTGACATGCGAGAAGTGCTTATCAACGCTTTGACAGATTCGGAGATCAAAGAAGTGATGGACGAGATGTATCTGGATGATACGGTCGATGTGCTGGAAGAGATGCCCGCGAATGTGGTCGACAGACTTTTGATGGTGACAGATGAGGAGACACGTAAACAGATCAATGAGCTTTTGCAGTATCCGGAGGATAGTGCGGGAAGTATCATGAATGTGGAGTATATTGCTCTCCGAAAAGAGATGACAGTCGCAGATGCGATATTAAAGATTCGTCAGGTTGGAATCAACCGTGAGACAATCTACACATGCTATGTGACGGAAAAGCGAAAACTGATCGGTGTTGTCGATGTGAAAGATCTGCTGACAACCGGTGAGAATCGTCTGATTGAAGAGATTATGGAGACGAACATGCTCTATGTCAATACACATGATGATCAGGAAGAGGTGGCAAGTCTGATCAATAAATACGGTCTGATCGCAATTCCGGTTGTGGATTATGAGATGTGTATGGTCGGTATTGTAACGGTAGACGATGCCATGGCAGTCTTGCAGGAAGAGGCGACTGAAGATATGAGCATGATGGCCGGTATTGCGCCAAGTGAGGACTCTTACTTTGGGACATCCGTTTGGAAGCATGTCAGGAACCGTTTCCCGTGGCTTTTATTTCTGATGTTGTCAGCAACAATGACAGGTCTTTTACTGGGACATTATGAAGGAGCGCTGGCAGTGATGCCGATTTTAAATACATTTGTTCCAATGCTTACCGGAACCGGCGGAAACTGTGGTTCGCAGAGTTCGACGTTGATCATCCGTGGTCTTGCTGTCGACGAGATTGAGTTTGGCGATATTTTTAAAGTGTTGTTTAAAGAAATTCGGATTGCTTTATTAGCTGGATTTTTACTTGCGATTGTGAATGGAATTCGTATTGTTTTAATGTACAAAGATACAATGCTTGCATTTGCAGTAGGACTCACTTTGATGTGCACCGTAATTTTATCAAAAACAATCGGATGTTCGCTTCCGCTAATTGCGAAAAAATGCGGTCTTGACCCGGCGATTATGGCAGCCCCTCTGATCACAACACTTGTGGATACGGGAACAATTTTTGTATACTTTACGATTGTGACGAGAATTTTTCATATATAATGACAGCAGGCAGTTATCCAGTGTGATAACTGCCTGTCTTTGTATTGTACTTAAAAAGAGACATGAAACCCTCTTGTATACAAAATACGTTTGCGTTATAATACAAATATGTGAGAAAAATGGAAAGATGGAAAGGAGTCTTTAAATCATGGGATTTATTGATGTAATTAAAGAAAAAGCGAAAGCAGACAAAAAAACAATTGTACTTCCGGAGACAGAAGACAAGAGAACTTACGAAGCAGCAGAGGCAGTGCTCAAAGAAGGTACAGCTAATCTTGTTCTCGTGGGAAGCAAAGAAGAGATTGAGAAAAACGGAGCGGGATTTGATATCAGCGGAGCAACGATTGTTGATCCGGCAACATATGAAAAAACAGAAGCATATATTGCAAAATTGGTAGAATTGAGACAGAAAAAAGGAATGACAGAAGAGCAGGCAAGAGAATTGCTGCTTACAAACTATCTGTACTATGGGGTCATGATGGTGAAAATGGGAGATGCTGACGGTATGGTATCCGGAGCGTGTCATTCAACAGCAGATACATTGAGACCATGCTTACAGATCTTAAAAACAAAGCCTGGAACAAAATTAGTATCCGCATTTTTCGTAATGGTAGTACCGGATTGTGATATGGGAGCAAACGGAACATTTATCTTTGGTGATTCAGGGTTAGAGCAGAATCCGGATCCGGAAAAATTAGCTGCAATTGCGCTTTCTTCAGCGGAATCATTCAAATTGTTGGTTGGGGAAGAGCCAAAAGTTGCTATGCTTTCTCATTCTACAAAGGGAAGTGCAAAACATGCAGACGTTGACAAAGTGGTAGAGGCTACACGTCTTGCAAAAGAGATGGCACCGGAACTTCAGTTGGACGGAGAACTTCAGCTAGATGCTGCAATCGTTCCGGAAATCGGAGAATCAAAAGCTCCTGGAAGCAAGGTTGCAGGACATGCTAACGTACTGATCTTCCCTGACTTGGATGCAGGAAATATCGGATACAAATTAGTACAGAGACTTGGAAAGGCGGAAGCGTACGGACCTTTGACACAGGGAATTGCAAAACCGGTTAACGATTTGTCACGTGGATGCAGTGCTGCTGATATCGAAGGTGTAGTAGCAATCACAGCTGTTCAGGCGCAGGCTCAATAATAAAAGTACGGAGGAAAGAAACATGAATGTTTTAGTAATCAATTGTGGAAGTTCATCTTTGAAATTCCAATTAATTAATTCAGATACAGAAGCAGTTTTGGCAAAAGGACTTTGCGAGAGAATCGGAATTGACGGAAGTCTTACTTATCAACCGGCAGGCGGAGAAAAGAAAACAGAAGATAAGGCAATGCCTACACACACAGAGGCAATTCAGTTCGTGATCGATGCATTGACAGATGCGGACAGAGGTGTTGTGAGAAGCCTCGATGAGATCGGTGCTGTTGGACATCGTGTTGTACATGGTGGAGAGAAATTTGCAAGTTCAGCAGTGATCACAGATGAGATGATCAAAGCAGTAGAAGAGTGCAATGACCTTGCACCACTTCACAATCCTGCAAACTTGATCGGTATTCGTGCTTGCCAGGAATTGATGCCTGGAACACCTATGGTTGCAGTTTTCGATACTGCATTCCACCAGACAATGCCTGAAAAAGCATATATGTATGGACTTCCATACGAATACTATGAAAAATACAAAGTAAGACGCTACGGTTTCCATGGGACAAGCCACAGCTTTGTTTCAAAAAGAACAGCAGAATTGTTAGACAGACCTTACGAAGAAACAAAGACAATTGTCTGCCACTTAGGAAATGGCGCAAGTATCTGCGCAGTAGAAAATGGAAAATCTGTAGATACTTCTATGGGACTTACTCCATTGGAAGGACTTGTAATGGGAACACGTTCGGGAGATATCGATCCGGCAATTTTAGAGTTCATTGCGAAGAAAGAAGATCTTGATATTGACGGACTGATGACAATGTTAAATAAAAAATCAGGTGTATATGGTCTTTCCAACAACTTGTCAAGCGACTTCAGAGATTTGACAGCCGGAGCAGCACAAGGAAATAAACCGGCTCAGATCGCCTTAGATGTATTCTGCTACCGTGTGGCAAAATATGTAGGAAGCTATGTCGCAGCAATGAATGGTGTAGATGCAATTGCATTTACGGCAGGTATCGGTGAGAATGTATGCATCGTAAGAGAAAAAGTATGTGCTTACTTAGGATACTTAGGAGTAGAACTTAATAAAGAAGCAAATGCAAAGCAAGGAGAAGAAGTTACAATCTCTACACCGGATTCAAAAGTAAAAGTCATGGTTGTTCCTACAAATGAAGAACTTGCCATTGCACGTGAGACAGTTGCTTTAGTGTAAATAGAATTTTCTGATAAAAGTGTTGACAAATATCATTTACATGCTATAATAGTTTAGGTATGAATAGGAGTAACAATATGTTAATAAACCTATCAGACGTATTGTCTGAACATCACAAGACAATTGATAAGACTGCTTCGGTAGAGATGACAGAATTTCATTCAGAATTAGGACGTTTTCCGGTTCTTGAGAAAGAGGATGTTCACATTGTTGTAAAACACGTGAAGAATCGCGAACTTATGATTACCGGAGAGGGAAGACTGGTGCTGGAGATTCCGTGTGACCGTTGCTTAGAAGCGGTTCCAACAGAATTTATTTTGGAATTTACGAAGAATGTAGACTTAGATGAGTCGAGTGAAGAACAGGCAATGGAATTAGATGAAAAAAATTATATTGACGGATATAATCTTGACGTAGACAAATTACTCTATAATGAGATTTTGATAGGATGGCCGATGAAAATTCTGTGTCGCGAAGACTGTAAAGGAATTTGCAACATGTGTGGTCAAAACCTAAATAAGGGAACTTGTGACTGTGAAGATACAAGCCTTGACCCTAGAATGTCAGTTATCCGCGATGTTTTTAAGAATTTTAAGGAGGTGTAATCTATGTCAATCTGTCCAAAGAATAAATCTTCTAAAGCTAGAAGAGATAAAAGAAGAGCAAACTGGAAAATGAGCGCTCCAAATTTAGTGAAATGCAGCAAATGTGGAGAATTAATGATGCCACACAGAGTATGCAAAGCTTGCGGATCTTACAACAAAAAAGAGATTGTTAGCGTTGACTAATGAAAAGCGAAGAAAGAGAGTCGTCTGTTGACGGCTTTCTTTTTTTGAAAAAAGTTTATATTGATTTTTAGAGTGATGTCTAGTAAAATTACTGTTAGCAGTGCAGGAGGTAATAGCATGTCAGAAATTACAAAAGTAGCATTAGATGCCATGGGTGGAGATAACGCACCCGTAGAGATTGTAAAAGGTGCAATGGATGCCATCAGCAAGAGAAAAGATATTAAGATCTTTCTTGTAGGGCAAGATAATGTTGTACAAAAAGAATTAGAAAAATATACTTACGATAAAGAACAGATTGAAGTTGTAGATGCGCCAGAAGTGATCGAGACAGCAGAGCCGCCGGTCATGGCAATTCGTAAGAAAAAACAATCATCAATCGTAGTCGCAATGAATATGGTAAAAAAAGGAGAGGCGGATGCATTTGTCTCTGCCGGAAGTTCAGGGGCAATTCTTGTCGGAGGACAGCTTTTAGTCGGTCGTATCAAAGGCGTGGAGAGACCACCGCTTGCACCATTATTGCCGACAGAAAAAGGCGTTTCATTGTTGATTGATTGTGGCGCTAATGTAGATGCAAGACCTTCTCACTTGGTACAATTTGCAAAGATGGGTTCTATCTATATGGAGCACGTTATGGGCGTGAAGAATCCGAAGGTTGCGATTGTGAATATTGGTGCAGAAGAGGAAAAAGGGAACGCACTTGTAAAAGAGACATTCCCGCTGCTGAAAGAATGTGAGGATATCAACTTTATAGGAAGTATTGAAGCCCGTGAGATTCCACATGGAATGGCAGATGTAATAGTATGTGAGGCATTTGTCGGAAACGTTATCTTAAAACTCTATGAAGGAGTCGGCGCAGTACTGATCAGCAAAGTGAAAAAAGGAATGATGACTTCGCTGCGAAGTAAGATTGGTGCTTTGCTAGTGAAACCAGCACTGAAAGAGACATTAAAAAGCTTTGATGCAAGTGAACATGGAGGTGCGCCGCTGCTTGGACTGAACGGACTTGTAGTAAAGACGCATGGAAGTTCCAAGGCAAAAGAGGTATCCAACTCAATTATTCAATGTGTAACGTTCAAAGAGCAGGGAATTAATGAAAAAATAAAAGAACGTATACAAAAACAAGAAAATGAGAATCAGGAATAAAAGATTCTGAGACAAAGGGAGAGAAAGAAATGGAATTTGAAAAATTACAAGAAATTATTGTGGATGTATTAAATGTAGGAGCAGAAGATATCACAATGGATACAACATTTGTGGATGATCTGGGCGCAGATTCGTTAGATATTTTCCAGATTATCATGGGAATTGAAGAAGCATTTGACATTGAGATCGACAATGAAGAAGCTGAAAAAATCGTTACAGTTGGTGACGCAGTAGAACAGATTAAGAATGCAATTAATTAATCGAATTATGAAAAAGCCCTGCGTAGGGCTTTTTCGCGTTTAGAAAGGGAGAGTTTATGGAACAGACAATGAGAGAGTTACAGGAAAGAATCGGATATACTTTCCGCAGACAGGAGTTGTTAAAATCAGCATTGATGCACAGTTCTTATACGAACGAGACACATTTGCCGAAATATAAGTGCAATGAACGTCTGGAATTTTTGGGAGATGCGGTATTGGAACTTGTTTCCAGCGAGTTTTTGTTTTTTGCAGATCGAAAGATGCCGGAGGGAGAATTGACAAAGACGAGAGCAAGTATGGTCTGTGAGCCTTCACTTGCGTTCTGTGCAAGAGAGATTGAGCTTGGCAAATATTTGTTTATGGGACGAGGAGAAGAGAATACAGGAGGAAGAGAGCGGGATTCCATCACATCCGATGCGCTGGAGGCACTCATCGGTGCGATTTATTTAGATGGTGGTTTTGCTAATGCAAAAGAGTTTATCTTAAAATTTGTCCTGAATGATCTGGAGCATAAAAAACTCTTTTATGATAGCAAGACTATCCTGCAGGAGATTGTGCAGGCACATTTTCCGTATGGAGTGGTGTATCATCTTATAAAAGAGGAGGGACCGGATCATAATAAATCGTTTACGGTTGCTGTTCATATTGGCGAGGAGTGTTATGGAGAGGGAACCGGAAGAACGAAGAAAGCGGCAGAGCAGGAAGCGGCATACCATGCGATTTTAAAGTTGCATGAGAAGAACATAAAGTAGGTGTAGGATGTATTTAAAAAGTATTGAAGTACAGGGCTTTAAGTCCTTTGCGAATAAAATTCTATTTGAGTTCCACAATGGAATCACCGGAATTGTAGGGCCGAATGGAAGTGGAAAGAGTAATGTCGCAGATGCCGTGCGCTGGGTGCTTGGTGAACAGCGCGCAAAGCAGCTTCGAGGTGGGAACATGCAGGATGTTATTTTCTCAGGCACTGAGAATCGAAAACCATTAAGCTATGCATCTGTTGCAATCACTCTGGACAATTCAGATCATCAGCTTGCGATTGATTTTGAGGAAGTGACAGTTGCTCGTAAGATTTACCGCTCCGGTGAGAGTGAATATTTGATCAACGGAAGTCCGTGCCGGTTGAAGGATGTCAATGAATTGTTCTACGATACCGGAATTGGAAAAGAAGGATACTCAATTATCGGACAGGGGCAGATTGATAAGATTTTAAGTGGAAAGCCGGAAGAACGAAGAGAGCTGTTTGACGAAGCAGCAGGAATTGTAAAATTCAAAAAGCGGAAAAATATGTCCGTGAAAAAGTTGGAGGAAGAAAGGCAGAATCTCGTTCGTGTAAATGATATTCTTGCGGAACTGGAAAAACAGATCGGACCTTTGGAAAAACAATCCGAAGTGGCAAGAGAATATCTGAAAAAGAAAGAATCTTTGAAGACATATGATATCAATTTGTTTTTGCTGGAGACAGAGCGGCTCAAAAAGGAAATTGCTGCGGTTGATCATAATTTAGAAAATACGACCAGAGAGCTTGCGGATGCAACGACACGATATGAAAATACGAAGACAGAATATGAGGCGATTGAACTAAAGACTGATGAGATTGACGCTGCGATGGAGAAGGCTAAGAGTCAGTTGAATCAGACCACATTATTAAAGCAGCAGCTGGAAGGTCAGATTGAGGTCCTGAAAGAGCAGATTAACACGGCACGAATGAATGATGAGCACATTGAACAGCGCTCTAAGACGATTTATAACGAAATGTCTGAGAGGGAAAAGAATCTTTCGGCGATGGGAAAAGATAAGTTTCAGATTCAGGAAAAGTTGTCAGAGCAGGAGGAGCAGGAGAAGGCAGCACAGCAACAGCTTTTGAAAATCCAAACAAAAAGTGCGGAACTTACAGAGGCGATTGATGAAAATCAGAATCAGATCATGGAGATTTTGAATAATCGCACAGCTACGAAGGTAAAGAAGCAGCGTTATGATTCGATGCTGGAACAGATTCAGGTGCGCCGTTCGGAAATGCACCAGAAATTAATCGCAGTGGAAAGCGAGGCGTCCGAACAGGATGAGCTCATCGCAAAGTTTGAGGCAGAGCTTCAGGAAATTGCACAGACGATTTCCGGATATGTCACAGAGAATAGGACATATGAAGAAAAGATAGCCGCCCTACAGCAGACGATTGCCAAAAAGAACGAACAGCTGCGTATTGGACAGACGGCATTTCACCGGGAACAATCTAGATTAGAGTCGTTAAAGAATATTACAGAACGCTATGACGGATATGGGAACAGCATCCGAAAAGTCATGGAAAAGAAAGAACAGGAAAAAGGACTCTTAGGTGTTGTTGCGGATCTGATCAAAGTGGACAAAGCGTATGAGATTGCGGTGGAGACTGCCCTTGGAGGAAGTATCCAGAACATCGTAACAGATAATGAAGAGACGGCAAAACGGATGATTACGTTTTTGAAGCAGAATAAATTCGGTCGGGCGACATTTCTTCCGCTGACGAGTATCAATGGAACTGCCGGTATTCGGCAAAACGAGGCTCTTCAAGAGGAGGGGGTGATCGGGCTTGCGAATACACTTGTTAAGGTGGAAGAAATATACAGGGGGCTTGCCAATCATCTGTTGGGAAGAACAGTTGTTGTAAAGCATATTGACCACGGGGTGGCGCTGGCAAAAAAATATAAGCAGACACTTCGCATTGTCACTTTAGAAGGAGAGTTGATTAATCCAGGCGGAGCAATGACCGGTGGAGCCTTCCGCAATTCCAGCAATCTTTTGAGCAGACGTCGTGAGATTGAAGAATTTGAAAAGACTGTCGAGAAGCTGAAAAGCGAGATGGAGCAGATGGAGCAGGAAGTGGAACACGAAAAAGAGGCAAGAGCGGACTACTACAGTAAGATAGAGGCTATCAAGCAGCAGCTTCAGAAGGCTTATGTCATTCAGAATACGGCAAAGATGAATGCAGAGCAGGTTAAGGCAAAGAAAGCAGATGCGAAGGCGGTTTCAAGCAAGATTCATGAAGAAGGAGCTGAGCTGGAACAACAGATAAGGGAAATTCGGGAAAATCATGAATCGATTCAGGTAGAATTGGAAACTTCTGAAAAATTAGAACAAGAATTGACGGAACAGATTGCAAGCTATCAAAAAGAGTTAGATCAGGAACGTGAACGAGAAAGTAAACAGCTTTTAGAATCTGAGAAAGTGCATCTCGCTTATGCTGCAATGGAACAGAAATATCAGTTTCTGTTGGAAAATGAGCAGCGTATTCAGGAAGAGATCACAAAATTCAACGAGGAATTGTCTGCACTTCGTGCCAATAAAGGGGATACATCCGAAGAGATTCAGAAAAAAGAGACCCAGATTGAAGATATTTGGCTGACGATTGCAAATTCGAAAGAACTGTTTGAGGAGATTCAAAAAGAGATTGCATCTTATAGCAGTCAGAAAGAAGAACTCACAAAGAAACATAAAGCATTTCTTGCAGAGCGAGAAGCACTTTCCAAACACATGTCGGATCTGGACAAAGAATCCTTTCGTTTGAACAGCCAGAAAGAGGCGTTTGAGCAGGCTTCTGAAAAGCAGATCAACTATATGTGGGAAGAATATGAGCTGACTTACAATATGGCGCTGAAGATCAAAGATGAGAACCTGACGGATCTTACGTTTATCAAAAAACAGATACAAGCTTTGAAAAATGAGATTCGTTTACTTGGAAATGTCAATGTTAATGCGATTGAGGATTTTAAAGAAGTATCAGAGCGATATGCATTTTTAAAGAATCAGCATGACGACTTGATTGAGGCGGAAGCAACATTAAAACAGATTATCGAGGAGCTGGATGCAGCCATGCGAAAGCAGTTCAGAGAACGTTTTGCGGAAATCTGTGTGGAATTCGATAAAGTGTTCAAACAGCTATTCGGAGGCGGAAAAGGGACATTGGAACTTCAGGAGGAAGAAGATATTCTGGAGGCGGGAATCCGCATCATTGCACAGCCTCCCGGAAAGAAACTGCAGAATATGATGCAGCTTTCGGGTGGTGAAAAAGCATTGACAGCCATTTCGCTGTTGTTTGCAATTCAGAATTTAAAACCATCTCCGTTTTGCCTGCTTGATGAGATCGAGGCGGCATTGGATGACTCGAATGTCGACCGTTATGCGAGATATTTGCATAAGCTGACAAAAAACACGCAGTTTATCGTGATTACGCATCGTAGAGGAACGATGACTGCGGCAGACAGACTATATGGAATTACGATGCAGGAAAAAGGGGTATCGACACTCGTGTCGGTAGATTTATTAGATAAAGATTTGACGAATTAGAGGAGGAACTTATGGGAGAAAAAAAGGGATTTTTTAAACGACTGGTGGAAGGACTCACCAAGACAAGAGACAATATTGTCTCCGGAATTGACAGTATTTTTAATGGATTTTCAAACATCGACGATGACTTTTATGAAGAACTCGAAGAGATTCTTATTATGGGAGATTTGGGCGTCCATGCGACAATGGAAGTTATTGAGGATCTGAAGAAAAAAGTCAAAGAAAACCATATTAAGGAGCCAGCAGACTGTAAGCAGTTTTTAATTGACAGCATCAAAGAACAGATGGATGTCGGGGAAGCCGCATATGAGTTCGAGGATCGTACATCGGTTGTATTGATCATTGGAGTAAATGGTGTCGGAAAGACGACGACCATCGGAAAACTTGCCGGGAAACTACGGGCGCAGAATAAGAAAGTTGTACTTGCAGCAGCAGATACATTCCGTGCGGCAGCAGGAGAGCAACTTAAAGAATGGGCAAACCGTGCGGAGGCAGAATTGATTGGCGGTCAGGAAGGATCTGACCCGGCTTCGGTTGTATATGATGCGGTTGCAGCGGCTAAGGCACGAAAAGCAGATGTTCTTTTGGTGGACACGGCAGGACGTCTTCATAATAAAAAGAACCTGATGGAAGAACTTCGAAAAATTAACCGTGTCCTGGAGAGAGAATATCCGGATGCGTATCGTGAGACATTGGTTGTGTTGGATGGAACAACTGGTCAAAATGCGTTAGCACAGGCAAAAGAATTTAAAGATGTTGCAGATATCACAGGTATCGTGCTGACAAAGATGGACGGAACAGCCAAAGGCGGAATTGCAGTAGCCATTCAATCAGAACTTGGTATCCCTGTAAAATACATCGGTGTCGGGGAAAGTATTGATGATCTGCGGAAATTTAACTCCGATGATTTTGTAGATGCACTGTTTCTCACCAAAGAGTAATAAAAATAAAGAAAGAAGGAATCCATATGTTGACATTAGAAAAATTTGAGCAGGCAAGTGAAATTGTAAAACGAGTAACGAATCCAACAAAGCTGGTATACAGTGACTACTTAAGTCAGCAGACAGGCGGAAAAGTGTATTTAAAACCTGAGAATATGCAATATACCGGAGCATATAAGCTGCGCGGTGCATATTATAAAATCAGCACCTTGTCTGAAGAAGAAAGAGCAAAAGGTCTGATTACAGCTTCTGCCGGGAACCATGCACAGGGCGTCGCGTATGCGGCAAAAGCATTTGGCTGCAAAGCTACAATTGTTATGCCGACTGTGACACCACTTATCAAAGTCAATCGTACAAAGAGTTACGGGGCAGAAGTGATTTTGCATGGGGATGTATATGATGACGCCTGTGCAAAAGCATATGAACTGGCAGAAGAACACGGATATACATTTGTACATCCGTTTGATGATTTGGACGTTGCAACCGGACAGGGAACGATCACAATGGAAATTATTCAGGAACTTCCGACTGTTGACTATATTTTGGCACCAATCGGTGGTGGCGGTCTGATCACAGGCGTGTCAACACTTGCAAAAATGCTGAATCCCAAAATTAAAGTCATCGGTGTAGAACCTGCGGAGGCAGCAAGCATGAAAGCGGCGCTCAAAGCCGGACATGTTGTGACTCTGCCAAGCGCGAATACAATTGCAGATGGTACTGCTGTAAAAACAGTCGGTGAAAATACATTAGAATATGTGAAAGAAAATGTAGATCAGATTCTGACTGTGGAGGATGATGAATTAATCGGAGCATTCCTTGATATGGTTGAAAACCATAAGATGATTGTAGAGAATTCGGGATTGTTGTCTGTTGCCGCTTTAAAACAGCTTGATTTGAAAGGAAAGAAAGTCGTATCGATCCTAAGCGGCGGAAATATGGACGTCATTACCATGTCCTCAATCGTGCAGCACGGTCTGATCCAAAGAGACAGAATTTTCTCTGTATCTGTACTGCTTCCGGATAAGCCGGGTGAATTGGTACGTGTTGCAGACACAATCGCAAAGGCACAGGGAAATGTCATCAAATTGGAGCACAATCAGTTTGTCAGCACAAACCGTAATGCAGCAGTGGAGCTTCGTATTACGATGGAATCATTCGGTACAGAGCATAAGAAAGAAATCTTAAAAGCATTGGAAGATAATGGATACAAACCAAAGAGCATCAGTGCAAAATTATATTAGAAATCATCCGGAAAGGAAAGATATATGGAGTATAATAGAAGACCAAAAGAAGGGGAATGCTACCGACACTTTAAAGGAAGACGGTATCAGGTCATTGGAATCGCAAAGCATTCGGAGACGATGGAGGAATTAGTCGTATACAGACAACTGTATGGGGAACAGGAGCTGTATGTGAGACCATTGGAGATGTTTATAAGCAAAGTGGATAAAGAAAAATATCCAGAGGTAGAACAAGAATACCGATTTGAATTAGAGGGAGAGGAGGACGGTCAAAGAGAAGATGACCGTTCTCTTATCTGGGAGTTTTTAGACTTGTCTTCGTCAAAAGAAAAAATGGACTTCCTGCAGAAAAAGAAATCTGAGATTACGGAAGAGTTTATCGGAATCGTGGCGCAGAGTCTTGACTTTGTGGAAAATGACGGAACTGTTGAGGAGAGGTACGAGGCGGTGCTGCAGTATCTGCGGACTGTGATGCGGTATGAGAGCGGAAGATTACGGTAATAGACTGGAGAAAATGGGAATAAAAAATGAGAGATAAAGTATGGAAGATTGCAGTCTGTGATGATGAGACTGTATTTTTAGAAAAGATACAACAGTTGGCAGCACAATATTATTCTGAAAGAAATATACAGGCAGAAATCCATTGTTACGACAATACAGATGCTTTTTTGCAGAGCAATCTTGTGGAGTATGATTTGATTTTGCTGGATATGAATATGCAGGAGAAAAACGGGATTGAAGTGGCGAAAGAGTTGCGCAGCCAAAAGATAGAGACACCGATTATTTACATTTCCGCATATATAGAAATGGCGCCGTATGGATATGTAGTCAATGCATTCCGATATTTGCTAAAAAACGATTTGGAAGAGACATTTTGTTTTGCGATGGATGATGTGATGAAAGAATTAAAACATCATTTAGAAACAATAGAAGTACGGACAGAAAATGTGCAGATAGAGCTTCGGCTTTCTGATATTGTATTTGTGGAAAGCTATAAACGGTATGTGCTGATACATACGAAGAAGGACGAATATAAGCAATATGGCAAGATATCCGATATGGAAAAAATGCTTTGTCAAAAAGAATTTTTGCGGGTACACAAAAGTTATCTCGTCAATTTAGACCATGTGGTAAAAATCAAAAACCGGATACTCTTTTTGGACAATGGAGAGGAAGTACCATGCAGCAAAGAGCGGTATTCAGAAATTGTACATCGGTATGTGATTTGGAGGGGATGTTAATATTGGACATATTTTTTGATTGTATACTTCTTACAATAGAAATTATTGGACTTTTTATTATTGCGGATGTATTTTTTGAGAGAAAATTCAAAAGGATAAAGTCAATGCTATTTGTGATAGCAGGTTATGTCTTTTGTTTTCAGTTGCTCGGTCAATTTTTAAATTTGATTGGAACAACAACGATAAAATCTATAATAGTTGTGATTACTTTCTATTTTTTGATTATTTTATTATATCAAGGGAGAAAGATAAGACAACTGTTTTTTGTCGCGATGTTTTATATTTTGTTATATACAATCGATTATCTTGTGATTGCGGGCAGTTTATTGTTTTTACAGATAGATATAAGTGCATTATATAACAGCCAATATGCATATGTTGTGGCGGCACTTTTGGCAAAAAGTATATTGCTTTATAGTTGTATCATGTTTTCAAAAAAGATAGAAGCCAGTAGAAGACATGAAAAATTTTCTATTTTAGAATGGGGACAACTTTTAATTGTTCCGATTTGTATGATTTTGAATTTGACGATTGTTGTGTATGATCTGATTCAAAATAATAATCTCACGTTTGTCCTATTTTTGGATATTGGATTATTGCTCTTAGGAACATTTATTTATGCATATTTAGAGACAGAACTGGAAAAAAAGAAACAAGTGGAAATCCAAAATCTGATTCTCACCCAACAAATACAGGCAGAGGAAAAACAAGCTGAATTAGTGCGAAACCACTTACAAGAACAAAGGAAGTTGACCCACGATTTCCAAAACCATTTATATACCTTGCGAGGATTATTGCAAAACAAAAATCATACGGAAGAAGCTTTGGAATATATTCAGAAATTAACAGGGAAAAATGAATCAGGAATACAAATTGTCCATACAAAGAACGCAGTCATTGACGCATTATTGAACCAAAAGTATGATGTCTGCAAAAGAGAACGGATTCCTATCTTCTTTGAAGTAAGCGATTTGCAGAAGCTTCATCTCAGTCAGGAAAAAATTGTCGTGATTTTATCGAATATTTTAGATAACGCAATTGAGTCCTGCAGAAAGCAGAATACGGGGCGGTATATCAAAGTAAAGTTTTTGATGGATGATCTCGGAACGATTTTGTCAGTTCAAAATACAGCGAGTTTAAAGAAGTCCAGTAACTTAGAAACATTTACATCCACAAAGGAGAATCAGATACTTCATGGGTATGGTTTGAAAAATGCATTGCATACAGTGGAAGATAGTGGTGGAATGGGAGAGGTATCGTGTGAGAATGGTGTGTTTCAATTTACTGCTATTTGGAATTGAGGTCGTTTGGGAACAAAAACTGTCGTTTGGGAATAAAACACTTGATAAAAGTCAAAAAAATGTTATTCTAGTGTTACGAAGGAGAAGAACATATGCTTCTAAGAGTAACAGAAAGAATAGCATTTTTTTTATATGATAAGAAAATAATACAGAAAGAGGATATAAGATGGTGTGTCTATTTATTTCAAAAGTGGATATTAAATACTGTAAGCTATACCATATTATATTTTATCGGATGTTATATCGCTACGCCAGTACAAGTGATTTTGTATTTATTGAATTTTGAGGTTTTGCGGAGAAAAAGTGACGGTTATCATGCAAAAACACCTTTTAGATGTATCTTGTTATCAACCAGTATAGAAATTGTTGACGACTAAAAATGAATATAAAATCAACAAGAGAAAGTCAAAATGTCAGGAGGGACTGAATATGTTAAGAAACAAAAGAAAAAGAGTAGCAGCTTTGCTAGCTGGATGTATGGTAATTGGAAGTAGTATGAGTGTGTATGCAGGAACGGCAAGTGGATATGTTGGTAAGCAAAGAACACATTTGAATGTAACAGTCAGGCATGCTTATGCTTCCACCGGCGGTAACGATGCAAAGACTTCCATTGCAGCAAAAAGATATGTGACGGGTGGAAGTATGAATCAAATGGTTGCGATGCCGACCCAAACCGGAGCAAATGAACTGACTGTATATGCTCCAAATGGATGGGATATAGGTACTGCAACAAGTTTTCATACATATGAAGGCGCAACAAGTAATCTGACAGCGCATTCATAAAAACTGTTTAATGACATGCGAGAAATAGAGTATTTTATACTCTATTTCTCGTGCAAGTGAAACGGATAAACTATTAATTTATGAGATTGGAGGAATGTTTATGCGGAAACACAGATGGAAAATGTTATTGCTCTTACTATTTTCAGTAACACTTATCGGCTGCAGCGAAAAAAAAGATGGTGAAAGTTCCAAATCAGAAAAATTCCAGTCTGATTACATTGACATTTCCGGGAGGGATATAAAAGTGAACGGTGGATTTTTCAGTGCCATTCATGGAATGTCATATTTTACGGATTTTAAGACGAATACAGCCGTTCCAATCTGTAATAAACCGGATTGCCGCCATCTTTCCACTTATGAGGATGCAGAGACTGCCTGCAATGCCGCAAAAGGTTCCAACAATATATTTCCATATAAAGGGAAGCTATATGGAATGATGAGTGATGAAGATGGAACGAGGCTTGTTGTGTCAGAATTTGACGGAAGCAACCGGAAGGAAAAAGATTATTTTATCGATGCAGGCTGTGTCTTTCATGCAGGGGTTGTTGTCGGAGATGAATTATACTATTTTTATTCTGATATTTTGGATGCGGCAGAAGAAGAGAATATTCAGGATACAAAATACCAACGTCATTTTAATGTGCTGAATTTGGATTCCATGAAACAGGAGGAGATTTTCACAGAAGAAGCCGATTTTGTGAACGTTCTTGGGGTAACAAAGGACTATTTGATTTATTCTCTGATAAATGGAGACACTCCATTGTTTTATAAATTTGAGTATCAAACAAAAAAATCAGAAGAGATTGTGCTGCATAATAGTGGGTATGAGCTGATATACTTTAGTCCTGACAAAAGCAGTTTTTACTATGCCGGAACGGAGAAAAACGAATTGGATACCATTTATCAATATCATCTTGATACGAACGAAAATGAAATATATCTGAACCGGTCTGAACTGAAAGAGTTTGTTGGCGAAGAAACAGGCTATCTGTCACTGGATGGTATTTTAGAGGAAGGGGTTGTTTTCCGTTTGTCTGATTATCCAAAGCAATGGATGTTCTTTAAAGAGAAAGAAAGCGGGGCAATCCGGGAGTTGTCTCTGCCGCAGAACCTTCCGGCGGAGGGGGCTGTACTGAGTAACTTTATCTGCCAGACAGAAGAAGGAGTATATCTGAATTATTACACTATCGGCGAGACGGAAGGCGACTTGATTGAATGGTATGGATATATTCGCTGGGAGGATTTGTTGAGTGGAAAGAACGATGTGGAAGTTGTTTTGAAGCCAAGTGTCTCTTCAACGGGAAATTTAGTGGATAAGGATGGGAAGCTGATTGGGGATTAGAAAGATGGAGGCAGTATGGAATGTGTAAGGTATGAGTGGAAGAAGTTCATTGCATTTCGTTTCTTTTGGCTGCTGTGCGTGGTGGCGTTCCTGTTTAATCTGTGGAATCTTTCTGAGCAGGCAAAGATGAGCTGGCCTCCGGCGGAGGCAGTAAAAGAGCTGTACGCGGATTTGAAACGACAGCCGGAGGAAGAGCGGGAACGTTGGCTTAAGGAGCTGAAGGAGAATAAAATATCATCATACACCGGCAACCCTTATGCGGAGGAGGAACTGTATAAAAAAGTTCTGCACGAGTATGTGCAGGCTGGACAGTATGAATCTTATTTGGATGAGATTGAGCAAAAAAGCACAAATATGTCGAGTGCGATTTTCTCAGAAGAAAGTTCTTTTGCATATCGGAATGCACAGAAAACACCGGAAGCATTTGAAAAGCTGCATGGTTTAGAGTTGGCGGTGGATATTTCGGATGGTGTGATTTTTGCAGCACAGACAGAATTTACGGACGTCTGCATGGTTCTTTTGCTGACTGCAATGACATATTTTTTGGTGATTTATGAGAAAAAGAATCAGTTATACCGGCTTTTAAAATCTACATATAAAGGACGGAAGTATGTAATTCGGGCAAAATTGCTGATTGCAGCCGGAATTACATGCTTTCTTGTCTTGTTTTTATATGGCGGAAATTACTTGTTTTCCATGCATCAATATGGATTTGGGGATTTGGAAAGACCGGTTCAATCCGTGACTGCAATGTATGAAAGTCCATACATGCTTTCGGTTGGCGAATATTTGATGCTTTATCTGCTTTTAAAAATGTTTGTCTGTTATGTGATTGCACTGGCTATGATGTGGCTGGCGCAAAAGGCGGGCAGTTCTTCGGGTGCAGTTTTAGGAATTGGATTTATTGGGATTGGGGAGTATCTGCTCTGTCTGCTGCTGCCGTCTGTCTCTTATATGGACGTGCTGAAATATGTAAATCTTGCGCAGTATATCAAGGTATATCCACTGTTATCCCAATATCATAATTTGGACGTCTTCGGATATCCGGTCAACGCAATGCACATATTTTTGGCGCTTCTGCCAGTATGCCTGTTGCTGCTTTTGGCTGTCAACATCCGAAAATTTTCCCACTGCGACAAAGTAAAGGCGCGATGGAGAAGGAAGAAGCCGAAGAGCGTACCTGCATTTGTGACGGATAAATTGTGTCTGCATGAGCTGTTTAAAAACCTGTTCACGAACAAAACAATATGGCTCTGTGCCGCTGTTCTATATGGCGCTGTTTTAGTTGGAAATGGCATGAAGTTTTACAAAGATGTGGAGGAAGAGTACTACCGAATGTATGTGGCGAAACAGCAGGGGCACATTACGGAGGACAAGCTGAAATACTTTTCGGAAGAAAAGAAAAAATACGAGGAAATCATGGCGTTGACCCCGGAAAAATCGGGACTTTCGGAACAGGAGATTGCACAAAAACAGAATAATATCCGCTATCCATATGCAGGTTTCAGGAGGGCTTATGCCCAGCTTCAATATGTGGTGGGCAACAATTCCATGCGCGGCGTCAATGAGCAGGAACTCGTATATGACACCGGGTATGAAAAGATGTTCGGCAGCAGCCTCGCAAGAAGCCGCCTGATTCTACTCAGCCTGTGTGTGTTTGTCGCCGTCTACAGCGCATCCTCGGCGCTTGGCATGGAATATGACTTGAAAGTGATGAATTTGCTCCGGAGTACAAAGCGGGGACGGCTGCCGATTTTGACTACGAAGATAGGCACGGTATTCAAAATTACATTTTTGATGGCAGTTTTGATTCACCTCCCTTTCATTTTGAAAATAGTGAAGTCGTATCCGATGGATAACTGGGGGGCGAAAGTGCGCTCCATGCCGTTCGCAGGACAGTCAGTCTTAAACTGCACGATTGGGGAATATGTTTTTTTGCTGGCACTCTCCCAGATTCTTTCGCTGTTTGTTATTGCACTGGCGGCTGTGGCGCTGTCTGCACTGTTAAAAGATACGATTTTGACAAATATTTCAGGGATTGTAATCTTTATAGGACCGCTTGTCATGGAATGGGGCGGGCTTTATAAAATACATTTTTGGAGCATGAACGCGCTGCTGGATGCGCATCAACTGTTACAGGGGCGGTGGGATATGATTGTGTTGCAGGTGCTGGTTTTTTGGATTTATCTCCCTGCTGCGAGTTGTTATATTCTCTATGAAATCTATGATAAAAGGAAGTGAGACGGATGAAATTAGTGATAAGAGGACTCAACAAAAACTATGGGGCAAAAGTTGCGTTGCAGGATTTCCATGCAGTATTTGAAAATGGAATTTATGGGATATTAGGTCCAAATGGAGCCGGGAAAAGTACATTGATGAATATATTGACGGATAACCTGCTGCGTGATTCGGGGAGAATCCTGTGCAATGAAACAGAGATTACGAAGATGAAAGCACAGTATCGGAAAATCATGGGGTATATGCCGCAGCAGCAACAATTATATGATTCTTTCACCGTAAATCATTTTATCAGCTACATGGGAACACTGCGCGGTATGGATAAAAAAGAAATCAGGAGGCGCATGGAGGAACTTCTTCCACTTTTGAATTTAAGCGAGGTGAGAAGAAAGAAGATAAAAGAACTGTCCGGCGGGATGAAACAGAGGGTTCTCCTTGTGCAGGCTCTTTTGGATGATCCACAGATTCTGATTTTAGATGAGCCGACTGCCGGTTTGGATCCAAAGGAGCGTATCCGTATCCGAAACCTGATCTCGGATTTGAGCGGCGACAAAATTGTCCTGATTGCTACTCATGTGGTGTCTGACATTGAGTTTATCTCAAAAGAAATTCTTTTGATGAAAAACGGAAAGGTTGTGGACAAAGACTGCCCGGAGGCATTGCAGAAAAAAATTGCTGGGAAAGTATTTGAAATCAGGATTTCACAGGATGAATTGAATCAGGTAAAACAAGAATTTGAAATCAGTAACTTATTTCGGACGGACGGGGAGATTGTCGTGCGTGTTATCTCAGAGCAGCGCCCGGAAAAATACCGGTGGACAGAAGTCAGCCCGACACTTGAAGACGTCTATCTGTATGAATTTGAGTGCCTGTGCAGGGATGCTTAAAATAAGCTGAAAAAGAAGCATAATGAAAGTATCGATTGTTATGGTTTTGATTGGAAATTCAAAGCTCATTATTTTAGATGAACCAAAATATATGTAGATTATAACTTTGGGAGTAAGGAAATTTTGAAAATATATCCAATTTATTTATATAATATGATACAATGGGGCTGAAAGCGGAAAGTGAAGACATAAAAAGTTTGTATAATTGATATTGGTAACCGTGGGGATAGTTATAAGAGATATTAGAAATAGAAATTAAAAAAAGGGCGCAAGCTCTTTTTTTGATGCAAATAAGATGCATCTCTCCGGTATAGTCATATTAGAAAACAATACAAGGAGGGATAGCAATGAGAAAAGAAATCGGAATCTTACTGGCATGGGTGGTGTTTTTATCCGGTTGTGTGGGAAAGCCGATGGAGAAACAAAATGAACAAACAAACAAAGAAAGAAGATGCAGTGCTACGTTTGTATACCCTAAAAGAAAATGAGAATTTGTGGCAAAGCGCAAAGTTATTTATGGAGAAATATCCTAAGTATCCGGTTGTGATAGAGGTGGGGATATCAGAGGAAGACGGAAAGACGGTATCCGATGCAATCCGAAGTCTGAACACCGAGATTATGGCGGGAAATGGACCGGATATCATTTTGATGGATGGACTTCCAATCGAGGACTATATTGAAAAAAGTGTACTGGAAGATTTGAGTGACGTAGTGAAGGGTGTGAAGACAAACGGGGAAAAATTTTTTGAAAATGTACTTTCTTCCTATGAAAAGGGGGAGAACCTCTATGCAGTTCCATCACGTTTTTCCGTTCCGATTATCATTGGAAAAGAAGGCGCGGTGACACCGGACGAAGTGACAGGTTTATCAGGAACACTGAAAACACGAACGGAAGAGCAGATCAAAGGGATTGCACGGAATGCGACAAAGAGTATTCCATTGCTTTTATTGACTTTTTGGAACGATATCATTTCAGAAGAAAATATGGTGGATCAAGAAGTGTTATCCACCTTTTTAGAAGAGGCAAAGCTACTTTTTGATGCATCTGATATTGATTTGGAACTGCCGTATTATCAAGAAGTACCGCCTTTTCAGGAAATGATAGAAGCGTATCCGAACTATTCCGGAGACGTCGGGGTAACAATGGCGTTTCAAAAAGACATTTTGTCGGTGGATGCAATGGATATGGGGCAGACGCTGGCACAATTGAAAAGTGTGAGTGCAAATAGTCCTGTGTTTTATGATTATTTAAACAGGGAGAATGGAAAACAGTTTATTCCGAAATGGATTTTTGGCGTGACTGCGTCCAGTGAGAATAAAGAGGCGGCGAAAGCATTTTTATCGTACTTTTTATCTTCCGAGAATATGGATCAGTATGACTGGACATTGAGTGTGAATAAGACAAGCTTTCGAAAGACTCTTCCGATATCAGAGACAAAGGAACAGATGACAGTCATGTATCCGGAACAGGATAGTGCAGAAGGGATTCGCATTCAGAAATTAAATGCAGAGGAAGCGGAGGAATTTGTAAATTTCTTAAGTGAAGCAGACACGAAAATCGCGGTGGAGCAGGCGCTGTTTGAGGAGATTCTGACACAGGCGGAGCATTATGTGTATGGAGAAGAATCATTGGAATCTGCTGTAAATGCAATTGTAGAAAAAATAGAGATTTATCAGGCGGAATAAGTGATGAGAAAGAGAAAAATGTGGGTGGGCTATCTGTTTATCCTGCCAAGCTTTGTCGGTGTATTGATATTTGTGTTGATTCCGTACATTGATGTCGTAAGGAGAGCATTTATGCAGACTGCTTCCGGGCAGTTTGTAGGTCTTTTGAATTTTAAAGCTATCTTACAAAATAAAGCGTTTTTGTTGGCATTCACAAATGCGGGACGTTTTGTGGGAGTCTGTATTCCTATTTTGCTTGTCTTATCATTAGGAATTGCGGTGTCCCTCGCAAAACAGACTGCGTATGCGGAAATTTTAAAAACTGGATTTTTAGTACCGATGGTAATACCGGTTGTTTCCGTTGTGATTTTATGGCAGTTTTTGTTTGATCAGGGTGGGTTTGTGAATGGAATATTGCATCTTTTTGGTAGGAGCAGTGTGGACTGGATGAACTCTTCTTATGCGTTTTATGTATTGGTATTTAGTTATATTTGGAAAAATCTGGGGTATTGTATCATTCTTTGGCTGGCAGGAATGGCAATGATTTCTCCTGAAATTTATGAGGCGGCAAGAGTGGATGGCGCCGGAGAGTGGCAATGTTTCGCTAGGATCACACTGCCAAATCTCAAAGGCACATCTTTTACGGTATTGATTTTATCTGTCATTAATTCTTTCAAGGTGTTTCGGGAGGCATATCTAGTGGCAGGAGACTATCCGAACCGGAGTATGTATTTGCTGCAGCATTTATTTAATAACTGGTTTCGAGATTTGGAGCTGGATAAGATGGCAGCTGGAGCTGTCAGCATGTCTGCCATCATGGTGATATTGATTTTGGGATTTTGGAAACTGGGAGGAAAACAGGAATGAAAGCGCTGTTGTGGAAGGGAATTCTGTTCCTATTGGTATTTTTGTGCTGTTATCCGGTTGTGTATGTCTGTGTCGGATCTTTTATGGGGAATACGGAGCTTACAGACTTGCTTGCATCAATTCTTGGTGAGGCAAATGGATATGCAACATGGCATCTGCTTCCGACAGAACCGACACTTCGTTCGTGGATTGAGGTGCTTTTGGATACGCCGGAATTTTTTGTGACATTTTGGAACTCGGTAAAGATTACAGTGGGAATTTTGCTTGGGCAATTGTTGTTTGCAGTACCTGCCGCGTGGGGATTTGCAAAATATCAGTTTTCATTTCGCAAGTGTCTGTTTCTGTTGTATGTCATTCTGATGATGATGCCGTTTCAGGTGCTGATGTTATCCAATTATTTAGTGTTAGACAGATTACAGCTTTTGGATACACTGTGGGCGCTGATTCTGCCTGGTATGTTTTCGACATTTCCGGTTTTCATTATGTATAATTCGTTTCGAGATATTCCAAATGAAGTGATTGAAGCTGGACGAATTGACGGGGCAACAGAATTCGGAATTTTTATAAAAATCGGGATACCGCTTGGAAAATCAGGTGTTTTTTCAGCGTTAGTCTTAAGTTTTTTAGAATGTTGGAATCTGATTGAACAGCCGCTTACTTTTCTGAAAGATAAGACGTTGTGGCCAATGTCCATATTTTTGCCGGTGATTGAAGCAAATAATGCAGGAATTGCGTTTGTAGTGTCTGTACTTTCTTTAATTCCGGCAATGCTAATTTTCTTTTTGGGACAAGAATATTTGGAAAAAGGTATTTCTTATATGAGTATGAAGGAGTAGAGTATGAAACAAAAATTAGTGAAAACAGCGATTGCTTTTTTCGGGATTATGATCGCGTTTACTGTGTTATCCAGAGTGGCATATAATATTAGCACTCCGATAGTGATTCTTGGGAAAGCAGAGAACATGGAAATGGGATCCAATATCATTGGAAATGGTGTTGTGGAGGCGCAGGAATTTGTTCCGGTTGCGGTCGAAGGACAGAAGACAATACAGAAGATTTCAGTTTTGGAAGGACAAAAAGTAAAAGCCGGGGATGTGTTGTATGAATTGGATTTGAAAAAATTAGAAAAAGAAATAGAAGAAAAAAAGAAAGAATTAAAAGGGCTTGAATTGCAAATAGAATCGGCAAAGAGCGCGCAGATGGTGGCAGAACAAGCGAAGGCTCTAACGAAGTCTCAGGCTGTGGAAGATTATGAACGTGCTGTGCAGATGGCAGATCAAGAGATTGCCACAGCAGAAACAGTGTGGAGAGAGGCGCAAGAAGAATATAGACAATTTCAGGGAAATCCATCTTTATATCCGGATAAAACGGAACAGGAATGTTTACAAAAGATAGAAGAGACAAGAAAAGCATATGAGTCTGCAGTTTCTGCAAAAGATGAGAATCTTTATCAGGCACAAAAAGCAATTGATTTGGCAGATGTGCCGGAAGCAAAAGATACGTCCGTAGAACAGGCAGAATTGACAAAAGTAAGTGTGGAAAAGCAGCTTTCAGCGTTAAAAGAGCTCCAGAGTGCAGAAGGGAAGGTAGTGTCTCCTATGGATGGAGTTGTATCAGCTGTGAATATACAGGTAGGTGGTATGACTTCTGGAACGGCAGATATTTTAATTGCTGATACATCTGCTGAAATGATGCTGAAAGTACAGTTTTCGGAAGAGAATAAAGAACATGTGATAGTCGGTGCAAATGTAAAGCTGATTTCTGATGTGCTTATGGAAACAGAGAAAAATGCAGTTGGGAAATTAAAAATTACAGCGATACAGCAAAATACAGAAACGGGGGCAGGGGTAGAGGCAAGTATACGGATTCCACCAAATACGCTTCCGATTGGCACCTCAGTAGGTGTGCAAATAGAGACAAGCAAAAAAATGTATTCAGGGTGTATACCTTTAGAAGCGCTGCATCAAGAAGAGGGAAATCAATATTATGTGTATACCACCGATGAGAAGAAAACAATCCTTGGAACAGAAGTCATTGCAAGACGTGTGGATGTGACTGTGGAATACAAAGGAGATCGATATGCAGCAGTGAAAGGTCTGAGTGTCGATCAGAACATTCTCCTATCCTCGTCAAAACAGATTTCTGATGGCGGCCGCATCAAGCCGCAGAAGCAGTGAAAGCGCATAGAAAGCAGGTGGTTGGTGTTCTGGCAATTGCACTGATAGCCTGTTTCTATATATTGGCAGTACATGCTATGCAGAGGTTGGAAGAGGAGATGCAATTTGTATCGTTTGTTCAGACAACAGAAGGTGGGATTCCGGTACAGGAATATCAAGAGGAAAAGCAATATGAGATTGCGGGAGGAGTGATCGAACATAAGGAAAATTTGTTTGTATACGAGCCAAAAGAGGGAGAAACGGCTACGTTTCAGCGGGTAGTTACCAAAGTGAAAGAAGATGAATCCATGCGTGTACTGGAAGAGACACTTCAGATGAAATTTGGGTCAGGGAAAGTATTGGATTACACATGGCTGAAAATGATTTTAGATTTGTACTTGTTAATGATTCCGGAGCGCTGGTCTGATTTTGAGTTTTGGGCAGATTATGTGAGTTATCAGCGCGAAAATCTGGAAAGACTGATTCAGATGAGAAAAACGTTACTCGATATGCGATTGGTGAGGGCGATGAGACAGATTGTGTTCTGTAATACGGCAGCAATACTTTTGTTTTGCGGAAACTCATGTTATACTAAAAGACAAAGAAAGCAAGAAAGGATATGATACGATGCCATTATTAAAAACAAAACTATATACAATCGATGATATTTATGCCCTTCCGGATGGTAAGCGAGCGGAATTGCTTGACGGGAGAATTTATGACATGGCGCCCCCTTCTCCTTTGCATCAGGAACTTGTTGCAGTACTGACAACTTCGCTGCAAAACTACATTGCAAAAAAACATGGGAACTGCAAGGTTTATCCAGCGCCATTTGCAGTGTTTATCAAAGAGGATGATTCTAATTATGTGGAACCGGATATTAGTTTGGTATGTGACCATAATAAAATTTCAAACCGTGGCTGTGAAGGAGCGCCTGACTTTATTATTGAAATTGTTTCTCCAAGCAGTCGGAAAATGGATTATTCTACAAAAAATGCGCTTTATGCAGATGCAGGAGTTCGAGAATACTGGATTGTCGATCCGGCTAGAGAACGCACTACCATATATCGTTACGAAGAAGATGTCGCGCCTGTTATCATTCCTTTTGGCGATACAATTAAATTAAAAGTATATGAGGATTTTCAAATCTGCATTTCTGATTTGTTAAAATAGGTATTGAAAGGAAAGATTTATTACAGAATATGGATGATGCATACAAGAAAAAATGGAAATAAGTTATAGGAGTATTTCTCTGAAATATGAAAGTGAAGAAGGGGAACAGATATTTTGCAAAGGATCAGGAGAGGATTATCTGTACACGATCAGTTATAAGGCAGTTGGAGATCAGATAGAAAAAGTATCACTTTGGTTTTCGGAAAAACAAATGCTTTCTGATGGAGAAAAAGAGAGAAATTTTCAATATAATGAATCTTTGTTTGCACTAGACTCTTTTGAGACAGAGAGTGTCAAATACTGTTTAGATAAAATGCGCAAAAAGGACAATTTTATATAAATGTGGCGAAATAAGAGTAGCAGAGTGGGAAAAAATATTCTCACTCTGTTATTTTATTTCGGTAAAGTATTGACACGAAATGTATAATTGTATACAATTATACAAAACTGGAATAAAGAAAAGAGGATGACCATGGAGAATAGAAAAGTATTTATGAATCAACATAATAATCTGTTAGAACTTGAGGAACATATGTATCCTCTGGTGGATGTGGAGACACCGAACATTTTCCGCAATCTATTTCCGTATGATGAGATTCCAAAGATTGCCTTCAATGACCGAATCGTGCCTCATCACATGCCGGATGAAATCTGGATCACCGATACGACATTCCGTGATGGACAGCAGTCGAGAGCGCCTTATTCTACAGAACAGATTGTCACATTGTATGATTATTTTCACAGACTTGGTGGTCCGAAAGGAAAGATCCGCCAGTGCGAATTTTTTCTATATAGTAAAAAAGACCGGGACGCAGTTTACAAATGTATGGAGAGAGGATACGAATTTCCGGAGGTGACAAGCTGGATTCGTGCAAGCAAGAAAGATTTTCAACTTGTAAAAGATATCGGAATGAAAGAGACTGGGATTTTGGTCAGCTGTTCTGATTACCATATTTTTTACAAACTGAATATGACAAGAAGACAGGCGATGGAGCATTACCTTTCGATTGTAAGAGAATGTTTGGAAATTGGTGTCAGTCCGAGATGTCATCTGGAGGATATCACACGTTCGGATATTTATGGATTTGTCATTCCGTTTTGTCTGGAATTGATGAAATTGCGTGAGGAATATCAAATTCCCGTAAAGGTGCGTGTTTGTGATACAATGGGATACGGTGTCAATTATCCGGGGGCTGTGATTCCGCGATCAATTCCGGGAATCATATACGGTCTGATGGTTCACGCAGGTGTGCCAAGTGAATTGATTGAATTTCACGGACATAATGACTTTTATAAGGCGGTCAGCAACTCCACGACAGCTTGGCTGTATGGTGCAAGCGGCGTAAACTGTTCTTTGTTTGGAATCGGTGAGCGTACAGGAAATACACCGCTTGAAGCAATGGTGTTTGAATATGCGCAACTTCGTGGAACTTTAGACGGAATGGATACGACAGTCATCACAGAGATGGCGGAGTATTACGAGAAAGAGATTGGATATCGTGTGCCGTCAAGAACTCCGTTTGTCGGAAAGAACTTTAATGTGACAAGAGCCGGTATTCACGCCGATGGACTTCTGAAAAATGAGGAGATTTACAATATTTTTGATACGGATAAATTCCTGAACCGTCCGGTTCTTGTTGCGGTATCCAACACATCGGGGCTTGCGGGAATTGCACATTGGATCAATGCATATTACAAGTTGAAAGGTGACCGTGCTATTGACAAAAATTCACCATTGGTAGCGAAGGTAAAAGAATGGGTAGATGCAGAGTATGAATCCGGACGTGTGACTGTTTTGACAGATGACGAATTGGTACGTGTGATCACAGATGCCTGTCATGAGTTGCAGATAATTTTATAGTGGAGGCAGAAGATGGAAGAATATCAGGAGTATTCGCTCCGTGGAAGAGTCTTTCAAAAAATCAGAGATGGTATTTTGAAGGGCGAATACAAAGAAAATGAAGAATTGCGGGAAAGCACAATCGGGAAAAAGCTTGGGGTGAGCAGAACTCCGGTGAGAGAGGCGTTAAGACAGCTTGAACTGGAGGGACTTGTAAAAATCGTACCAAACAAAGGCGCATATGTGACCGGAATTACAGGGAAAGATGTGAAGGATATCTATTTGGTACGCTCCCTCCTGGAAGGACTTTGCGCCAGATGGGCGACCGAGCATATTACAGAAGAACAGATAGAAAAACTAGAAGAGATTGTTTTACTCTCAGAATTTCATGCAAACAAAAATCAAAAAGAAAAATCGGGTCAGGTTGTAGAACTTGATGGAAAATTCCATGAAGTATTGTACGAAGCATCAAATAGTCGTATACTAGAACATGTATTATCCGATTTTCATAAATATGTCCAGATGGCAAGGCAGGCATCTGTTACAAGAGAACATCGGGCAGAAAAATCAATCAAAGAACATAAAGAGATTTTGGAAGCAATCAAACAGAAAGATGCAGATAAAGCAGAACAACTTGCCAATGAACACATTTTGAAAGTAATGCAAAATTTGAATATCGAAGCGTAGAGCAGGAGGAAATGGAAGATGGATAAAATTAAGATGACAACACCACTTGTAGAGATGGACGGAGATGAGATGACAAGAATCCTTTGGAAGATGATCAAAGAGAATCTGTTATTACCATTTATTGATTTGAAAACAGAATATTATGATTTGGGATTGGAGTACCGCAACGAAACAAATGACCAGGTTACCATTGATTCTGCAAATGCAACGAAGAAATATGGAGTCGCTGTAAAATGTGCGACCATCACTCCGAATGCTGCACGAATGACAGAATATGACTTAAAAGAGATGTGGAAAAGCCCAAATGGAACAATCCGTGCGATGTTAGACGGAACAGTTTTCCGTACACCGATTATTGTAAAGGGAATTGAGCCATGTGTGAAAAACTGGAAAAAGCCAATTACAATTGCAAGACATGCATATGGAGATGTCTATAAAAATACAGAGATGATCATTCCGGGACCGGGAAAAGTGGAGCTGGTATATACGGCAGAAGACGGAACAGAGACAAGAGAGTTGGTACATAATTACACAGGAGCCGGAATCGCACAGGGGATGCACAACTTGGATGCTTCTATTGAAAGTTTTGCGAGAAGTTGTTTTAACTATGCGCTTGATATCAAACAGGATTTGTGGTTTGCAACAAAAGATACAATCTCTAAAAAATACGATCATACATTTAAAGATATTTTCCAAGAGATTTATGATAAAGAATATGATGAGAAATTCAAAGCTGCCGGAATTGAGTATTTCTATACACTGATTGACGACGCAGTAGCGCGTGTCATGAAAGCGGAAGGTGGATTTATCTGGGCTTGTAAGAACTATGATGGGGATGTAATGAGTGATATGGTCTCTTCCGCATTCGGTTCTCTTGCGATGATGACTTCCGTGTTGGTATCTCCACAGGGATATTATGAGTACGAAGCTGCTCACGGAACAGTGCAGCGTCATTATTACAAGCACTTAAAGGGTGAAGAGACTTCTACGAACTCTGTTGCAACCATTTTTGCATGGACCGGCGCACTCCGTAAACGCGGTGAATTAGATGGCAATCAAGAATTGATGGATTTTGCAGACAGACTGGAAAAAGCAACTATCGATACGATCGAGAGCGGTAAGATGACAAAAGACCTTGCTTTGATTACAAGTATTGAAAATCCAACGGTATTGAACAGCGAACAATTTATCAAAGCAATTGCGGAATTATTGTAATGAATGTAAAATGTCCGAATGACCTGAGACACAGGAAATTCGGGCATTTTCTTTTTTAGCATACTTTTTATTCCGCGAGTTCTTCCCAACGCATGTAAAGTGTTTCCAATTCCTCAGCGATTTTTGCTTTTTCCTCAGATAATTCACGGCATCTCACAGAGTTGGTGAAGACTTCTTCCTGAGTCATTAACTCATCAATTTCAGAATCCCTTTCTTCCAGTTTCGCAATTGCATCTTCAGTCTTTTTTAAATCGTTTTGACGTTTCCGTTTTTTTGCCTGTGCTTCTTTTTGGGCTTTCCAGTCCATCTTTGTGTCGGATTCCACAGATGTGGAAGAGACGGAAGGAGCAGAAATTTCAGAAATGCCGGCATACGCTGCTGTCAATTCTTCTTTCTTTTCCAAGTAGTAATCGTAGTTTCCGATATAATTAACAAATGTGCCATTGACAAGATCTAAAATACGTGTCGCCGTCTGATTAATAAAGTAACGGTCGTGGGACACATAAAGTACAGTCCCGGTGTAATCATTCAGCGCTTTTTCCAAAATCTCTTTGGAAGCAATATCCAAATGGTTCGTCGGCTCATCGAGGATGAGGAAGTTTGCCTCAGACAGCATAAGTTTTGCAAGAGAAACACGACCACGCTCGCCACCGCTTAAATCACCGATCAGTTTGTAGACATCATCGCCCGTAAATAAAAATGCGGCGAGTGTATTTCGAATCTGTGTGTTGTTAAGACTTGGATAATCATCTGAGATTTCATCAAAAATATTTTTTTCCATATGTAACACGTGGTGTTCCTGATCATAATAGCCAATCTGTACTTTGGAGCCGAGCTTGAAAGAACCGCCATCAGCGGCGACTACCTGATTCAGTATTTTCAAAAGTGTTGTCTTTCCGGTTCCGTTGTCTCCGATGATGGCAACGTGTTCCCCACGCTTGATCTCAAAGCTGATATCCTGAAATAGTCTGTGGTTTCCGAATGCTTTGCTTAAATGTTCAACTTCTAACACATCGTTTCCGCTGACGCAGGATGGCTCTAATGAAAAGTGGAGTTCTTGCGGGTCTCCCATCGGCTTTTCAATGACGTCCATTTTTTCAAGCATCTTTTCACGACTTTCTGCACGACGGATTGATTTTTCTCGATTGAAAGAGCGAAGTTTTTCGATTACTGCTTCCTGATGCTTGATTTCCTGCTGTTGATTTAAGTATTCTTTTAATTTTGCTTCACGAATCATCTTTTTCTTTTGTGCATAGTCTGAATAGTTCCCCATGTAAGTCATAATGCTGCCATATTCAATCTCTACCACTTTTGTGACAACACGGTTCAGAAAATAACGGTCATGGGATACGATTAAGACAGCACCGTCATAGTTGAGCAAATAGGTCTCGAGCCATGAGATGGAGTTCATATCCAAATGGTTTGTCGGCTCATCGAGCAATAAAATATCTGGTTTTGTAAGAAGCAGCTTTCCGAGAGACACACGGGTCTTTTGCCCTCCTGAGAGCGTGTCCACCTCTTTTAAAAATTCATCTTCACGAAAGCCAAGTCCTTTTAAGACACCGACCAATTCACTCTGATAGGCGTATCCGTTGGCGTGTTCAAAACGCTCTGTCAGTCGGTGGTATGTCTGAAGCCGGTTTTCTAAATCTTCGCCGTGAAGATGTTTCAATTCCATCTCAATCGTGCGAATCTGTTTTTCCATCTCAATGATATCTGCTTTGGCAGTCTTTAACTCTTCCAGAATTGTGTTTCCGCTTGAAAGCTCCTGATGCTGTGACAGATAACCGATTGTCTTTCCTTTTGTCAGGATAATATCGCCACTGTCTGTATCGAGTTCTTTCATGATCATTTTTAAAATAGTAGACTTTCCGGCACCATTTGGTCCGATCAGTGCCGTTTTTTCGCGATCTTCTATATGAAAAGAACCAGATTTGACAATCACTTGTTCTCCAAATGCTTTTGAAATATTATGACATGCGAGAATCATATATATAACCCCTCCCTTTTTGGTACAATAATTTTATTATAACTAAAATGTAAGAAAATACAACTAAAAGTTTGACTTTGATGCGGTGATTCTATATAATGATTCTTAGAATGGACAGGAAAACAGAGGAAGGTGAAGAAAAAATGGAAGAAAGACAAATCTCCCAGGCAGTTATCAGAAGATTACCCCGCTATTATCGTTACTTAGGTGAGTTATTGGAAAATAGTGTGGAGCGTATTTCTTCTAATGAATTAAGTAAAAGGATGAATGTAACAGCTTCCCAGATCAGACAGGATTTGAATAATTTTGGTGGCTTTGGACAACAAGGTTATGGATATAATGTAAAGTATTTATATACAGAGATTGGAAAGATTTTAGGTCTGGATGTCAATCATAATATGATTATACTCGGAGCAGGTAATTTAGGACAGGCACTTGCCAATTATGCTACTTTTGAGCGAAGCGGATTTGTCTTAAAAGGAATTTTTGATGTGAACCCAAGACTTGAGGGCGTTACAATTCGAGGTATTGAGATCCGGATGATGGATGAGTTAAGCGACTTTATCAAAGAAAATAATATCGAGATTGCAGTGCTCACTATTCCAAAGACAAAAGCAATTGAAGTTGCAGACATGCTTGTGGAAAGCGGTATCAAAGCTATTTGGAACTTTGCGCATACAGATTTAGAACTTCCGGAGGATGTGATTGTTGAGAATGTACATCTTTCAGAAAGTTTGATGAGACTTTCTTATAATGTCAATCGTTATCATGTGGAGCATACGACGGAAGAATAATTTCCTGCTTTTGCGGGAAATAAGATAAAAGAGACGTGTAGTGGAGGCATGCAGCAGGCAGGTTTCCTTTACACGTTTTTTTCAAGAATAGAAGGTGAACAAAAATGATATATTTGCCAACCGGCGAACAGATGCGAAGAGCGGATCTGTATACGATTGAAGAAATCGGAGTTCCGTCTATGGTTTTGATGGAACGTGCGGCACTGGAAGTGGTAAGATGCATGGAAGAAGAACAACTGGATTTTCGCAAGGTGCTTGTAATCTGTGGGAGCGGCAACAATGGTGGAGATGGATATGCAATTGCCCGCCTGTTACACTTAAAGGGGCATGATGTGACTATTTTTTTTGCCGGGAATTCTCAAAAACGAAGCGAGGAAAATGCACAGCAGGCAAAAATTGCAGCACATTATGAAATTCCGGTGATAACCAATCTGGGTACAGAGGAATATAGTGTAATTATAGATGCACTCTTTGGAACCGGATTGAAACGTGAAGTTACAGGCCATTACAGGGAGGTTCTTTGTTCTGTCAATCAGATGGCCGGCAAGAAGGTGGCGGTTGATCTGCCATCGGGAATTCATGATACGACCGGAGCCCGGATGGGGATTGCTTTTTGTGCAGATCTGACAGTTGCAATTGCCTTTCCAAAGAGAGGTCTGTTTTTACAGGAGGGAAATGTGTGTGCAGGAAAGATTCTCACAGGTGACATCGGCATTTCCTCGGAAACATTCTCAGAAGGAACAGTTACATTTGGCTATGAAAAACAAGACCTATTTCTGGGATTTCCAAAAAGGAAGAAAAATTCACATAAGGGAAGCTATGGAAAAGTGTTGATGATTGCAGGTAGCAAAGGGATGTCAGGAGCTGCTTATTTAAGTGCAAAAGCCGCTTATGCAGTGGGGGCAGGACTTGTGCAGATTTATACACACGAAGAAAACCGTGTGATATTACAACAGCTTTTACCGGAAGCGATTATTACAACATATGACACGTTTGATTCTGAGCAATTAGAAAAATTGATTCAATGGGCAGATTTGATTGGAATTGGATGCGGACTTGGGAAAAGTGACACAGCAGAACGAGTGATGCAATATACGTTGAAACGTGCGCTGGTTCCTTGTGTGGTGGATGCAGACGGTATCAATATCCTGTCAAAACATATGGAATGGATTGAAGAAACGAATGCTCTGATTGTTTTGACACCACATATGAAAGAGATGTCCAGAATGCTGCAGTGCAGTGTAAGAGAACTGATAGAACAGCGAATGGAAAAGCTGCATGCGTTTGTGGAACGATATAAGGTTGTCTGCGTGCTAAAAGATGCGAGAACGCTTGTTGCGAAAGAACATCGAAATACATATTTGAATTTGTCCGGGAATGCGGCGATGGCAAAGGCAGGCTCCGGAGATGTGCTGGCGGGAGTTATTGTGGGGATTCTGGCACAACAGTGTGAACCATATACATCTGCATGTCTTGGGGTGTTCCTCCATGGTCTTGCAGGTGATATGGCCCGGGACAAAAAGGGAGCATACAGTGTACTGGCAAGTGATTTGGTTGCGGAAATCAGCAGTGTATTAAAGAATATATAAGAGAGGCGACAGAACAGATGAAGACTTATAGCAGAGTATATGCAAAGATTGATTTGGATGCAATTGCATATAATATGGAACAGATGAAACAAAACATCAGACCTGAGACGAAAGTAATGGCGGTCATAAAAGCGGATGGATATGGGCATGGAGCCGTTCAGATTGCGGAGATGATGGAACGTTGGAACTACATATGGGGCTTTGCGGTAGCGACTTTAGACGAGGCAGTTGTGCTTCGCACAGAAGGGATTCAAAAACCGATTCTGGTGCTTGGATGTGTGTTCCCAGATCAGTACATGGAGATGTTAAAGCATGAGATTCGAATGAATATTTACACAGAAGAGATGGCAGAGTCAATCTCTCGAATGGCGGCAAGAGAGGGGAAAACAGCTTATATGCACATCAAACTGGATACCGGAATGTCGCGGCTGGGATTTGGAATCAATGAACAATCAGCAGAGACAATCAAGCGGATCAGCAAGATGCCAAATGTCAATATGGAAGGAATTTTTACACATTTTACCAAAGCAGATGAGAAAGATAAAAGCTTTACGAAAAAACAGATACAGGAATTTGTATGGATGACGGAACGCCTGAAAGAAAAAAATGTCCGGTTTACATATGAGCACTGCTCCAACAGTGCAGGCATCATTGATGTCCCGGAGGCGAATTTCGATATTGTAAGAGCGGGAATTTCTACATATGGACTCTATCCATCGGAAGAGGTAGACAAGACAAACGTAAAATTAAAACCAGCATTGGCATTAAAAAGTCATGTGGCATTTGTAAAGGAGATAGAGAGTGGGACTCCTGTGAGCTACGGAGGCACGTTCGTGGCCAAAGAGAAAATGAAGATTGCAACAATTCCGGTCGGATATGCAGATGGATATCCAAGAAGCTTATCAAATAAAGGATACGTGTTGATCCGTGGAAAGAAAGCACCTATTCTCGGGCGGGTCTGCATGGATCAGTTTATGGTGGATGTGACACAGATTGAAGGCGTAAGCTTTGGCGATAAAGTCACAATGATTGGAAAAGACGGAAATGAGATTTTGCCGGTGGAAGTGCTGAGCGAACTTTCCGGGCGATTTAATTATGAATTTGTGTGCGACCTTGGAAAACGTATTCCGCGTGTATATGTGCGGGATGGGAAAATAGCAGAGCAGGTGGACTATTTTGCATAAACGAGAATTCAGGTTCTAACTGGAATACATCCGAAAAAGATGGAAATACTAATTTTATCTTAAAAAATCGGAGTGTGAACAGAGTGCAGATTAGACGTGGTGATATATTTTATGCGGACTTAAGTCCGGTAGTCGGTTCAGAACAAGGTGGAATACGACCTGTTTTGATCATACAAAATGACATTGGGAACAGACACAGCCCGACTGTGATCTGTGCTGCGATTACATCAAGAATGAACAAGGCAAAGTTGCCGACACATGTTGAAATTGATGCAGGAAAATATCAGATTGTAAAAAATTCAGTGGTGCTGTTGGAACAGATTCGCACGATTGACAAGCAGAGGCTAAAAGACATGGTTTGTCACGTGGACAAAAAACTGATGACAAAAGTTGATGAAGCGTTGAGAATCAGCTTGGAGCTTCATACATAATAAAAGGAGAAAAAAGAAATGGAAGATGAGGGTAATCTATTATCGCGAATGAGAAAAATATTTTCAGGAGAGATGGAAGAGGGAGAAGATGCGGCGGAGGCTGTGATGGATATGGTCGATGAGGGGTATCGGCAGGGTGTGTTCCTGAGCAGTGAAGCTCAGATGATACGAAATATTTTCGCATATGGGGAAAAGGATGCGAAAAGTATTATGACGCACCGGAAACATATGGTTGCGTTGGATGGCGAAGAGACGCTTGAAAATGCGTTGACGTTTATATTAGAGCAGAATAAATCCAGATTTCCGGTCTATGAAGAAGATATTGATTCTATCATCGGAACGATTCATCTGCGGGATGCAATGAAATGCTACTTTAACGAACAGCTTCGTCATATTCCGATTAAACAGCTGAAGGAATACATAAGACCAGTAAGCTTTATACCGGAGACGAGAAGTATTGATAAACTGCTGAAAAAGATGCAGGAAGGGAAATATCATATGGCGATTGTCATTGATGAGTATGGTCAGACTGCAGGACTTGTGACAATGGAAGATATCATAGAAGAAATTGTCGGAAACATTCAGGATGAATACGACGAGGAAGAAGAACTGATCAGGCAGGAGGCAGATGGAAGCTATCTTGCAGATGGAATGACAGAAGTTGAAGATTTGGAAGAACTGCTTGGAATTCAATTTGAGGAAGAGGACTATGAGACACTTAATGGATTCCTTATCTTTCATTTAGAAAGAATTCCGACAGAGGAAGAAAATTGTGTTGTATCCTATGGAGGTTATGATTTTCAAGTGCTGTCCATGGAAAATAATATTATAAAAACTGTACAAATAAAAAAAAGAGTGCTAGAATAGACAAGTGATTTTTAAAAGAAAACAAGGAGAGGAATAAAAATGTCAGGACATTCAAAATTTGCGAATATTAAACATAAAAAGGAAAAAAATGATGCGGTCAGAGGAAAGATTTTCACGAAGATCGGTAGAGAACTTGCCGTTGCAGTAAAAGAGGGAGGCGGTCCGGATCCGGCCAACAACAGCAGACTGCGTGATGTAATTGCAAAAGCAAAGGCAAACAATATGCCGAATGACAACATCGAGAGAAGTATTAAAAAAGCAGCCGGAGATGCGGATGCTTCCAACTATGAACATGTTACATATGAGGGATATGGACCAAACGGTACTGCAATTATTGTAGATGCACTGACGGACAATAAGAACCGTACTGCTTCCAATGTGAGAAATGCATTTACAAAAGGAAGTGGTAATGTCGGAACACCTGGATGTGTGTCATTCATGTTTGACAAAAAAGGACAGATTATCGTTGCAAAAGAAGAGTGCGAGATGGATGCAGATGATTTGATGATGATAGCACTAGATGCGGGGGCAGAAGATTTTGTAGAGGAAGAGGACAGCTTTGAGATTCTGACAGATCCAGATTCTTTCAGTGAGGTGCGTCTGACTTTGGAGGAAGCCGGCATTCCTATGGCGAGCGCAGAAGTAACTATGATTCCACAGACATGGGTACAGCTAACAGACGAGACAGATCTGAAAAATATTCAGAAAACACTTGATCTGTTAGAAGAAGATGACGATGTACAAGAGGTTTACCATAACTGGGAAGAATAGACAGTAAGTTATATGAGGAGGAATGTTTATGAGCAGTAACTACAAAATTGAAACAAAATGTATCCAGTCAGGATGGCAGCCGAAAAAAGGAGAGCCAAGAGTGCTTCCGATTTATCAGAGCACGACATTCAAATATGAGACAAGTGAGCAGATGGGAAGACTGTTTGATCTTGAAGATAATGGATATTTTTATACAAGACTCCAAAATCCGACAAACGACACAGTCGCTTCGAAGATTTGTGATCTGGAGGGCGGTGTGGCAGCTATGCTGACATCTTCCGGCCAGGCAGCAAATTTCTATGCTATTATGAATATTGCAGAAGCAGGAGACCATATTGTGTGCGCTGCAGCAATTTACGGCGGTACATATAACTTATATGCTCACACATTGAGAAAGATGGGAATCGAAGCTACGTTTGTGGATGCAGATGCAAGTGAAGAAGAGTTGCATGCTGCGTTTCAGGAGAATACAAAAGCAGTATTCGGAGAGACGATCGCCAATCCGGCATTGGTGATTCTGGATATTGAGAAATTTGCAAAAGTTGCTCATGAACATGGAGTGCCTCTAATCGTAGACAATACATTTGCGACACCAATCAACTGTCGTCCGTTTGAGTGGGGAGCTGATATTGTGACACATTCTACGACGAAATACATGGACGGACATGCGGCATGTGTCGGCGGCTGTATTGTGGATAGTGGAAATTTTGACTGGGAAGCATATGGTGATAAATTCAAAGGTTTGACGACTCCGGATGAGACTTATCACGGTATCGTATATACTGAAAAATTTGGTAAAGGTGCTTACATCACAAAAGCGACAGTGCAGCTGATGAGAGATTTGGGTTCTGTTCAGTCTCCGCAGAATGCGTTCTTATTGAACCTTGGTCTAGAGACACTGCATTTACGTGTGCAGAGACATTGTGAAAATGCACAAAAGGTTGCGGAATATCTTGTGAATCACGAAAAAGTTGCGTGGGTGAATTACGCAGGGCTTCCGGATAACAAATATCATGCGCTGGCTCAAAAATATATGCCAAACGGCACTTGTGGTGTTATCTCCTTTGGCTTGAAAGGTGGACGGGATGCGTCTGTAAAAATGATGGATCAATTGAAACTTGCCGCAATCGTAACACACGTTGCAGATGCGCGCACTTCTGTGCTGCACCCGGCAAGTCACACACACCGCCAGATGAATGAGCAGGAATTATTAGAGGCCGGAGTACAGCCGGATTTGATTCGTTTCAGTGTCGGAATCGAGAACGCAGATGATATCATTGCAGATTTAGAACAGGCGTTGGCCACAATTTAGATGAAAAGATATAAGGCGGGAAGCAGGAAATGCTCTCGCCTTATTTTGTGAAGAGATTTTTGTATATTTCTTTCAAACTGCTGCATACTAAAAGAAAACAATGAAAAGGAGCAGGCGTATGGAGGAAGAAAAAAGAGAAGAGATTAACGAAACCGGAAGTATTGAACTGACACACAATAACAGAAAGCACAATATTCAGTTACTGACAATTATCGGAGAGATTGAGGGGCATGAGGCGGTGTCCGGCAACACAAAAGCGACGAAATACGAACATCTGCTGCCAAAACTTGCTGAAGTGGAGGATAATGAAGAAATCGAAGGACTCCTCATTTTATTAAATACACTTGGAGGTGATGTGGAGGCGGGACTTGCGATTGCAGAGATGATTGCATCACTCAGCAAGCCGACTGTGTCTTTGGTTCTTGGCGGAAGTCATTCCATCGGAGGGCCGCTTGCTGTTTCAGCCGATTATTCTTTTATTGTTCCCAGTGGGACGATGATCATTCATCCGGTCCGTTCAAATGGGATGTTTATCGGAGTGATTCAAAGCTATCGGAATATGGAACGAACTCAGGATCGTATTATACGCTTTCTGGCAGGACACTCTCATATGACCCAGGAACGTATTGAAGAGCTGATGCTTGATTCTACACAACTTGTCAAAGATGTCGGCACGCTTTTAGAAGGAGAAGAGGCCGTAAAAGAGGGACTGATTGATGCCGTTGGCGGGATGAGCGATGCTTTGACGAAATTACATGAGATGATAGAAAAAAAAGATCAATAAAAATAGATGATGACATGAGATTTTATTGATGATATACTATATTATAGTATGTTTAAGATACAAGGGGGAGTTTCATGGCAGCAAGGAAGAATACTAGCAGAAAAAGAAACAAAAAACAAACGAAAAAGAAGCAGGACAGCCAAAGTTTTTTGAAAGATGAGATTATCATTTTATCAGCTTTGGCTGCCGGTATTTTACTATTGATAAGCAATTTTGGAATTGGGGGCTTTGTAGGCGATGCCGTTTCTTCCGTATTATTTGGACTTTTTGGGACAATCGCATATATCATACCGATTCTGTTGTTTATAGGAATTGCTTTTGTAATTTCAAATAAAGGGAATTCTATCGCGTACATAAAGACCGCAGCAGGAGCGGGATTCACACTGATGGTCTGCACATTGTTTCAGTTGATCATGAATGAATATACAGCAGGCACAAGATTGTTCTCTTATTATAAAATTTCCAGTATGCATAAAGACGGTGGTGGTCTTTTGGGAGGAATTGTCGTTTCTGCGCTCTGTCCTGCAATCGGTGTCATCGGTACATATGTGATTGTAATCATTCTCTGCATCATTTGTCTTGTCATCATTACAGAGAAGTCATTTATACGCGGGGTGAAAAAAGGCAGTGAAAAAGCCTATTCTTCCGCAAAGCAGGATGCAAAGAAACGAAAAGAGCAGGCAGAATTGAGACGCGAAAAAAGAGCACAGGAGAGGGAACAAAAAGCAGCTGAGAAAGAACGCAAGCGAAAAGATAATACGGTCTCAGGGGTATCGTTTGACACAACACTTGTGAAAAAGTCACCGGAGATGAGAGAGATTACACCTCCGGAAGATGTACCGGATTTATTTGCGGAAGAAATACCGTCATATGATGGGAGAGAAGCTGAAGTTTCAAAAAATATTGTTCCGGACGATATTACGATCAATCGGGCACAGCCGATTATGGAAGAAGAGGCTCCGATTCCGGAACCTGTTCCTGAGAAACGAAAGACAAAAGAAAGTAAAAAGCAAGTTGAGACGGCGACAGCAAACGTGGAACAAGAGATTAAAAAGAGCGAGGAAAAACGGGCAAAAGAATATGTATTTCCGCCACTATCTTTGCTGAAACATGGAAAGAAAAGCGGAGGAGATTCCGATGCTCATTTACGTCAGACTGCAATGAAACTTCAGCAGACGCTTCAAAATTTTAATGTCAATGTAACTGTGACTAATGTAAGCTGCGGTCCATCGGTGACCCGCTATGAACTTCAGCCGGAGCAGGGGGTAAAAGTCAGCAAGATTGTCGGTCTTGCAGATGATATCAAATTGAACCTTGCAGCTGCGGATATTCGTATCGAGGCACCAATCCCAGGAAAGGCAGCTGTTGGAATCGAAGTCCCGAACAAAGAGAATACGGCTGTTATGCTCCGAGATCTTTTAGAGACGGACGAATTTCAAAACCATGAATCGAAGATTGCGTTTGCAGCGGGACGTGATATTGCAGGAAAAGTTGTCGTGGCAGATATTATGAAGATGCCGCATGTATTGATTGCGGGGGCGACAGGTTCTGGTAAATCTGTCTGTATCAATACGCTGATAATGAGTATTTTATATAAAGCCGATCCAAAAGATGTGAAGTTAATTATGATTGACCCTAAGGTCGTTGAGTTAAGTGTCTATAATGGAATTCCGCATCTGATGATTCCGGTTGTGACAGATCCCAAAAAAGCGGCAGGTGCCCTGAACTGGGCGGTCGCTGAGATGATGAAACGGTATGATCTGTTTGCACAGTACAATGTGCGTGATTTGAAAGGATACAATGCAAAAGTTGAGACAGTCGAAGCGATTGAGGAAGAAGGAAAACCAGAAAAATTACCTCAGATCGTTATTATCGTGGACGAGCTTGCGGATCTTATGATGGTCGCACCGGGAGAAGTAGAAGAATCTATCTGTCGCCTTGCACAGCTTGCAAGAGCCGCCGGAATTCATCTTGTTCTTGCCACACAGAGACCATCCGTCAATGTCATCACCGGTCTGATCAAGGCAAATATGCCGTCGAGAATCGCATTTTCTGTTTCGTCAGGTGTAGATTCCAGAACGATCATTGACATGAACGGTGCAGAAAAGCTGCTTGGAAAGGGTGATATGCTTTTCTATCCGGCAGGATATCAAAAACCGGCGCGTGTACAGGGAGCATTTGTGTCAGATAAAGAGGTGCAGGCTGTTGTAGACTTTTTGGTAAAGAACAGTGAAAGTGTTCAGTATAATGAGGAGATTACAAACCATGTAAATAGTGCCAGTGTCGCTGCGGGAGGCACGGTTTCCGGAAACAGCGGTGCGGATGACCGGGATGCCTATTTTGTAGATGCAGGGAAATTTATTATTGAAAAAGATAAGGCATCCATTGGAATGCTGCAGCGCGTATTTAAAATTGGCTTTAACCGTGCAGCAAGAATTATGGATCAGTTGGCAGAGGCAGGTGTTGTAGGAGAAGAAGAAGGCACGAAGCCAAGAAAAGTATTGATGTCAATGGAACAATTTGAGCAATATATTGAAGAACATGTATAATTCAAAGGAGGAAGAAAGATGAAAACAGACATTCAGATTGCACAGGAGGCAGTGATGAAACCAATCAAAGAGGTGGCTGCAAGTATTGGGATTCAGGAGGATGATTTGGAATTGTATGGAAAATACAAAGCCAAGCTTTCTGATGAATTGTGGGAGGCAGTAAAAGACCGACCGGATGGGAAACTTGTACTTGTAACTGCAATCAACCCAACTCCTGCAGGGGAGGGGAAGACTACAACCTCTGTGGGACTTGGACAAGCTATGGCAAAGTTGAATAAAAAAGCATTGATTGCGTTGCGTGAGCCTTCGCTGGGACCTTGTTTCGGCATCAAAGGTGGTGCTGCAGGCGGCGGATACGCACAGGTTGTACCGATGGAAGATTTGAATCTTCATTTCACAGGAGATTTTCATGCAATCACTTCGGCAAACAATCTTTTAGCGGCTCTTTTGGACAACCATATCCAACAAGGAAATGTGCTTCAGATTGATCCGAGACAGGTTGTATGGAAACGCTGTCTTGATATGAATGATCGTGTGCTTCGCAATATTGTAGTTGGCCTTGGGAATAAGATGGACGGTATGGTTCGTGAGGATCATTTTGTCATCACGGTTGCATCTGAGATTATGGCAATTCTCTGCCTGGCTGATGACATCAAAGATTTGAAACGTCGCCTTGGAAAGATTGTTGTTGCATATAACTTTGCGGGAGAGCCGGTGACTGCCGATGACTTACAGGCGACAGGTGCGATGACAGCTCTGCTAAAGGACGCCATCAAGCCAAATCTGATTCAGACATTAGAGCATACACCGGCATTAGTACACGGCGGTCCATTTGCAAATATCGCACACGGATGTAACAGTATCCGCGCAACAAAAATGGCATTAAAATTAAGCGATATTGCAATTACAGAAGCAGGGTTTGGCGCTGACCTTGGTGCAGAAAAATTCATGGATATTAAGTGCAGAATGGGGAACCTGAAACCGGATGCGGTAGTGATTGTCGCAACTGTGCGAGCCTTGAAATACAACGGTGGAGTTGCTAAGAAAGACCTGAATGAAGAGAATCTGGAAGCATTGAAAAAAGGTATTGTGAACCTGGAAAAACATATTGAAAATGTTCAAAAATTTGGTGTTCCGGTTGTTGTGACACTAAATTCATTTGTGACAGATACCGATGCAGAAAATGAGTTTATCAGACAATTTTGCGAAGAAAGAAACTGCGAATTTGCACTTTCAGAAGTATGGGAAAAAGGTGGCGAAGGCGGTATCGCATTAGCAGAAAAAGTTTTGAATACATTGGAGACAAAAGAGAGCCATTTCCATACATTGTACGAAAACAGCCTTTCTCTGAAAGAGAAGATCGAGACGATTTCAAAAGAAATCTATGGCGCAGACGGTGTGGAATATACTCCGGCAGCGGAAAAACAACTTGCTAAGATTACGGAGCTTGGATATGGAGAGCTTCCAATCTGTATGGCAAAAAATCAGTATTCCCTCTCTGACGATGCGACACTTCTGGGAAGACCGGAACACTTTAAGATCCATATCCGTGAAGTGTATGTCAATGCGGGAGCAGGCTTTGTAGTCGCACTTACAGGTGCAGTGATGACGATGCCTGGGCTTCCGAAGGTGCCGGCGGCAAATGGCATTGATGTGAATGAGGAAGGAACTATTACAGGATTATTTTAGGGAGAGATTGAATGGCAAAATTAATTGACGGAAAACTGATATCAACACAAATTAAAGAAGAATTAAAAGAAGAAGTGGCAAAATTAAAACAAGAAGGAATTGTTCCATGTCTTGCAGTTGTGCAAGTTGGAAAAGATCCGGCATCATCTGTCTATGTAAATAATAAAAAAAAGGCATGTGCGTTTATCGGAATAGAGTCTTTATCATATGAGCTGGATGAGACTGTGACAGAAGAAGAACTGCTTTCACTTGTTCAGAAATTGAATGAAGATGAAAAAGTAAACGGAATTTTAGTTCAGCTTCCACTGCCTGCTCATATTCGTGAGGATGCTGTGATTCAGGCGATCGCTCCGGAAAAAGATGTGGATGGGTTCCACCCGGAAAGTGTGGGAAATATGTGCATTGGAAGAAATGGTTTTCTTCCTTGCACTCCGGCAGGAATTATCGAACTTTTAAAACGTTCCGAAATTGAAATTGAAGGAAAAGAATGTGTGGTTGTTGGAAGAAGTAATATTGTAGGAAAACCGATGGCATTGCTGTTACTCCGTGAAAATGGAACGGTTACGATTACCCACTCTAGAACAAGGGACTTGAAAGAAATTACAGGACGTGCAGATATTCTTATTGCGGCAATCGGAAAACCAAAGTTCATTACATCTGACTATGTAAAAGAGGGGGCTGTTGTGATTGATGTAGGTATCCACCGCAATGCAGAAAATAAACTTTGCGGAGATGTAGATTTTGATGATGTGATTGAGAAAGTGAGTGCAATCACACCGGTTCCGGGTGGGGTTGGACCAATGACGATTGCCATGCTTATGAACAATTGTATAGAAGCTGTTCGAAAGTAATTTTGATAGATAATTTGTACTAAAATAAATACAATTTTTTTCTCTAAATCTGTTGCGTTAAATAATTAACAGAGTTAGAATACTGTTAAAAGGTTAACAATACATATGCAAAAGGAGAGATTTAAATGAGTAGATTTTGTTTACCAAGAGATATTTATCACGGAAAAGGATGTTTAGAAGAATTAAAGAATTTGAAAGGGAAAAAGGCGATTCTTGTAGTTGGCGGCGGCTCCATGAAACGTCAAGGATTCTTAGATAAAGCAGTGAATTATCTGAAAGAGGCTGGAATGGAAGTACAGCTGTTTGAAGGTGTCGAGCCAGATCCATCTGTGGAGACTGTTATGAAAGGTGCAGAAGCAATGCGTGCTTTTGAACCAGATTGGATTGTAGCAATGGGCGGTGGATCACCAATCGATGCTGCAAAGGCAATGTGGGCTTTTTATGAATATCCAGATGTAACATTCGAAGATTTATGTATTCCATTTAACTTCCCGGAATTAAGACAGAAAGCAAAATTTGCAGCAATTCCTTCTACATCAGGAACAGCAACAGAAGTAACTGCATTTTCTGTTATCACAGATTACGCGAAAGGAATCAAATATCCATTAGCTGACTTTAATATCACACCAGATGTTGCAATTGTTGACTCAGAATTAGTAGAAGGGCTTCCTGCTCATCAAGTAGCTTACACAGGTATGGATGCACTTACACATGCAATTGAAGCATATGTTTCTACACTGAACTGTGCATATACAGACCCACTTGCAATTCAGGCAATCGAGATGGTGTTTGATTATCTGCCAGCTTCTTACAAAGGCAACATGGATGCAAGAGCACATATGCATGATGCACAATGTCTTGCAGGTATGGCATTCTCCAATGCATTACTTGGTATTGTACATTCTATGGCACACAAAACAGGTGCAGCATTCTCAACAGGACACATTACACATGGTCTTGCAAATGCCATGTATCTGCCATATGTAATTAAATACAATGCGAAGGATCCTGTTGCAGCAAAACGCTATGCAGAAATCGCTCGCAGAGTAGGATTGGAAGGAGCTTCCGAGAAAGCACTTATCAACAGCTTATGTAAGAAAATTGACGACTTTAACGTGATCCTTGGAATTCCGGCTACTTTGAAAGAATTCGGTATCAAAGAAGACGAATTCAAAGAAAAAATTGCATCTATTGCAGAGCTTGCAGTTGGCGATGCCTGTACAGGTTCTAATCCACGTGCAATTGATCCGGCTACTATGGAAAGACTATTTACATGCGTTTACTACGGAACAGAAGTGGACTTCTAGAAGTAATATACATAAATTTACAAAAAGCGGGTGTATTGTGCACTCGCTTTTTATCTAATATAATAGAGTGTGAAGCAAAATTGAGAATACCGCTTGAAATTTTCAAAGTTTTGCTTTATCATAGTGAAGTATAAAAGAAAATGGGAGGCGTAAAATGTATAAGATACAAAAAGCAGAAAAGTTAGCAGATAAAATTTTTCTCATGGATGTAGAAGCAAAAAGGGTAGCAAAGCATTGCGAACCGGGACAGTTTGTAATTGTAAAGATGGATGAGAAAGGTGAAAGAATCCCTCTCACGATTTGTGATTATAATAGAGAAGCAGGAACGATTACCATTGTATTCCAAACAGTTGGTGCATCTACAGAAAAGATGGCAGAATTAAAAGCAGGAGACAGTTTCCGCGATTTCACAGGACCTCTTGGATGTGCTTCGGAGTTCGTTCATGAAGATATAGAAAGTTTAAAGGGCAAGAAGATGTTGTTTGTTGCCGGTGGTGTTGGTGCAGCTCCTGTATATCCGCAGGTAAAATGGCTCCATGAGCATGGAATTGAAGCGGATGTTATCGTTGGTTCTAAGACAAAAGACATGTTGATTCTGGAAGATGAGATGAAAGCAGTTGCTGGGAACTATTATCCTTGTACAGATGACGGTTCTTATGGACATGCCGGAATGGTTACAACAAAGATTGAGCAGTTAGTGAAAGAGGAAGGCAAAAAGTATGATGTCTGCGTGGCAATCGGTCCGATGATCATGATGAAATTTGTCTGTCTTTTAACAAAAAAATTGGAGATTCCAACTATTGTAAGTATGAATCCAATCATGGTAGATGGAACCGGTATGTGCGGGGCATGCAGACTTCAGGTTGGAGATGAGATCAAATTTGCATGCGTAGATGGACCGGAATTTGATGGACACTTAGTTGATTTTGATCAGGCAATGAAAAGACAACAGATGTATAAAACAGAAGAAGGCCGTGCGATGTTAAAACTTCAGGAAGGCAATACACATCACGGCGGATGCGGAAATTGTGGAGGTGACAACTAATGGCTGATGTATTAAAAAAAGTACCTGTAAGAGAACAGGATCCGAAGGTACGTGCAACGAATTTTGAGGAAGTGTGTCTTGGATACAATCAGGAAGAAGCGATGGAAGAAGCGACAAGATGTATTAATTGTAAAAATGCAAAATGTATTCAGGGCTGTCCAGTCTCTATCAATATTCCAGCATTTATCAAAGAAGTAAAAGAAGGAAATATCGAAGAAGCCTATAAAGTAATTGGAAAATCCTCTGCGCTTCCGGCAGTTTGCGGACGTGTATGCCCACAGGAATCTCAGTGTGAAGGTCAGTGTATCCGTGGAATTAAAGGAGAGCCTGTTTCCATCGGTAAATTGGAGCGATTTGTCGCAGATTATGCACTGGAGCATGACATCAAACCGGAAAAAGCAGAAAAAACAAATGGTCATAGAGTAGCTGTGATTGGTTCCGGTCCTGCAGGACTTACTTGTGCCGGAGACCTTGCGAAACTTGGTTACGAGGTAACTGTGTTTGAAGCATTACATGAACTTGGAGGCGTTCTTGTGTATGGTATTCCGGAATTTCGTCTTCCAAAACATAAAGTTGTGGCAAAAGAGATCGAAAAAGTAAAAGAACTCGGCGTAAAATTTGAGACAAACGTTGTGATCGGTAAATCTACGACAATTGATCAGCTGATTGAAGAAGAAGGATTTGAGGCAGTATTTATCGGATCCGGAGCTGGACTTCCGAAATTTATGGGAATTCCAGGGGAAAATGCGAACGGCGTATTTTCTGCAAATGAGTATCTGACAAGAAGTAATCTGATGAAAGCATTTGATGATTCTTATGACACACCAATCGTTGCAGGCACGAAAGTAGCTGTCATCGGCGGCGGTAATGTTGCGATGGATGCAGCAAGAACAGCAGTACGTCTTGGTGCAGATGTACATATTGTTTACAGAAGAAGTGAAGAAGAACTTCCTGCCAGAGTGGAAGAAGTCCATCACGCAAAGGAAGAAGGAATTGTGTTTGATCTATTGACAAACCCTACAGAAATTCTTGTGGACGAAAATGGCTATGTAAAAGGTATGAAATGTGTGAAGATGGAACTGGGAGAGCCAGATGCTTCTGGAAGAAGACGTCCGGTTGTAATTGAAGGTTCTGAGTTCGAGATGGAACTGGATACAGTCATCATGTCACTTGGAACTTCGCCGAATCCATTGATTTCTTCTACTACAGAAGGATTAGAAGTAAACAGATGGAAATGTATTGTTGCCGATGAAGAATTTGGGAAAACAACAAAAGAAGGCGTTTATGCCGGCGGTGATGCCGTAACAGGTGCTGCGACAGTTATTCTTGCTATGGGAGCAGGAAAAGCAGGGGCACGAGGTATTCATGAGTACTTAAAAGATAAATAAACTTCATTTGGGGACGTAGTAAAATTCAATTTTACTACGTCCCCAAATTGTAAAAAATATGTTATAATACCTCCTACGGATAGATTTTATCAGGAGGTTTTATTTTATGAAATTGGCACTTGTTTCGGCTTTTGGCGTAGGTGGTGCGACTATCGTTGGTGTTATCATCGGTTTCTTTTTTCGGAAAGTACCACACAAATTTAACGATGCGATTCTTGGATTTGCGGCAGGAATCATGCTTTCATCAGCAATTTTGGGACTGATCATCCCATCTCTTGAGGAAGGAAATGTATGGGTGACATCAGTCGGGATCCTTATCGGTGCAATTTTTCTGAATCTGGCGGATAAGTTGACACCCCATCTGCATCATATCACAGGAATGGATCAGGAAGCGCATGCCGACCGGCAAAATCATCTAAATAAGGTTATGCTGTTTGTGATGGCGATTGCAATTCATAATCTTCCGGAAGGAATTGCAGCGGGAGTTGGATTTGGAAGTGAAAATATAAACAACGCGATTACAGTTGCAATTGGAATTGCTTTGCAAAATATTCCAGAGGGAATGATTATCGTGTCACCGCTGATTATGGCTGGAGTTGCAAAAAAGCGTGTATTTTTTATTGCCTGCTTTACCGGTGTGATTGAAATTATCGGGACAATGATCGGATTTGGAACTGTTTCCGTGGCAAAGACAATCCTGCCGTTCGCGTTAGCTTTTGCAGGCGGAACCATGATTTACGTTGTGAGTGATGAGATGATTCCGGAGACGCACAGTCATGGATATGAGCGGATGGCAACTTATTCACTGCTTGCAGGTTTCATCACAATGTTAGTGATGGATTTTTATATCGGATAGGGGGAGAAAAGATTGAAAATTACATTGATTACAGTCGGGAAAATCAAAGAAAAATACTTGAAAGATGCAATTGCAGAATATAGTAAACGTTTGAGTAAATACTGTAAATTAGAGATTATCGAAGTGGCAGATGAAAAAACGCCCGATCAGGCAAGTGAAAATGTAGAACAGCAGATTCGCAAGAAAGAAGGGGAGAGAATTCTTCGCTATGTGAAAGAAGATGCGTATGTGATCACTTTAGAGATCGGGGGAACTATGTTGGACTCGGTTGCGTTTGCAAAAAAGATCGAAACATTGGGAGTACAGGGAAAAAGTCATATTATATTCATTATTGGCGGTTCTATCGGACTTGGCGAAGATGTGCTTAAACGGTCTGATTATGGACTGAGTTTTTCTAAGATGACTTTTCCGCATCAGCTTATGCGGGTGATTTTGTTAGAACAGGTGTATCGGTCATATCGAATTATCGAGGGAGCACCTTATCATAAATAAAAGGAGTGTAATAAAAATGGTTAAAATTATTTCGGACAGCACATGTGATTTATCCAAAGAATTGCTAGAAAAATATGATGTGTCAATTCTGCCATTGCATATCTTATTGGGAGACAAGGAATGTGAAGACGGTAAGAATATTACACCGGATGAAATTTACCACTGGTCCGATGAGCATAAGACGACACCAAAGACATCTGCTCCGTCATTAGACAAAGCAATAGAGATGTTAAAGCCATATGCGCAGAATAATCAGGAGGTTGTTTGCTTTGCAATTTCAAGCGAGATGTCTACTTCCGGCAATGTGTTCCGTTTGGCTGCAAGCGATTTGGAGGCACAAGAACATATCTTTGTAGTGGATTCGGCAAATTTATCAACAGGTATCGGTCTGCTCGTGATAGAAGCTGCAATTATGGCACAGAATGGAAGAAGTGCGCAAGAGATTGTAGACAGGATCGAAAAGCTGAAACCTTTTGTCCATGCAAGTTTTGTAGTAGATACATTGACTTATCTTTACAGAGGCGGAAGGTGCAGCGGAGTTGCTGCAATGGCAGGCGGCGCTTTAAGGCTCCATCCAAAGATTGTAGTAGAAAATGGTAAAATGCAGCCAACCAAAAAGTACCGCGGAAAGATGAGAAAGGTTCTTTTAAACTATGCTCAGGAGATGGAAGAAGAACTGAAACATGCTAAAAAAGAGCGTGTTTTCATAACACATTCAGGATGCAGCGAAGAAATACTAAATGAGATTTTTGAATATTTAAAAAGTCTGAATGTATTTCAGGAAATTTTAATCACCAGAGCCGGAGGTGTGATATCAAGTCACTGCGGACCGGGAACGTTAGGAGTGTTGTATATTGATGGACGAGCAGAATAAAAAAGATGAAATAGAAGAGATTTTTTCCTATTATGGCAGGCAGCGAGATAAGAACAGTCAAGAGATGATTGTAGCGCTTTTACGCGAACTTCAGGAAGTCTCAGGGTGTCTGACTCCGGATTTAAAACACAGAGTGCTTGAGACAACTGGAACTTCAGAAAAGTTCCTGCAATGTCTGATTCGCATGTATCCAAGTCTGAAGGAATCAAATGCTGTGCATGAGATTATTGCTTGTACGGGAGAACGCTGTGGAAGAAAAGATGGAATGCTTCTTTTAAAAAGACTAAAAACCGAACTTGACATTCAGAAAAACGGAATATCGGCAGATGGGACTTTTGAACTGCGAACACGAAACTGTCTGAAAAAATGTAAAACAGCACCGAATATCATGATTGATGGAATTGTCTATTCTGGAGATGAGCTCCAGGATATAAAAAAATTATTGAAAAAATTGACTTAATCAACAATACGCCCTTTCAACTTTGTGTGATTCGTACAAAAAATATTGTAATAAAAAATAAAATATGTTAGAATTAGAAAAAATATGTATAAAAAGAAGTTGCGAAAGGGACAAAAAATGAAAAAGAAACAACAATTAAAGACAGGGATTTTAATATCCACAATGGCACTTTCTGTAATTGCAATGCCGGTTGCCGCTCAGGCAGAGACAGGAAAGACAACAGGTGTTTATCTTCAGCAAAAAACACAGACAGATTTTGAGCATAATCAGACAGCGATCAAATTTCTTTCTTACTGCAATAAAGAGGATTATAAAACATGGGACCAGTCGTTGGGGACGATGACAGACGCAGAGGCTAAAGAGATTCAGGCATGTGTAGATGAGATTACTAAAAACGAAAAAGAGGATTATCAAAAAGCAAAGTTAATCTATGAATGGATTGTAAAAAACATCACGTATGCGCAGGCTTCGGAAACTCCGGGACTTAGACCATATGATGTATTTACAACAAAGAAAGCTGTTTGCGGCGGATATTCCAGACTTTACAAAGCGATGCTGAATTTGGCAGGCATTCCGTCAATTACCGTAGCAGGAGACTCTAGCGCGGGTGCGCATGAGTGGAATCTTGTATATGCTGATAATAAATGGTTCTATTCAGACAGCACATGGGGCTCTAGCGATATCGCATATTTTGATAAAAATGTGGCTGAATTTTCAAAAGACCACAAAGTAAGAAGCCTTGTTTCGGCTACATTGGAAGGTGACAATGATACAGTTATCGGATTTTGGGAAGGCATCGCAGTTGTCAATGTAAAAAAAGGTGTAACGCAAGTGAAGGTTCCTGAAAAATTTAAAGATTTGGAAATTACTGCTGTATCCGGGGAGCTCTTTAATGGAACAGGAATTGAAAAATTAGAGTTGTCCAAAAATGTTATGGATGTAGACGTACAAGGAGCTTCCAATGCAATAAATTTAAGAGAAATCGTTGTGGATTCAGAGAATTCTGAATATGCCTCTATAAATGGTGTCTTATTCACAAAGGATTTGTCCGAGATTTTACATTATCCTATTAAGAATACATGTAAGTTATTTACAATTCCAAAAGAAACTACGAAATTCGATACAAAACAGACATTTGTAAGCAGTGCATTGGAAAATATCTATGTACAGGAAGGAAATCCGCAATTTTCGTCTTATGAAGGTGTTGTGTACAATAAAGAACAGACACAGTTACTTGTTATCCCGGAGGGAAAAACCTGTGTGATTGTACCTGGAACAGTGAATCTGAATACAGGAGAGGTAAGTCCGTTCAACTCAAAAACAAGTGTGGAAGAAGTTGTTTTTCAAGAAGGGATCAAGGAACTTCCGGCGGATATATTTAACAGCTGCAGTAGTTTACAAAAAGTTACCATTCCAGAAAGCGTGACAGCAATTGATGATTATGCGTTTACGAATGTGGATACAAGTAAGCTTACCATTTATGGAACACTTGGTTCTTATGCTGAAACATACGCCAAGAAACATAACATTAAATTTTCTGAGCCAGAAATACCAGATCCAAAGCCAGAAATACCAGAAGCGCCAGATCCGGAACCGGGAACACCGACTCCTGAACCGACACCAAGTCCGGAGCCGACACCGAATCCAACACCGGAAAAGAAACCGGCTTCAAAGCAGGAGAATGATAAAAAAGTACCTCAGACAGGCGATATCACATTCCCTGGACTGACAGGAAGTTTGGCGGTATTAAGCGGTGCCGTTGCATTATTGATTGCAAAAAAGAAAAAATAATAAAGATAATGGGAAAGCACGACGATTTGTCGTGCTTTCCTATGGAACAAGGATTGTGAAAAACAAAAAGAAAAGGTATAATATATAGATATGTCAAAAGAATTAGAAAAATATTATAATAAATTTTGTGAGGAAAAGCGTCTGACAAGACGCCATGGGCATGTGGAGTATGTCACTTCCATGAAATACATTCATAAGTATTTGGAAGGAAAAGAAGATGCAAAAATTTTAGATGTAGGCGCTGGAACCGGGCGTTATTCCGTTCAGCTTGCCGAGGAAGGATACGATGTCACAGCAGTGGAATTGGTCAAATATAATCTCGGAATTCTAAAGTCAAAGGGAAGTGGTGTGAAAGCCTATCAGGGAACTGCTCTGAATTTGTCACGTTTTGAGAAGGAGTCATTTGACATGACTCTTGTCTTTGGACCTATGTATCATCTCTATACATTTGAAGATAAGGTGAAGGCTCTCAAAGAAGCAAAACGCGTCACAAAAAAAGACGGTATCATTCTTGTTGCATATTGTATGAATGAATATAGTATACTCACTTATGGATTCAAAGAAAATCACATTTGTGAGAGTATGAAAAACGGAAAAGTTGATTCAGCATTTCATGTTGTTGCAGAACCTGAAGATTTATATGATTATGTAAGAGTTGAGGATATTGATGCAGTGCGAAAAGCTGCAGATTTAGAACGCTTACAATTGATTGCGGCAGATGGTCCGGCAAATTATATGCGTCAGATTTTAAATGCGATGGATGAGGAGACTTACCGCCTTTTTATAGAATATCATTTATCTACTTGTGAAAGACCGGAACTTCTTGGAGCATCAGCTCATACATTAGATATTTTACAAAAAATATAAAAAAAGATTGACCTTATACCTGCTATATCCCTTATAAAAGAGGTAAGAGGAGGCGATGATTATGCTAAGCATCAAAGAAGTAGAACAATTAACAGGAATCACAAAACAAAATATACGTTATTATGAAAGACAGAGACTGATTTCACCAAACCGGAATCCGGAAAATGATTACAGAGAATATTCTGATAAAGACATCAAACAACTGAAAGTCATTAAAGTCTTGCGAAAGCTTGATATGCCAATTGAGGAAATCCGAAAAATTTTGAATCATGACATTACTTTGTCTGATGCGGTGGAGTTCCAAAAAGAAAGGTTGACACAGGAGCGAGACCGACTGTCCGATGCATTGGATTTCTGTAACCGGATCAATGAATCAGAATTAGAACAATTTGATGTGGACAGTTATCTGATAAAGATGGAAGAGGCGGAAGAAAATGGCGCTGTATTTGCAAATCTGTTGGATGACTATAAAACAGTGGCAAAACTGGAAGCAATGAGAGAATTCCGTTTTGTACCGAATTCCATGTGCTTGACACCATCGGAATTTACAGATGAATTATTCCGATATGCAAATGAGAATAAATTGAATCTTGTCATTACAAAAGAAGGCATGTATCCGGAATTTACGATTGATGGAATCGAATATGAGGCAGCTAGAGAATTTTCAAGATATGGTGCGATAATATGGTGTCAGATGAAGAATCCGGATGAGATCATTCCACCAGACTTTTCTAAGGAGAAATATAAAAAGATGAGCATTTTGCATAAGTTTCTTCCGATTATGATAATTGCGGTGATTTGTATCGTGCTTGCAGTGCTGCGATTCAAGGATATTGGAAGTCCGGCGGAGGTTACAGTTGTTGTGATCGGAGTATTGATTGAAGTGTTTGTCGCATACCGTTATTCTTTTAACTTGAAAAACTAATAGAAATGAGGTACTTATGAAACGTGAAATAGATATGAAAGAAATATCAGACGGAAAATTATATGGACCAAATGATCTTGTCAAAGCAGACTGTGGTGATTGCCACGGCTGCTTTGACTGTTGTCAGGGAATGGGGCAGTCTATTCTCTTGGATCCGCTGGATATTTACAGATTGACTGGAAACTTAAAAGTGACATTTGAAGAACTTTTGGCTGATAAGATTGAACTGAATGTGGTAGATGGCTTGATTTTGCCAAATTTAAAAATGAGTGGTGCACACGAAAGATGTGCATTTTTAGACAAAGAAGGAAGATGCAGCATCCACAGTTTCCGACCGGGTATCTGTCGTTTGTTTCCGCTTGGAAGATATTATGAAAATGGCGGTTTTCAGTATTTCCTACAGATACACGAATGTAAGAAAGAGAATCGCACAAAAGTGAAGGTGAAAAAGTGGATTGATACTCCGGACTTAAAACAAAATGAAACATATATTTTGAATTGGCATAATTTTGTGATAAAATTGCAGGAGCAGCTTATGAAAATGACGGATGAAGATGGCGTCAAAAAGATCAATTTGTTTGTGCTGCAGTCATTTTTTATTGAGCCATATGATATGAAGAACGATTTTTATACTCAGTTTGACAACCGTCTTACTAAGACGAAAACAGTGATAGAGCAATTACAAAAAGGATACGAAAAATGATAAAGACATATGTGGCATTTGATTTGGAGACGACCGGATTGAATGTAGAGAATGATAATATTATTGAAATCGGTGCATTGAAGGTGCAAGATGGGAAAGTTGTGGAACGATTTATGGAATTTCTAAAGCCGGATGAATCGATTTCTCCAATGATCACAGGTATTACAGGCATCACAAATGAGATGGTAAAAGATGCAAGAAATACGGAGGAGATTATTCGTGATTTTGTAAACTTTTGTGAGGATCATGTATTGGTCGGGCACAATATCATGTTTGACTATAAGTTTACAAAAAAATATGCGCTCCAATATGGTGAGACATTCGAAAAAAAGGGAATTGATACACTGAAAATAGCAAGAAAAGTACATAAGGATTTGGAATCAAAAAGTCTTGGAGCTCTGTGTGAACATTATCAAATTGTAAATAATGCGGCACACAGGGCTTATTATGATGCCTTGGCGACCGCAAAAATTTATCATATGCTGGCGCATTATTTTGAATCGGCAGAGCCCCGATTATTTGAACCGGAGCAATTGCTGTACCGCCCCAAAAAGGTACAGCCAATCACACCGAAACAAAAGAGTTATTTGGATACACTTCTTTTGAAGCATAGAATCAATTCCCCAAAAAAGATTGAGGAATTGACAAGAAGTGAAGCGTCCAAAATGATCGACCGGATCATCTTGCAGTATGGAAAATAGAAATTTAAACTATTCACAGATTAAAAATTGAGATATACGACAGCCTTTTTTTGTGGTATGATAGTCAGGCAAAAAAATAAAGTGGTAAGATGCTGGGGGATAAAAATAAGGAGGAACAGTATGAAAACAACAATAACAGGTCTTACAGAGCAAGAAGTAAAGCAAAAGCAGGAGGCTGGGCAGGGACAGGCGATGCCTCAATCTATCACAAAAACAACTGCACAGATATTTAAAGAAAATATTTTTACACTATTTAACCTTTTGAACTTTATTATTGCAGTTATGCTTTTTGCGGTAGGCGCATATTCCAACATGGTTTTTATTGCGATTATTCTAATAAATATAGCGGTTGGGATTATACAGGAATGCAAGGCAAAAAAACTGGTTGACAACTTATCGATATTGAATCGTCCGCATATTAAGGTGCTGAGGGACGGAAAAGAAAAAACAGTAGAACTGTCAGAAATTGTCTCAGATGATGTCCTTGTATTGGAAAGCGGACAACAGATCTGCAACGATGCGGAAGTGATTTGGGGCATGATTGAAGTAAATGAATCGCTGCTTACCGGCGAAAGCGATGCTGTAGTAAAAGAAGAAGGCGGTGAACTGTATTCGGGAAGTTCTGTCATTTCAGGTAAATGTTATGCAAAAGTTACACATGTCGGAAGTGAAAATTATGCTACAAAACTGGCAGAGGAAGTAAAAAAAGAGAAAAAGATAGAAAGTGAACTTTTGGGCTCTATGCGAAAGGTGACAAAGTTCACGAGCTATTTAATTGTTCCGCTCGGTGTATTGCTGTTTTTGGAGGCATATTTGCTTCGCGGCAGCTCTTTGGAAAATTCAGTGGTAGCTTCATCTGCTGCTCTTCTTGGTATGCTTCCGAAGGGGTTAGTTCTTTTGATATCTGTATCGCTTGCGAATGGTGTCATTTATCTGTCGAAGAAAAATATACTGGTGCAGAATATCTATGCATTGGAGACATTGGCGCATGTCGACGTGTTATGTCTGGATAAAACAGGAACACTCACCGATGGAAAAATGCAGGTAAAGGATCTCGTTTATCTGGAAAATAATGCAAAAATGCAAGATGTCGATATGACGAAACAGATGGCTGAGAAACTCTTACATGCCTATATAGCAGAAAGTGATGACAATAACGTGACAATGCAGGCGCTCAGAAGTAAATTTTCTTCAGTCAGCAATTTTTCAGCGATACAAAAAATCGCATTTTCATCTAAGAGAAAATGGGGTGCAATCTCTTTCGAGGGGATTGGAACGGTCTTTATCGGTGCGCCGGAGCGAATTTTAACGCAGGAGTACAAAGTGGCAGAAGAGATGCTCAAGCAGGGATTACGAGTAATCGCTATGGGCTTGTACAGGGGAAAATGGGAAAATGAAGAAGAACTTCCGCAAGGTATAGAACCACTATATCTTATTTCTCTGGAAGATGGTATTCGGAAAAATGCGAAAGAGACATTGGAATACTTCTACAGAGAAGGTGTAGATGTCAAGGTAATCTCAGGAGATCATGTAAAGACGGTCTCTATGGTGGCGAAAAAGGCGGGTCTTCATACATGGCAGAAGGCTATAGATATGTCTGAATTAAAGGGAACAGTTGATTATGATGAATTATGTGAAAATTATTCTGTATTTGCACGAGTGACACCGAAACAGAAGCAGCAGCTTGTCTTGGCACTCAAGCGGAAGGGGCATCATGTTGCAATGACCGGAGATGGCGTTAACGATCTTCTTGCGCTTCGCGAGGCGGATTGTTCGATAGCGGTCGCAGAAGGCAGCGATGCAAGCAGACAGATTTCGCAGATTGTACTGATGGAGTCTGATTTTACGCACTTACCTCAGGTTGTTCTGCAGGGACGAAGGGTAATCAATAACGTAACAAGAACAGCAGGTGTCTTTTTTATTAAGACAATCTATTCTGTTTTGCTTACTATCTTTTGTCTTGTAATCAATATGCCGTTTCCGTTTATTCCGATACAGATCACATTGATTGATGCTGCTATGGAAGCATGGCCATCTTTCCTTACAATCTTTGAGTCAGACACAAGAAAAGTAAAAGGACGTTTCTTGAAAACAGCAATTTCAAATGCGATGCCATTCGCACTTGTGATAATCGGTATGATCATGTCTGTAAGATTGTTCTTGGATCTTCCGACACAACAGGCGCAGACGGTCATGTATCTGTTACTCATTTTCACAACTATGTCAGCAGTGATAAAGAGTTGCATTCCGTTTACGAAATTAAGAACTTTTATCTGCGTGTCAATGGTAGTTGGGACGTTTGGAGTATTATATATACTTCCGTTTCTTTTTCATCTGTCAGCTATGACTGCGGGAATGCTTAGCACAACACTGATCATTTTCGCTGTAGGACTTATTATTTTATTCTTGTTGTTAAGAGGCCAAAAGCTGTCAGGTCACAAAATGGAATAGGAGGCGTTTTTATGGGTAAAGAAGAGCCTAAAAAAGTAAAAAAACATATTTGCGCGGGTCTTTTAGCTCATGTGGATGCGGGAAAGACAACACTTGCGGAAAGTATATTATATTTAAGTGGGAACATTCGAACACTTGGGAGGGTGGATCACGGCAGTGCCCATCTTGACACGTTCGAATTAGAGCGTTCAAGAGGAATCACAATCTTTGCAAAACAAGCTGAAGTTACATTGAAAGACAAAGTAGTAACGTTTTTAGATACTCCGGGACATGTTGATTTCTCGGCGGAGATGGAGCGTACGCTTCAAGTGCTGGATTATGCAGTGCTTGTAATCAGCGGCGCGGATGGAGTGCAGGGGCATGTTCAGACTCTGTGGCGTCTCCTAAAGAGATATAAGATACCAGCTTTTCTCTTTGTCAATAAAATGGATCAGCCAGGGACTGACAAAAGAGAACTGCTTACAGAACTTCAAAAGCGGTTGGATCCATCTTGTGTCGATTTTACCCTTCCGAAAGATTCCGATGCCTTTTTTGAGGCAGTTGCCATGTGTAATGAAAGTCTATTGGAAAAATATCTGGAAGGAGAGGCAATTACAGAGCAGGAAATTTGTACTGCAATCCAGAGAAGAGAAGTATTTCCATGCTATTTTGGTTCTGCGTTGAAGTTAGAAGGAGTGGACACTTTTTTGGATGCACTGGATCGCTATACGGTCTGTCCTGTGTATCCGGAAGAATTTGGAGCAAAAATATATAAGATTTCAAGAGATCCGCAAGGAATGCGTCTCACGCACATGAAAGTTACAGGCGGTACCTTAAAAGTGAAGATGCTTTTGAAAGAAGAAGAAAAAGCTGATCAGATTCGAATTTATTCAGGGGCTTCTTATCAGAGTGTCAACGAAGCAAAGGCGGGGGTAATCTGTGCGGTCACGGGACTGTCCAAAACTTACTCCGGTGATGGCCTTGGCGCAGAAAAGACCGCGGCTGCTCCAATGCTTACCCCGGTATTAAATTATCAGATTCTGCTTCCGGATGAATGTGATGTGCACGGAATGTTCTTGAAATTAAAACAGTTGGAGGAAGAGATTCCGGAACTTCATATTGTATGGGACCAGCAGTTTAATGAGATTCACGCACAGGTGATGGGAGAGGTGCAGATTGAGATTTTAAAAAGTATGATTTTAGAACGGTTTCAGACTGCGGTTGAGTTTGGCGCCGGAAATATTGTATATAAAGAGACGATTTCTGCACCCGTGGAGGGCGCCGGACATTTTGAGCCTCTCCGTCATTATGCGGAAGTACGTCTGCTGTTAGAACCGCTCCCACAGGGATGCGGACTTGTCTTTGAGACTGACTGCAGTGAAGATATATTAGACCGCAACTGGCAGCGGCTGATATTGACACATCTAGAAGAAAAGGCGCATCGAGGTGTCCTGACCGGGTCCGAGATTACTGACATGAAAATTACGCTGATTACCGGAAAAGCACATCAAAAGCACACTGAGGGAGGCGATTTCAGACAGGCAACTTACAGGGCTGTCAGACAGGGCTTAAAAAAAGCAAAGAGTGTTTTGCTTGAGCCGGTATACGAATATCAATTGGAGGTTCCGACGGATCAGGTCGGACGTGCGATGGCAGATTTGCAGAGAATGTCAGCTGTATTTGATCCGCCGAAGATGGAGCAGGATATGGCTGTTTTGACTGGCACGGCACCTGTTGCTGCCATGAGAGATTACCCAAGAGAGGTCGTTGCATACACAAGAGGGTGCGGCAGGCTGTTTTATACATTGAAAGGATACGAACCGTGCCACAATGCCGAGGAAGTCATTGCAGCTTATGGGTATGATTCGGAGGCAGATACAGAAAATCCAACTGGTTCCGTATTTTGTTCGCATGGCGCAGGGTTTTACGTTGGCTGGGACCAGGTAGAAGACTATATGCACACAGAAAGCCGGGAAAAAGCAGTTGAAAAAGAAAAGCCGGGAAATAGTTATGAATTGCCTCCGGTCATCGATGAAGAAGAGTTAAAAGCGATTTTTGAGCGAACATATGGATCTGTCAAAAGAGAACGGAATGTTTTTTCAAAGCGTGTGCAGGCGCCTGAGACAGCCATGAGACGTTCGAAAAAACAAGTGAAAGAGAAGGAATATCTGCTGGTAGACGGATACAATATCATTTTTGCGTGGGAAGATTTAAAAGAATTGTCGGAGATTAACATAGAGGCTGCAAGGATGAAACTGATGGATATTCTGAGCAATTATCAGGGATATAAGAAGCAGACCTTGATTCTAGTGTTCGATGCCTACAAAGTACCGGGAAATGTAGGAGAAGTACAAAAATATCATAACATTCATGTGGTGTATACCAAAGAGGCAGAGACAGCGGACCAGTATATTGAGAAAACGGTGCAGGAGATTGGAAAGAAATATCATGTGACTGTGGCGACATCGGATGCGTTAGAACAGATGATCATTCTTGGGCAGGGAGCACAACGAATTTCAGCTAAAGGGCTTTTGGAAGAAATTTTGACAGTCAATCAGGAGATTCGAAACGAACACCTGAACCGCCCACAGAGTGCATCGCACTATCTGTTTGAAAGTCTCCCAAAGGAGATGGCAGAACTGATGGATGAGGTACGGCTTGGAAGATTGGAATTTGATGAGATAGGAAAGAGACATGAGGAAAAAAACAGGGGCAATTGACCTGACAACAGGCAATGAGATGAGAGCGATTGTAGTATTTGCACTGCCTTTGATCGCAGGCAATTTATTTCAACAGTTATATAATTTGATGGATACGATGATCGTGGGGAAATTTATCGGTGCAGATGCGCTGGCCGCAGTCGGTTCTTCGTATATGACGATGAACTTTCTTACTTCGATCATTATCGGACTTTGTATGGGGAGCGGGATTGTATTTTCCTGGTTTTACGGCTCAAGACAGAGAGAAAAGCTGGAACAAAGTATGTTTCAGTCTTTTCTGTTTATTTTGGCGGTTACTGTAATGATCACGGGTGCCAGTCTTTTATTTCTTGACCAGCTGCTGCATCTTTTGAATATCGAATCGAGTATCTTTCAGATGACAAGAGCATATTTATTTATCATTATCTGTGGTATGGGATTTGTGTTTTTATATAATTATTTCACCGCCGTACTTAGAAGTATGGGAAATTCGTTTACGCCACTGATTTTTTTGGTGATTTCGTCGGTGATCAATATCGTATTGGATTATATATTTGTAGTTCCGCTTCAGATGGGAGTATCCGGAGCAGCTTATGCCACGGTCATCGCGCAGGCAGTATCGGCAGCAGGAATTGCAGTCTATACACTGTGGAAGGTAAAAGAGGTGAGTATTTCCAAACGGATGCTAAAAGGCGAGAGAGAATTGTTCTGTATGATCGTGAATCAGTCACTTTTGACAAGCGTGCAGCAGTCGATTATGAATTTTGGCATTTTGATGATACAGGGTTTGGTGAACAGTTTCGGCGTGATTGTCATGGCTGGTTTTGCTGCTGCTGTGAAAATTGACAGTTTCGCATACATGCCGGTGCAGGATTTTGGGAATGCATTTTCCACCTATGTGGCACAAAACCGTGGAGCAGGAAAGATGGAACGTATCGAAAAAGGGAAAAATTCTGCATTGAAATTGATTGTCGGTTCCTGTGTGGTCACTTCCACGCTGGTTGTCCTGTTTGCGGGACCTCTCATGCGTTTGTTTATTGATGCATCTGAGACACAGGTCATTTTCGAAGGGGTTCGCTATTTGCGGATTGTATCTCCCTTTTACTGTCTGATTGGATTTTTATTTTTACTGTATGGTCTTTACAGAGGAATTGGGAAACCACAGTTTTCTATTGTATTGACAATAATTTCGCTGGGGACACGTGTCCTTTTAGCATATGTCCTTTCTGCAATCCCGGCAGTCGGAATTGCGGGAATCTGGTGGGCAATCCCAATTGGATGGTTCCTTGCAGATACAGTCGGGTTTCTCTATTATCATTTTATGAAAAAATAGATATTTTTCAAGAGCCACACATATACTACTATAAAAGTATATGTGTGGCATTTTTATGGAAAAGAAAACATTCATAAATCGCATGGCAGATGCGGCAAATATGCCGAAAGATGTAGTGCTGGGTGTCCCGATTCTCACCATGACCGGACAGAACGAAGTGAGTGTGGAAAATTATAGAGGCATTATTGAATACACCGACTTATTAATTCGCATACAGACAAAAATAGGTCAGATTAAAATTATTGGGAAATCACTTCAAATTGACTATTACACAAATGATGAGATGAAAATTACCGGTCGTATCACTTCAATAGAATATCATTAAGGGGGATAAGGCGTGTTAAATACAATCATTCGATATATACAAGGGTATCTGCTTATACAGGTAACCGGATATTCCACGGAACGATTCTTAAATTTGTGCAGCCGTAAACAAATCTATCTGTGGGGGCTTGAGCCAAAAGAAAACAGCTATGAGATGTTTATTACTATCCGGGGATTTAGAAAATTAAAACCGATCCTGAAAAAGACAAGGACAAAGGTGACAATTTTAAATCGGTTTGGACTGCCGTTTTTTTTTCACAAGTATCGGAAACGAAAAGTATTTTTTTTCGGGATACTCTTTTGTGTGATATTTATTTATGTCATGTCTTTATTTGTATGGAATATACATATTGAAGGAAATTTCACAAGAACAGATGAGGTTATTTTGGAGTTTCTGGAGTCCAAACACATTGAACATGGAATGTTAAAAAAGAAAGTGAATTGTGAGCGTATCGTAAAAGATATCAGAAAAGAATTTGATGATATCGTGTGGGTGTCCGCATATGTGACCGGAACCAGACTGATGATTCAGGTCAAAGAAAATACAGACACATTCCCGATGGAGGCGGCAAAAGAAGAGCCGCCGAATGACATTGTGGCCGAGAAGGACGGACGGATTACGAGTATCGTTACAAGAAATGGAGTTCCTCTTGTCAAGCCGGGCGATGAAGTAAAAAAGGGGGACATATTAGTCTCCGGAAAAGTCGAAGTAAAAAATGATGCAGGAGAAGTTGTCAATTATCACTACCAGAATGCAGATGCAGATATTGAGGCGGAAACTACTCTGGAATATGAAAATGAGCATCGCTTCTCTCACTCGGAAAAAAAGTATACGGATGCTAAGAAAAAAGCTTTTTATATCAAGATTGGAAACTATTTCGGCATTTTGGGAGGGTGGAAGAACCATTATCAGGAAGCAGAGATTTATACAAGTGAGTGGCGTTTGAAAATCGGGGAGCATTTTTACATTCCCATATCATTTGGAGTTAAAGAAATCCGCCAGTATGAATCAAAAGAAAAAGTATACACACAAGAAGAAATGAGGATACTTTTAAGCGAGGAGTTTCAGTTGTTCTGCAAGGAACTGGAAGAAAAGAAAATAGAGATATTGCAGAAAGATGTGAAGATTTATTTACAAGAAAATAGTGCAAAAGCCAAAGGAACGCTCCGAATTCAGGAGAAAATTGGTCAACACAACGAAACGGAAAAGATTGATTTCTAGTGATTTCCTGTGATACAATAAAAAAGATTATGAAAATAGAAAGGGATAGGCAAATGAGTATACTGGAAGAATTCATTGAAATACCTGTTGCACATGAAAAGAATATATTCGGGCAGTTTGATGCATTTGCAAAGAAGATAGAACGTACTTTACAAGTGACATTAATCGCACGGGATGGACATACGAAGATTTTAGGAGAAGCTCAGCGTGTGAATCAGGCAAAACGAGTGCTGGAGCAGCTTGCGGAGCTGTCAAAGCGAGGCAACACCATTACAGAACAGAATGTAGATTATGCGATTTCACTGGTCTTTGAGGACAATGAAAAGGGAATCGTAGAGATTGACAAGGATATTATCTGTCATACTTTGCAGGGGAAACCAATTAAGCCGAAGACACTCGGGCAGAAGAAATATGTGGATGCAATCCGAAAGCAAATGATCGTATTCGGACTTGGACCTGCGGGAACCGGAAAGACATACCTTGCGATGGCAATGGCAATTACGGCGTTTAAGAACAATGAAGTTGGAAGAATCATCTTGACACGTCCGGCTATTGAAGCGGGAGAAAAACTTGGTTTCCTTCCGGGCGATCTGCAAAGTAAGATCGATCCGTACTTAAGACCATTGTATGATGCGCTGTATCAAATTATGGGGGCAGAGAGTTTTATCAAAAATTCCGAAAAAGGGTTGATTGAAGTGGCTCCTTTAGCGTACATGAGAGGGCGTACGCTTGACAATGCATTTATTATTTTGGACGAGGCACAAAATACGACACCTGCTCAGATGAAGATGTTTCTGACCAGAATCGGTTTTGGCTCAAAAGTGGTAATTACAGGAGACTCCACACAAAAAGACCTTCCATCCGGAATGGTGTCCGGATTGGATATTGCGACAAAAGTAGTTCGCAATATTGATGATATTACAATCTGTAATTTATCCAGCAAAGATGTTGTCAGACATCCTTTGGTGCAGAAGATTGTAAAAGCGTACGAAGAATTTGAACAAAAGAAAGAGCGTCCGAGAGACAAAAGGAGAAAATAATGACTTTATTATTTGAAGAAGAGGGCAGTTTGAAGCTTTCGCTTCCCTGCGAAGAACTTGCGGTAAAAGTAATTGAGATGGCTTTGGATTATGCAAAATGCCCGTATGAGGCAGAGGTGAATCTGCTTTTGACAATGAATGATGAGATTCAGGAGATGAACCGTAATTTTCGTGGAATTGACCGCGCGACGGATGTGCTTTCCTTCCCGATGGTAGACTATGAGACGGCAGGATCATTTTCTTTTCTGGAAGATGCCCTTGAGTATTTTAATCCAGAGAGCGGAGAGCTGATGCTTGGAGACATTGTCATTTCAAAAGAAAAAGTAGTTTCACAGGCAGAAGAATACGGACATTCCATTGAACGGGAATACGCTTTCTTGATTGCGCACAGTATGCTTCATCTGTTTGGTTTTGATCATATGGAAGAAGAAGAGCGGGCGGTGATGGAAAGAAAGCAGGCGGAAATATTAGAACGTCTGCAAATATTGCGTTAGCAGAAGGTAGTGAGGAGATTTATGATAGAAAAACAAAAGAAAAACAATAGTTTCTTAATGCAGGGAATGATTCTCGCTGTTGCAGGAATTATTACAAGAATCATCGGGATTGCATATCGCATTCCGGTAACAAATATTTTGGGGACAGAAGGGCAGGGATTTTATGCAACTGCGTTTTCTATTTACAACATTGCACTGCTTCTGACTTCCTACAGTCTTCCGTTAGCAGTTTCAAAGCTGATCTCTGCAAGAGTGTCTAAAGGTGAGCGGAAAAATGCTATGCGTATTTTTAAAGGTGCACTTTGGTTTGCTTTTATCGTCGGGAGTGTTGTTGCCTGCATCGTTTTCTTTTTCTCAGATTTTATTGCGAAAACGATTATGTCCATGGAATTAAGCGCCTATGCACTTCGTGTGTTGGCACCGGGACTTCTGATTGTAGCTGTAATGGGAGTCTTACGTGGATTTTTCCAGGGAATGGGAACGATGATGCCAACTGCAATCTCACAGATTTTAGAACAGATTGTCAATGCTGTCGTCAGTATTATCGGGGCGAGCTATCTGCTTGAGATGGGGAAAAAAGTGGCAGAAAAAGCGAGCAATGACTCTGTGGCATATGCATATGGAGCAGCAGGAGGAACGCTTGGAACGGTGTGCGGAGCGCTGTTTGGATTATTGTTCTTACTGTTTGTCTTGAAAATTTATTCGCCGACAATCAAAAAGCAGCTCAAACGAGATCGCAGCCTTAAAACAGAAGGGTATAGCGAGATTTACAAAATTCTCCTGATGACAATTGCTCCTGTTATTTTGAGTACGGCAATTTACAATATCAGTGAGACAATTGACATAGGAATGTTTGGAAGCATCATGGCGGCACAGGGACATTCTTTGGCAGAACGTTCGGACTTATTGGGACGTTTCAGTGGACATTACAATGTGTTGATCAACATTCCGCTTGCAGTGGCAAACGCACTAGGAGCATCTTTGATTCCAAGTCTTACAGCTGCGGTGGCAATCGGAGATAAAAAACAGATTCACAGTAAGATTTCAATGTCTATTCGATTTTCTATGATGATTGCCATTCCGAGTTTTGTAGGATTCCTTGTATTGGCGAACCCGATTTTAGCGTTGTTATTTAACGGAAATATCGATATTTCAGCGAACATGCTGAGACTTGGAGCAATCACAGTTGTATTTTATTGCATGTCTACTGTGACAAATGCAATTCTGCAGGGATTAAACAAGATGACAACACCGGTAAAACATGGCGCGATTTCCCTTTGTATCCATTTGGCCGGCCTGTTTATCATGCTTGTGATTTTTAAGATGGGAATTTATGCGGTTGTGGCAAGTAATATTATCTTCTCGCTTTCAATGTGTATTTTAAATGCACGTGCACTTAAGCGCGAGGCTGCTTATCATCAGGAGGTGGAGAAGACATTCCTGATTCCTGCTGTTGCAGCAGTTGTTATGGGAGTTGTTGCATTGATAATCTACTTCCTGTGTAATCTTGTGATGAGTCAAAATATTGCGGTGATCATTGCTTTGATTGTAGCTGTGGTTGTATATGGTGTGTCATTGCTGAAGTTTGGAGGTCTTTCCCAAGAAGAGATCTTAGCACTTCCAAAAGGAAGCACACTGCTTTCCTTGTTTCAAAAATTACATTTGGTAAAAGAGGAGTATGCATAAAATGAGACCAGTAAAAAAGGTGGCATTGTTACATGATTTATGCGGCGTCGGAAAAGCGGCGCTGACCAATATGGTTCCGGTTCTGAGTGTTATGGGGATTGAGGCTTGCCCAATTCCGACGATTTTACTATCCACCCATACAGGGGGATATGGAAAACCTGCCATGGAAAAGATATCGACAACATATATTCGGGAATGTGCGGATCACTATGTTGCAAATCAGGTGACGTTCGATTTGATATTTGTCGGATATTTAGGCAGTGAGGGTATGATTGAAGCAGTTGAATATTTTCTTTCCTGCTTTCCCGACACAGAAGTTATTATTGATCCGATCATGGGAGATCACGGCAGATATTATACAAATTTTGACAGCTCTTATGGCGAATCTATGAGACGGCTCCTTCCGTATGCAAGTATTATCATGCCTAATATTACAGAAGGATGTCTTCTCACCCAAACTTCCTGCTCAGAAAATATGATACAGGAAACAATTCTTACAATTTGTAAGGATTTGGAAAAAGCAGGAGCAAAAAAAATTGTCATGACAAGCGTTCCCTGCTCTTCTGGAAGAAAGGGAATCGTCCTCTACGAGAACGGAGAGATGCAACTGTTTGAAAAAGAGTGCCTTGCTTGTGAATACCACGGAACCGGGGATACGTTTGACGGTGTATTTGTGGGGGCATATTTAAACAATAAGTCACTTGAAGAATCATTAGAGCTTGCTCATGCATTTGTATATGCATGTATGAAAGAAAGCGAGCGCTATGATTATGAAGAACGAGAAGGATTGATCATAGAAAGAAATCTCTATATGCTTGTATAAAATAGAAAAGAAAACCAATACTGTATAATAAAAAGGAGTTGTCCTTATGAAAAAAAGATATGGTATTGGTTTTTTGATTGGAATGATCGTGTTTACGTTAGTTCTTGTATGTGCATATCAGTTGAGTTATGATCGTGCAATGCGTAAATTGGAGGCAAAACAAAAATCGATTCAGAAAAAGCAGGAAAACGTAATAGAGACAAAAGGATCTGCTCAAAAAGAAGAAGGGTATTTTATCAAAGAGAAAGACGGCTATATTATCGTATATCTATCCGATGAAAAGACGGTCTATGAATATACGACAATTGAAATACAGTATCTGCCGGAGCGGATTCAAGAGGAAGTAAAAAAAGGGAAAAAGGCAGATACTATCGGAGAAGTTTACGGATTCTTAGAAAATTATTCCAGTTAAAATATTTTACTGCGCCGGAATAGATAGTAGACTTCAAAAAGAATATAGTGTAATATAAGAGAAGTATTAGAAGGAAGGAACAAAAGAAAATGACAGACGAAAAAATTCAGCGAATTAATGAACTATATAAAAAATCCAAAACAGTCGGACTGACCGATGCAGAAAAAAAAGAGCAGAAAGTGTTAAGGAGAGAATTTGTTGATTCTTTCAAGCGAAATCTGCGGGGACAGTTAGATAATATCTCTATCCAGGAATTGGACGGTTCGATTACAAATCTTGGTGAGAAATATGGAAACAAAAAGGGACATTAGAGCACGCATTTTAGAAAAGCGAACGCATATGACTCAGGAAGAATGGGAGTTCAAAAGCGATCTCATTTTGAAACGTTTGATGGAACACCCATTCTTTGTGGAAGCAAGAGAGATTTATTGCTACATGGATTACCGTCGTGAAGTCGGTACTCGCCGTATCATAGAAAAAGCATGGGAACTGAACAAAAAGACAGCGGTTCCGAAAGTATGTGGAGATGATATGGAATTCTATTATGTGCAAAGGTTTGATGAGCTTGAAAAAGGATATTCTGGTATTTGCGAACCTGTCACGAAAAAGAAGGCGAAAGGTGACTCGGTGCTTGTGCTCTTACCTGGAAGTGCGTTTGACCGGAATCGGAACCGGATCGGATATGGAAAAGGATTTTATGATAAATATCTCATAAAGCATCAGCAATATCGAACACTTGCTCTTGCGTTTGAATTTCAGGTAGTGGATTCCATTCCCACAGACAGTTATGATATTCGACCGGACGGAATTATTACGGAGGAGACTTATTATGTTTGAAGAATTACCAAAAGACCCTATGCTCCTGTTGAGTGTAATCAACACTAAACTGCGGGATTATTATTCGAATTTGGATTTGCTTTGTGAGGAGCTTCAGATTGACCGGAAAACCTTGACAAAGCGACTTGCGGAGATTGACTACGAATATGATCCGGCACAGAACCGGTTCATATAATAAATTACGAAAGGATACATATACATTGAAAAATATAGAGACTTATTTAGATACAATCGATATAACAAATGAGGCGCCGGTTAATGAGCCGGAGCGCCAATATTATTTTATGAAAAAGGCACGTGCTTATGTGAAACAGATATCAGATGAACTGCAAAGACCATTGACGTTTTGTGTGACAACATTCGGATGTCAGATGAATGCAAGGGATTCAGAAAAACTTGTCGGTGTGCTCGAACAGATTGGATATGTGGAGGAGCCTGATGAAGACAAAGCGGATTTTGTCATTTACAATACATGTACAGTACGTGAAAATGCAAATATGCGTGTTTACGGACGTCTTGGTCAGCTGAAACATGTCAAAAAATCCAATCCACACATGATGATCGGACTTTGCGGATGCATGATGCAAGAACCGGAAGTTGTAGAAAAATTAAAGAAAAGTTATCGCTTTGTAGATTTGATTTTCGGAACACATAATATTTATAAATTTGCAGAACTTATTGCCACTCGTTTCGAGTCAGAGAGAATGGTCATTGATATCTGGAAAGACACAGATAAGATCGTAGAAGATCTTCCAAGTGAGCGCAAGTTTTCGTTCAAATCCGGAGTCAATATCATGTTTGGATGTAATAATTTCTGCAGTTATTGTATCGTTCCATATGTCCGCGGACGTGAGCGGAGCCGAAATCCAAAAGATATTATCCGGGAGATTGAAACACTTGTTGCCGACGGTGTTGTGGAAGTGATGCTGCTTGGACAGAATGTCAATTCTTATGGGAAAAATTTGGATGAGCCGATGACTTTTGCAGAGCTTTTACAGGAAATTGAAAAAATTGAAGGGTTGGAACGAATTCGTTTCATGACCTCCCATCCAAAAGATTTATCCGATGAATTGATTGAGGTGATGCGTCACTCTAAGAAGATCTGTAAACATCTGCACCTTCCGGTTCAGTCAGGAAGTACTGAGATTCTGAAAAAGATGAATCGGCATTATACAAAAGAGCAGTATTTGGAGTTGGTACGCAAAATTAAAGAAGCAGTGCCGGATATTTCGCTGACAACTGATATCATTGTCGGATTCCCAGGCGAGACAGAGGAAGATTTTCTGGAGACAATGGATGTCGTGAAAAAGGTTCGCTATGACAGTGCATTTACATTCATCTACTCTAAACGGACCGGAACACCTGCTGCTATTATGGAGAATCAGATACCTGACGATGTTGTGAAAAATCGTTTTGACCGTCTGTTAAAAGAAGTTCAGGAGATTTCCGCAGAGGTGTGCAGTGTACACGCAGGAACTACACAGCCTGTTTTGGTAGAATCCATGAACGATCATGACGACTCACTTGTGACAGGTCGTCTGAGCAATAACATCTTGGTTCATTTTAAGGGAGATGAAAGTCTTATCGGGAAAATTGTTGATGTGAACCTGAAGGAATGTAAAGGATTTTATTATCTTGGAGAAATGAAATAACTTCCAACTATAATTTTTGAAAAAGCGTCCAAACTATGTAATATGGAAATTACATGGGAAGGACGTTTTTTAATGAAAAAACTCAGTGAATATTTATTTTTATGGACGCTTGGAGGGACCCTTTACTACACGTTTGAGATGATTTTTCGCGGTTTTTCGCATTGGTCTATGTTTTTGCTTGGAGGATTTTGTCTGTTGTTTTTTGGAGTACAGGGGATGGCAGTAAAATGGAGTGATCCACTTTGGATGCAGGTACTTCGGTGCACGATATTCGTGACTGCTGGAGAGTTTATCACAGGAATAATCGTCAATAAATGGTTGGGCTGGGCTGTCTGGGATTACAGTGATCAGCCATTTCAGCTGTTCGGTCAAATCTGTCTTCCGTTTACAATTATTTTCTCCGGGCTGTGCGCACTTGGGATTTTTTTGAGCGGTTATCTGCTGTATTGGATTTATGGAGAGGAGAAACCGAAATATCATGTGCTCTAGAAAAGCATTGAAACGATTCTCGAAATTTGTTATCATTGAGAATGAAATTTGAGAAGGTGATTTATAAAATGAAAAATAAAATATTGATTATAGAAGACGATACGGATATTAATAATGTTATCGCAGAGACGCTTACAAAAGCGGGATATCTCTGTAGGCAGGCCTTTTCCGGTACAGAGGCACTTCTTTATCTGGAGATGGAAAACTATAATCTTGCAGTGATGGATCTGATGCTTCCGGGACTTCCGGGTGAAGATTTGCTTCCGAAGCTGAAAGAAAAACAGCAGATTCCGGTTATCATAGTGTCCGCAAAAGACAGTCTGGACAGTAAGATAAATCTTTTGACCGGAGGGGCAGAGGACTATTTGACAAAACCTTTTGAGATTCAAGAACTTGTGGCAAGAGTTGGTGTTCAGATTCGCCGTTTTGCGAAGGAGGGCAGCATGGATGTCAAAACATTGAAATACAAGGATTTGATTTTGAATCAGGAGTCCTTTACCGCATCTGTTAAGGGAGAAGAAATTATTCTGACAAAACAGGAGTTCAAGATTCTTAAATTGTTATTTTCCCATCCAAATAAAGTATACTCAAAACAGGATATCTATGACTATGCCTGGGATGATATTTATATTGGGGAAGATAAAACGATCAACGTGCACATCAGTAATATCCGCAAAAAGCTGAAAATTGTTACCGAAGAAGAATATATTGAGACGGTCTGGGGAATTGGATTCCGTCTGGCAAAATAACTTAAACTTTTCTTTAACTTTGCTTTGCGTTTCATTAGCACTTGGACTGTAAACTAAAGATCGTAAAGTAAAGGAGGCAGTGAAATGGAATACTTACTTAGTACAAATGGTCTGACCAAGCAGTTTGGCAGACATAAAGCAGTGAATGCTGTTAATATTCATATCAGACAAGGGGATATCTATGGGCTTATCGGACGAAATGGCGCAGGGAAAACAACATTATTAAAAATGCTCAGTGGGCTTGCAATCCCAACAGAGGGAGATTTTTCGTTGTTTGGACAGACCGGCAAAGTGGCGTATCGCTACATGTCACGTATTGGTACATTAATCGAAGCGCCTGGAATTTATCCAAATTTATCGGCTTCAGAAAACCTTAAATTAAAATGTCTAGCAATGGGAGTAAGAAAGAAAGGAATCATAGAAGATATTCTTATAACAGTAGGTCTTCAAAATACCGGAAAGAAAAAGGTTAAGAATTTTTCTCTTGGAATGAAACAGCGCCTTGGAATTGCACTTGCTCTTGTTGGAGATCCTGATCTTGTCATTCTTGATGAACCGATTAATGGACTTGATCCACAGGGAATTGCGGAAGTTCGGGAAATGCTCTCCAAATTAAATAGGGAAAAGAATATAACTTTTATTATTTCAAGTCATATTTTAGAAGAGTTATCCAAGATTGCAACAAATTACGGTATCATTCATGACGGTGAGTTGCTGCAGGAAATGACTCGCGAAGAATTGCTTGCAAAATGCAGTGAACGCATAGAACTGAAAACGAACGATACTCGTAAAGCATGTACTGTTTTGGATGAAATGGGAATTACGAAATATAAGGTTGTTGATGTCAATACTATTCAGATTTTTGAGCGATTGAATGACAGCGGCGATATCACAATGGCTTTAGCCGAAAACGGTGTAAAAACAATGGGCATTTCCGTGAAAGATGAAGCACTTGAGGATTATTATCTAAATTTGACAGGAGGTGCTGCAAATGTTTAATCTGATCAAAATGGATATACATCGTCTTTTTTATTCAAAATCTACCTGGGTGATTTTTTTCTTTGTGGCAGTGCTTTCAGTGTTTAGTGTCACGATGACCAATACAGATATTCATATGATGAAGGAAGAACCCTCTGCCACAGAAGAAACAATGGATGAGCGGCAGATTGGTATTAGCGTTGAAGCGGATTCAGAATGGGTAGATGGGGACATTGAAATTGGAAGTATTATAAGCGTGGAGATGCGAAGTGCGCTGCTTGCAATTCTCTGTGTGATTTTTACAGCTTTGTTTATCAACGCAGAGCAGAAAAACGGGTATATTAAAAATATTGCAGGACAATTTCCAAGAAGAGAAAAACTGGTAGCCTCAAAATTCATTGCAATTGCATTTCAGATTTTTTTGATGATGCTTGTATTTATCATTGGAATTATTGTGAGTGGATTTGTCTTATGGGGAAATCGATTTTATCTGGGTTCGAGTGCACCGATTTTGCGGTACTTAGGAAGCCAATATCTGCTGCATCTAGGATTCGCTGCATTGACCATGCTGCTTTGTATGCTGACTCGCAGCTCGGCTTTCAGCATGACATCCGGAATTCTTTTATGCTCCGGGCTCGCGGTACCTGTTTATGCTGTTGTCAATAAAATCGTGAGTGATATGAAACCGGGGCTGAAATTTGATATCAATCATTATGTATTGGATGGAAATATTACAATGATGACACTTGGCAGTGCGTCTGATGTGTTGGTAAGAGGAGCAGTTGTTGGCGCGGCATTTGCTATTGTTTCTGTCATTTTATCGATGATTATGATAAAAAAACGAGATGTTCGATAGGAGTTTGTTATGATAATATGGGCTGTTGGGACCACTGTTGTGGCGATTATCTTAACTGGAATATTGATACTTTATAGGCGACAGGTAAAAAATACCTGCCGCCAGCTTGCATTCTTAAAAGCAAATCAAACGAATCTGCGCATTACATTAGATTTTCCATTTAAAGACCTGGAAGAACTGGCAGACAGTATCAATGATATACTGGATTTGTCTCGTGAAATAAAAAACACATCACAGCAAAGCGAAAATAATTTGAAGGAAACCATTACAAACCTCTCTCATGATATCCGAACGCCTCTCACTTCGCTGGATGGATATTTTCAATTGCTTTCGCAGAGCGAGTCGGAAGAGGAACAACAGCATTATATTGCAGTGATTCAAAGCCGGATTATTAGTCTCAAAGATATGCTGGAAGAACTTTTTACATACACAAAGCTTCAAAATGAAAGTTACGAGATTGCTTTAGAACCTGTAGATTTTGGAAAATGTGTGTTTGATACCGTGTTTTCCTTTTATGACGAATTTCAGAAGAAAGGGATTAAACCTGAGATTGATTTTTGCGAAGGACATTTTTCTATACTCGGAAATGCTGAGGCAGTTCGCAGAGCACTGCAGAACATTATTAAAAATGCTTTGGAGCATGGGAAAAAAGAAATTACGTTAAACTTATATAAAGACAAGAACGAGATAGTATTCCGTTGTTCAAACGACGTGGAAAACCCATCCGAAGTGGATATACACGAAGTTTTTTCAAGATTTTATAAGGCGGATTCTGCGCGGAGTAATATTTCTACCGGATTGGGACTGTCAATTGCAAAAGAGCTGATTGAAAGAATGCAGGGAACGATTGCCGCTGAATTAGAAATGGATTGTTTTGGAATTGAGATAAGGTTTTTGGTACAATAGTAATATAGAGGCAAATAGAATCATGGCTGTTCAAGCTACACCCCAGTCATATTAAAGATTTTTCATTGAAAAGATTCCTAAAGTTTGTTATCATTGTTGATGTAATTTAAATAGGAAGATTTACTAATAGAAAAACAATGTTAAGGGGAAAATATGAGTAGTAGTACATTAACTCCAATGATGCAGCAATATATGGAGACAAAAGAACAGTACAAAGACTGCATCTTATTTTATAGATTAGGTGATTTTTATGAAATGTTCTTTGATGATGCGCTTACCGTCACCAAAGAACTGGACATTACATTAACCGGAAAAAACTGTGGACTTGAGGAACGGGCACCGATGTGCGGCGTTCCTTATCATGCTGTAGAGGGATATCTGACAAAATTAGTACAAAAGGGATATAAAGTTGCAATCTGTGAGCAGGTGGAAGATCCAAAGCTTGCAAAAGGTATCGTAAAGCGTGAAGTGGTTCGTATTGTGACTCCTGGGACGAATATTAACACACAGGCGTTGGATGAGACAAAAAATAATTATATTATGTGTATTGTTTACATTGCCGACCGCTATGGACTTTCGGTAGCAGATGTCTCCACCGGAGATTATTTTGTGACAGAACTCGACAGCGGGAGAAAGCTTTTAGATGAGATTGCAAAGTTTTCTCCATCTGAGATCATCTGTAATGAATCACTTTATATGAGCGGACTAGATCTTGAGGATCTGAAAAATCGGCTTGGAATCACGATTTATTCATTAGATGCATGGTATTTTGATGATGGGATGTGTACAAAAGTATTAAAAGACCACTTTAAAGTATCTTCGTTGGAAGGACTTGGACTGACAGATTATAACTGTGGTTTGATCGCTGCCGGTGCACTGCTTCAATATCTGTATGAGACGCAGAAGACTTCACTTGCACATCTGACAGGCATCATCAGCTACACAACCGGAAAATACATGCTCCTTGACAGCTCCTCCAGACGAAATCTGGAGCTGTGTGAGACTTTGCGCGAAAAGCAAAAAAGAGGTTCTTTGCTATGGGTGCTTGATAAGACGAAGACTGCAATGGGAGCCAGAACACTTAGAAGTTTTGTGGAGCAACCACTTATTCATAAAGAAGAGGTCATAAAGCGACTAGATGCAGTAGGTGAGCTAAAAGATGATGCGATTTCCAGAGAAGAGATCCGGGAATATTTAACACCGGTATATGACCTGGAACGTCTGATCAGTAAGATCAGTTACCAGTCAGCAAATCCGAGAGATTTGATTGCATTTAAAAGTTCTTTGGAGATGCTTCCGCATATCAAATATATTTTGGGAGATATGAAGACTCCACTTTTGCAAGAATTATATGAAGAGTTAGATACACTTGAAGAGTTGTGCCAGTTAATTCAGCATGCAATCTGCGAGGAACCGCCGCTTGCAATGAAAGAGGGCGGTATTATCAAAGAAGGCTATCACCCGGATGTAGATAAGCTTCGCAATGCAAAGACGGAAGGAAAGACCTGGCTTGCTGAGCTGGAAGCAGAAGAGCGGGAAAAGACAGGCATCAAAAATTTAAAAATCAAGTACAATAAAGTATTTGGCTATTATTTAGAGGTGACGAATTCCTACAAGGAACTTGTCCCGGATTACTATACAAGAAAACAGACACTCGCCAATGCAGAGCGTTATATCATTCCGAGATTGAAAGAATTGGAAGATACTATTTTAGGCGCAGAAGATAAGCTGTATGCGTTGGAATATGAACTGTATTGCAATGTTCGAGACACGATTGCAGATGAGGTCGTTCGAATTCAAAAGACAGCGAAGGCAATCGCGCAGATCGATGTGTTTGCATCATTGGCACTCGTCGCAGAACGCAACAACTATGTGCGTCCGAAGATTAACGAAAAGGGCGTCATCGACATAAAAAACGGACGTCATCCGGTTGTGGAGAAGATGATTCCAAATGATATGTTTATTGCAAACGACACCTATCTGGATGATAAAAAGAATCGTGTGTCCATTATTACAGGACCGAATATGGCAGGAAAGTCCACTTATATGCGTCAGACAGCGCTGATTGTTCTCATGGCACAGATTGGTTCTTTCGTGCCTGCGGAGACAGCGAATATCGGAATTGTAGATCGTATTTTTACCCGTGTGGGAGCATCTGATGATCTTGCATCTGGACAGAGTACATTTATGGTGGAGATGACAGAGGTTGCAAATATTTTGCGAAATGCCACAAGCAAAAGCCTCTTAATCTTAGATGAAATCGGACGTGGGACAAGTACTTTTGACGGTCTTAGTATTGCCTGGGCAGTTGTGGAACATATCAGTAACGGTAAACTGTTGGGGGCAAAGACACTTTTTGCAACACATTATCACGAACTGACAGAACTGGAAGGAAAGATTGACAGTGTGAATAACTATTGTATCGCCGTCAAAGAAAAAGGAGACGATATTGTTTTCCTGCGAAAAATTGTGAAAGGCGGAGCAGACAAAAGCTATGGAATTCAAGTTGCAAAGCTTGCCGGCGTGCCGGAATCTGTTATTGCACGGGCAAAAGAAATTGTAAGTGAACTAAGTGAGGCTGATATCACAACAAGAGTACGTGACATTTCCGTGCAGTCTGCGGATACGAAAAAGAAGATGAAAAAATACGATGAGGTGGATCTGGCACAGATGTCGCTGTTTGACACGGTAAAGGATGATGATGTCTTAAAAGAACTGGAAGAGCTTGATGTTGCACATCTGACTCCGATGGATGCACTGAATACGATTTATCGTCTGCAGAACAAGCTGAAGAACAGATGGTAATTGTGAAAAGAGGAAGCATTTATGGCAAATATTCAAGTTTTAGATCAAATTACAATCGATAAAATTGCAGCGGGAGAGGTAATTGAGCGTCCTGCTTCTATTATAAAAGAGTTGGTAGAAAACGCTATTGATGCAGGGGCAAGTGCGGTCACTGTGGAGATTAAAGAGGGTGGCATTTCTTTTATACGCATTACAGACAATGGATGCGGTATTCCAAAAGGAGAAGTTCCGCTTGCGTTTTTGCGTCATTCTACCAGCAAAATCCGCTCTGTAGACGATCTGAGCACGGTGGCTTCACTTGGATTCCGAGGAGAGGCGCTGTCAAGTATTGCTGCGATCGCACAGGTAGAACTGATTACAAAGACAAAAGATGAAGTTACCGGTACCCGTTATCGGATTGAGGGCGGCGCAGAAAAATCTATAGAAGACACGGGTGCACCGGATGGAACGACTTTTCTTGTACATCAGATTTTTTATAATACACCTGCAAGAAGAAAATTTTTAAAAACGCCGATGACGGAGGCAAGTCATGTCAGTGAACTGATGACAAGACTTGCATTGTCTCATCCGGAGGTATCTATACAATTCATCAACAATGGTCAGGAAAAACTGCATACTTCCGGAAACGGGAAATTAAAAGATATTATTTATCATGTATTTGGGCGGGATATTGCCAATAATCTATTGGAAACCAACGAAAGGATTGACGGAATACAGGTACAGGGATTCATCGGAAAACCGATCATCTCCCGCGGGAATCGAAATTACGAGAACTATTTTATCAACGGACGTTATGTCAAAAGCAACATCATTGCAAAGGCAATCGAAGATGCTTATAAAGATTTTACGATGCAGCACAAGTATCCGTTTACGGCGTTGCACTTTACAATGGACGGAACCGACTTGGATGTCAATGTGCATCCGACGAAGATGGAACTTCGTTTCAGCAATCAGCAGGGCGTGTACAATTTTATCTACAATGCTCTGAAGCAGACATTAAGTGAACCGGAACTGATTCCAAGAGTGGAGCTTCCTGAGGCAAAAGAAGTTCCTGTGAAAGCAGAAAAAATTGTCGAGCGAAAACAAGAACAACCAATGACGCCAGTCAGAGAAGAAAGAAAAACACCGGTTATAGAGGAAGAAAAAAATCTGGATTATTTTATGAAAAAAATGCGGGAGAGGGTGACTGCATACCACCAGCAAGCGGTGGAAGTAAAACCAACTCCTGCGCCATCAGTCATTCAAGAAAACGTGAACTATGAAGCTTTGCCTGCAAGCCAAGTGGCAGCTGTAAAACAACCGGTGCCTGAACAGCGGACAGTTGCAAAAGAACCAATGCCTGAACAGGCGGTTGCGCCAAGAGAGGAGAAGTCGGTTGTAACAGAAAAGCAGTTGGATTTCTTCGAGGAGAAGCTGCTTACAAAAAAAGCAGCACAGGAATACAAGATTATCGGACAGCTATTTGAGACTTACTGGCTTGTGGAGTTTCATGAACAGCTTTATATCATTGACCAACATGCAGCCCATGAACGCGTGTTGTATGAAAAGACGCTTCGCGGCATGAAAGACAGGGAGTTTACTTCTCAATATTTAAGCCCGCCTATCATCCTGAATCTTTCCATGCAGGAGGAAGAAGCGCTGAATACACATATGGATATTTTTACAAATATTGGATTTGAGATTGAGCCGTTTGGTGGAGATTCATACGCAATTCGAGCGGTTCCTGACAATCTGTTCAGCATTGCAAAAAGAGAATTGTTTACAGAGATGCTGGACCAGCTTGTCGACGGAATTCATTCGTCGCTTGCACCGGATATTGTGGCAGAAAAAGTCGCATCGATGTCCTGTAAGGCAGCAGTGAAAGGAAATTCCCGTCTATCTGCCGCTGAGGTAGAAACTTTGATTGGCGAACTTTTAGAGCTTGAAAATCCATATCACTGTCCGCATGGAAGACCGACGATTATTGCCATGACAAAACGAGAACTGGAAAAGAAATTCAAAAGAATTGTGTAGGGATAACTATGAAGAAACCAATTATTATTTTAACAGGACCGACGGCAGTCGGCAAAACAAAAGCGTCTATCGAGCTTGCAAAGAAAATCGGTGGGGAGATCATTTCAGCCGATTCCATGCAAGTTTACAAATATATGGACATCGGTTCCGCCAAGATCCGTTCAGAAGAGATGCAGGGAGTACCTCATTATTTGATTGATGAGCTAGAACCGGATGAAGAATTTCATGTAGTGCGTTTTCAGGAGATGGCAAAACAGGCAATGGAAAAGATTTACGCAAATGGACATATTCCAATTGTGGTAGGTGGAACCGGATTTTACATTCAGGCATTACTCTATGACATTGATTTTACAGAAAGCAATGAAGATTCTTCTTACCGAGAAGAATTAGAACGGCTTGCAAAAGAAAAAGGTGCCCAATATCTCCATGAAGAACTTCGAAAGGTGGATGAAAAATCTGCTGAAACGATTCATGCAAACAATGTAAAACGTGTTATTCGGGCATTGGAGTTTTTCAAGCAGACCGGACAGAAAATCTCCGAGCATAATGAGACAGAACGTACAAAGGAGTCGCCTTATGATTTCTGCTACTTCGTTTTGACAGATGATCGAAAACTTTTGTATGACCGCATCAATCTGCGTGTGGATCAGATGGTGCAGGATGGATTATTGCAGGAAGTTCAGTCGTTAAAAGAACAGGGATATACAAAAGATATGGTCTCCATGCAAGGACTTGGTTATAAAGAGATTTTGGACTATCTTGACGGGGATTGCACGCTTGAGGAAGCGATCTATATTTTAAAACGAGACACACGGCATTTTGCAAAGAGGCAGCTCACTTGGTTTCGAAGAGAACGTGATGTGATCTGGATTGATAAAAGTCAATATGATCATAATGAGGCCAAAGTCGTAGATGTGATAATTACGAAAATACAAGAAAGGATACCTTATATATGTTTGAAATGACAGAGATGTATAGAGAGCTTGGAATCTCAGAAAAAGTATATCAGTTTGGAAAAGAAATAGAAAAGTCACTGGAAGATCGTTTTGATCAAATTGACAAGGTGACAGAATTTAATCAATTGAAAGTGATTCGCGCGATGCAGGAAAGTCGTGTCAATGAAGCCTGCTTTAATTATGCAAGCGGATACGGATACAATGATCAGGGACGTGACACGCTGGAAGAAGTTTATGCAAAAACATTTCACACAGAATCTGCTTTGGTACGTCCGCAGATTACCTGTGGGACACATGCACTTGCACTTGCACTGAGCGCCAATCTAAGACCGGGAGATGAATTGCTCTCTCCGGTTGGAAAACCGTATGACACACTGGAGGAAGTAATTGGGATTCGCAAATCAAAGGGTTCTCTTTCGGAATATGGAATCACATACCGACAGGTAGATCTGTTAGAGGATGGCACATTTGACTATGAAAATATCAAAAAAGCAATTCATGAGAAGACAAAACTGATCACAATTCAGAGATCGAAAGGATATCAGACACGTCCAAGCTTTTCCGTTGCACAGATTGGACAATTGATCTCATTTGTGAAGAAGATTAAACCAGATGTAATCTGTATGGTCGACAACTGTTATGGAGAGTTTGTGGAGACAATCGAGCCAAGTGATGTGGGGGCAGATCTGATTGTCGGATCACTTATCAAAAATCCAGGTGGCGGACTGGCGCCGATTGGCGGTTACATAGCCGGTAAAGAGGAATACATTGAAAACTGTGCTTATCGTTTGACATCGCCGGGACTTGGAAAAGAAGTAGGGGCTTCACTTGGGGTGATGCAGTCTTTTTATCAGGGCTTTTTCCTTGCGCCAACGGTTGTCGGAAGCGCATTAAAAGGCGCCATTTTTGCGGCAAACATCTATGAAAAACTTGGCTTTTCTGTGATTCCAAACAGCACAGAAAGCAGGCATGACATTATACAGGCAGTGGAACTTGGCACACCGGAAGGCGTTATTGCATTCTGTCAGGGAATTCAGGCTGCCGCACCGGTTGACAGCTATGTATCACCGGAACCTTGGGCAATGCCTGGATATGACAGTGATGTGATCATGGCTGCCGGAGCATTTGTACAAGGTTCATCTATTGAACTAAGTGCCGACGGACCGATCAAACCTCCATATGCAGTTTATTTTCAGGGAGGACTTACCTGGCCGCACGCAAAACTTGGGATTCTCATGTCTTTGGAACATTTAGTGAGAAAAGGAATCGTACAGTTATGAAAAAAAGACATGTAATCATCGTAGGCGGAGGAGCTTCCGGAATGGTCGCTGCAATTTCGGCCGCAAGAGAAGGCGCGAAGGTGACAATTATAGAACATCAGAATAAACTCGGAAAAAAAATCTTATCTACCGGAAACGGAAAATGTAATCTGACCAATGAGTATATGGCAGCAGAATGTTTCCGCGGTGAAGATCTCTCGATTGTCGATACTGTGTTAAAGAAATTTGGCTATAAAGAGACAGTTTCCTTTTTTGAGTCGTTAGGTGTTCTCACCAAAAGCAGACAGGGGTATATCTACCCTGTTTCAGAACAGGCATCCGCAGTGTTGGATGTCCTTGTGATGGAATTGGAAAAACTTTCAGTCGATGTTATTCTAAATGAGCATGTAACTTTCGTTTCACAAAAAAAAGAGCAATTTACAGTTGTGGCGGGAAACAAAAAATATTGTGCGGATGCGGTAATTTTGGCGACAGGTGGTAAGGCAGCCGCAGTATTGGGGTCTGACGGAAGCGGTTATGCATTGGCAAAACAATTTGGTCATACGATTTCTCCGGTTGTCCCTGCGCTTGTACAACTTCGCGGGAAAGGCAGCTATTTTAAACAGGTGGCGGGCGTTCGCACAAATGCGAAGGTATCCGTGCTGGTCGACAGAGATTGTCAGGCTGCTGACACAGGAGAGCTTCAGCTTACAAATTACGGTATTTCCGGCATTCCTGTTTTTCAGATCAGCAGATTTGCAGCAAAGGCGCTCAAAGAAAAGAAGTTGGTAGAAGCAGAGATTGATTTTTTCCCTGAGGCTGATGACAACGAGTTTTGCATATTGATGGAAGAACGAAAACGACAACATGCTGATAGAACGGCAGAGGATTTCTTTGTAGGGATATTTAATCGTAAGCTAAGCGAGTTGTTTTTAAAGCAGGCATATATCCCATTGCATATAAAAGCTTCCGAAATCCGATCTGATAAATGGGAAAAATTGTTTTCTCTGTGTAAGCATTTTCAGGTGGAGATCGAGGAGACAAATCCTTTTGAACAGGCACAGGTTTGTGCCGGTGGAATCCGCACAGATATGATAAATCCGGCTACGATGGAGTCTGTTCTTGTGAAAGACTTATATATCACCGGAGAACTGATGGATATTGACGGAATCTGCGGAGGATATAATTTACAATGGGCGTGGGCAACTGGTTTTCTTGCCGGGAAACACGCGGCGAAAGGAATGGAAAGATGATTCGAATCAATCAGATAAAACTGACTCCAGATAAGGGCAAAGAGGAGTTGGTTCAAAAGGCAGCAAAAATACTTCGTATTTCTGAAAAAGAGGTACTATCTTTAAAAATTCGCAAACAGTCCATTGATGCCCGAAAGAAACCAAATATTATGTATGTCTACACCGTGGATGTGGAGGTTTCAAATGAACAAAAGATTATGAGACATCAAAAAGGAAATCAGGTGACACTCATCCACGAGACACCTTATGACTTTCCAAATTCCGGTACCAAGAAGATGGAACACCGACCGGTGGTCATCGGAAGCGGACCGGCAGGATTATTTTGCGCATATTTGCTTGCCGAGCATGGATATCGTCCGGTTGTATATGAACGTGGCGCTTCTGTAGAGGAACGAAAAAAAGATGTGGAACGATTTTGGAATGAACAGGTTCTGAATCCGAACTCCAACGTACAGTTCGGAGAGGGCGGTGCAGGAACATTTTCAGATGGAAAACTAAATACACTTGTCAAAGATCCAGTTGGAAGGAACCGGAAAGTGCTGGAAATCTTTGTGGAAAACGGTGCGCCAAAGGACATCCTGTACAGTCATAAACCACATATTGGAACCGATCTTTTGATTACAGTTGTAAAAAATATGAGACAGCGGATTTTAGATTGGGGCGGTGAAGTACACTTTCACAGTCAGATGACGGATATTCATGTGGAAGACGGAAAGCTTACGGCAATCACGGTGACAACTGATGCTGGAAGTATCCGCTGCCCGGCAGAGATACTTGTACTGGCAATCGGGCACAGCGCCAGAGACACTTTTTCCATGCTCTATGAAAGACAGATTCCGATGATGGCTAAATCATTTGCAGTAGGTGTCAGAGTGGAGCATGACCAGGAAATGATAAATTGTGCTCAGTATGGTGAAAATGTACCTTACGATCTCCCTGCCGCTCCATATAAAGTGGCAGCAAATTTGGAAAATGGAAGAGGTGTTTATTCGTTCTGCATGTGTCCGGGAGGATATGTCGTCAATGCTTCTTCTGAGGAAGGTCGGCTCGCCGTAAATGGAATGAGTTATCATGCGCGGGATGGGAAAAATGCAAATAGTGCGATCATTGTGACGGTAACACCTAAAGATTATGGTTCGGAGCATCCGCTGGCTGGCGTTAGATTTCAGCAATTGCTGGAAGAACGGGCGTATCAGGCGGGAAAAGGCGCTGTTCCGGTACAGTGCTTTGGAGATTTTTGTGAGAATAAAGTTACAGAGCATTTCGGAAAAATTGAACCTCAGATAAAGGGAGCGTACACGTTTGCGGATGTTCGTGCAATTTTTCCAAAAGAAATTGGTGATTCTATTGAAGAAGGAATAAAAGTGTTCGACAGACAAATACATGGTTTTGCAAAAGATGACACGGTGTTATCTGGCGTGGAGAGCCGTACATCTTCTCCTGTTCGAATTCCTAGAAATCAGGAACTTCACCTTGAAAATCTGCGGATTTACCCGTGTGGAGAAGGTGCAGGATATGCAGGCGGAATCACTTCGGCAGCGATGGATGGAATAAAAGTGGCTGAAATGATCGCAAAGGAATTTACATTTTTCGACTGATTCGTCACAATTTATTCAGAAAAATTTAATGTGTTAACTATGTACACCAATTTTAAATTGTGGTAAAATAAGTAAAGTTTGTGGAGTAAGAAACGAGGTGGAGTACAAATGAAGAGGGCAGGAGGGAAGAATTCCTGGGCGTTATTTCTCTTAATGTTGGCAGGGATTGTTCTTGGCGGGTTTATAGGAACGCTTACAGCAGATATGCCTGGATTTGCCTGGTTGAACTATGGGCAGTCTTTTGGATTTGATAATCCAATTGTGTTAAATCTCGGTATATTGGTTATTACATTCGCATTAAATATCAAAATAACAATCGCAAGTATTATTGGACTTGTTATATCTGCAATTATTTATCGCTTCTTATAGCAATGCTATCGTGTCAAAGAGTCTGTACAAGAGAATGAATCAAACATGCACAATCAAAGAAATGTTGGAAGATGAGCGGCCGTATGAAAAGTGTCTCCGCTATGGAGTCGAGAACTTGTCAAACGCAGAGCTGCTCGCAGTTCTTTTGAGAACTGGGACAAGAGGTACAAACTCTTTGGAGATGGCGCGTAATATTTTACGCACATCGGAGCAGGAAGAGGATAATATTTTGGCAGTGCACCAGCTTACAATGGAAAAGCTGAAGGCAATCAAAGGAATCGGAACAGTAAAAGCAACTCAGATTTTATGCCTCTCGGAATTGGCAAAGCGTCTTTCGAAGGCCAGTGCAAAAGAAAGTCTGATTTTTACGTCTCCGTCTACAATCGCAGATTATTATATGGAAGATCTGCGTCATCGGAAGCAGGAACACATGAAACTTCTGATGCTGAATACGAAATCAAAACTCATTGGTGAGACCGATATTTCAAAAGGAACAGTTAACGCTTCTTTAGTCTCCCCAAGAGAATTATTTATAGAAGCTCTTGAGAAAAATGCAGTTTCCATTATACTGATGCACAATCACCCAAGCGGTGATCCGACACCAAGTAAAAATGATATACTGCTGACTAAAAGAGTGACAGATGCAGGTAATCTGATTGGAATTGAATTGTTAGATCACATTATTATTGGCAATAATTGTTATATCAGCTTTGCTGAACAGAGGCTTTTGTGACAATCGAAAGGATATACAATGTTTGGAAATATATATGGACTGGATCTTGGCACTTATGAGATCAAAGTTTATGATAAAAAAAAGAATGCCATATGGCGAGAAAAAAATACAATTGCTATTGCAAATGAAGATGAGATTTTTTCTGTGGGTGACGAGGCATATGAGATGTTTGAAAAAGCGCCTGATAATATAGAAGTCGTCTTTCCGATGAAAGAAGGTGTGATTTCTCACTTTTATGATATGCAGTACTTATTGAACAATCTGCTGAAAAAGGAACGCCATTTTGCACGTGGCTCAAAATATATAGTAGCCGTTCCGACTGATGTGACGGAAGTGGAAAAAAAGGCATTCTTTGATTTGGTTGTGCATTCTACTGCAAAGGCAAAAGAAGTCAATGTTGTAGAGCGGGCAGTCGCAGATGCGATCGGGATTGGGCTGGATATTCAGAATTCTCCCGGAATATTTATTGCCAATTTCGGTGGTGAGACAACAGAGCTGTCCGTCCTCGCATCAGGCGGTATGGTCTTGAATAAATTAGTAAAGACCGGAGGTGCTATGCTTGACAATGCAATCAGCAGCCTTGTACGTCATACTACAGATTTTTTGATTGGACGACTGACTGCGGAAAAATTACGGCAGCATTTTGATATCTTCGATGAAAAGACGGACACTTCCATGGAGGTTGCCGGCAGGGATTTGATTACCGGTGTTCCACAGCAGAAAGAGATTTCGGTCAATCTTGTAAGAGCGGCGGTTAAAGAGCCTTTGGCTGCCTGTATTCGAGAGATTGACCTCCTATTGGAACGAACACCGCCTGAAGTCCGAAAATCAATTGAGATGAACGGGATTTATGTTACAGGCGGGCTCGCTCATATGAAAGGACTTGCCGAATACATAGAAGGAAGAACCGGTATTAAAGCACAAGCTGTCAAGAATCCTGATGTTTGTGTGGTGGAAGGACTCAAACAGATCATTCAATCAAAAGAATTGAGAAAATTGACATTTTCAATGTTAGATGAAAATTATAGGTGGATGGGATAATATGAAAACAAAAAATCAAACGACATTAGCAAGTAAATATTGGTTATTGATTCTTTCATTAATCTGTATCATTTTGATGGGACTGTCACTTGTGACAGATAAAGTGAATGGGCCGCTTCGGACAGTGGCAAATTACACGATTGTTCCGATGCAGAAAGGAATCAATAATATTGGATTGTGGATGAGCGATCTAACTCAAAATTTTGAAACATTAAAAGAAGTAAAAAGCAAAAATGAGAAACTGCAGAAAACTGTGGACGAATTAACGATTGAGAACAATCGTCTGCAGCAAGAGCGTTATGAATTAGAACGCCTTCAGGAACTTTATGCGCTTGACCAAAGTTATGCGGATTATAAAAAAGTCGGTGCACATGTCACCGCGAATGATTCTGGTAACTGGTTCAGTTCTTTTACCATTGATAAAGGAGAAAAAGATGGTATCAAAAAGGATATGAATGTCATGGCTGGAACCGGTCTTGTGGGAATTGTGACAGAAGTCGGACCGAATTGGGCACGTGTACGCTCGATCATAGATGATTCTAGCAATGTCAGCGCGCTGATTTTGTCCACTTCGGATAAATGTATTGTAAAAGGGGATCTGACGCTGATGAACGATGGGAAAATTCGTTTTGAACAGCTTGCAAATAATGGTTCCGAAATAAAAGAAGGAGAACAGGTTGTTACTTCACATATCAGCAGCAAATATCTGCAGGGAATTTTGATCGGGTATGTCAGTGAAATCACAACGGATGCAAACAACCTTACAAGATCAGGATATATTACACCTGCTGTTGATTTTCAACATTTACAGGAAGTGCTTGTCATTACAACTACAAAAGAGGAGATGCTGGAGAAAGAAGAATAGTAGAAAGGAGTACTGTTTTGAAAAGAAGAGTCATCACTGTTTTAATTATCGTTGTATGCTTTTTATTAGAGTGTACCGTTTTTCAAAAAATTGCATTTGCATCCATCACACCGAATCTTTTGATTGTAATCACATCAGCATTTGGATTCATGCGCGGTAAAAAGGAAGGTATGTTTGTCGGCTTTCTTTCCGGTCTGCTTGTCGATATATTCTTTAGTGAGCTGATTGGATTTTACGCTTTAGTTTTTATGCTGATTGGTTATGTAAATGGTTTCTTCAAGCGGATTTTTTACGCTGAGGATATTAAACTTCCGTTGATTTTGATTGCGGCAAGTGACTTTATTTATGGACATATTGTGTGTATTTTCATGTTCATTATTCGAAGTCGGTTCAATTATCTATATTATTTGAACCATATCATTATGCCGGAATTAATATATACTATTTTAGTAACATTAATTTTATACCAGCTTATTTTGCATATTAACCAAAAATTAGAAGCAGAAGAAAAAAGGAGTGCAAGTAAATTTGTTTAATCGTCTAAAAGATTCTATTCTAGAAGTATTAAAGTCAAGATTATTTGTTCTGATTGTTGTTTTTTGTATTTTATCTGCAATTTTGATTCAGCGTGTATTCTATTTACAGATTGTAAAAGGAGAAGATTACCTGAACAACTACAAATTGAAGATTCAAAAGACAAAAACCATCCAAGGAACTAGAGGAGTTATATATGACCGCAACGGGGAGGTGCTTGCTACAAACAAGCTCGCTTATTCCGTACAGATTGAAGATAATGGTTCTTATGAAGATACCAAGCAAAAAAATAAACTTATTAATAAAACAATCAATAGCGTCATTGATATGGTAGAAAAAAATGGAGATTCGATTGTAAATGATTTTGGAATTATTCTAAACTCTAATAATGAATATGAATTTCTTTACTCGGAAGGTACCAGAAGACTGCGTTTTCTTGCCGATATTTATGGATATACAACAATTGATAAGTTATCGGAAGATGAAAAAAATTCTACGCCGCAGGAAGTCATGGATTTTCTCTGTGCGAATAAGCGTGGAAAATCTTGGGGATTTGGTATTGATCAGGAAAAATACGAAGAAAAATATGGAAAATCCCGTGTCCTTCAGCTTGTGACAATCCGATATGGGATGCATTTGAACAGCTTCCAGAAGTATATTCCAACAACCATTGCTTCTGATGTCAGTGACCAGACAGTGGCGGTTATCATGGAAAATTTATCTGATCTTCAAGGAATCAGTATCGGAGAGGAATCTCTGAGAGAATATCCGGACAGTAAATATTTTTCATCCATTCTTGGATACACCGGAAAGATCTCTCAGGAAGAGTACGACGAGCTGAGCGAAGAACAGCAGAAATCGTATTCTCTGACAGATATTGTAGGAAAATCAGGTATCGAGCAGACAATGGATGAATATCTGCAAGGTGAAAAAGGAAAAGAAACGGTATATGTCGACAGTGTGGGAAAAGTTATTGAAAGCAAGAAAGATAAGGAGCCGAAGGCAGGAAATAACCTTTATCTTTCTATCGATAAGAATCTGCAGATTACGGCGTACAATTTAATAGAGGAAAAGCTTGCAGGTATTATTTTGAAAAAAATGACGACGGCTCTTGATTATACCAGAGATCCAGAGGGAAATTCCGATATTATTATTCCGGTCGGTGACATTTATAATGCATTTTTTGCAAATGAGATTTTAGATATTGATCATTTTGCGACGACTGAGGCACAGACGACTGAGCAGGAGGTCTATGCGGCATACAGTCAAAGACTGGATACTGCCATTAATCAGATTATAGCAGAGCTGCAATCTTCATCAGCAGAACCATATGAAGATCTGTCGAAAGAGATGCAGGCATATATGAATTATATTGAGGCGGATCTACTTACTTCCAAGACGGGAATTATTATGAAAGATAAAATTGATACGAACGATGAGACCTATAAAGCTTGGAAAACAGATGAATCAATCAGTTTGAAAGAGTACTTGAATTATGCCATTTCAAAGAATTGGATTGATACTTCTGTCATTCAGGATTACGTATCTTCCGACGAAAAATATTCAAATGCCGGAGAACTGTACCAGGGAATATTGACGTTTATCAATGACTATCTGAAAACAGACAGCAATTTTGAAAAACTTATTTACCAGTACATGATCAAAGATGGAACGCTTCGTGGAAGTCAGGTATGTATGCTGTTATATGAACAAAATGTACTTCCGCTTGATGAACAACAGGATCAATATAACAGACTTGCATCAGGATCAATATCGGCGTATGATTTCATTCGCAGCAAGATTGAAAGTCTGGAAATTACCCCAGGGCAGTTAGGTGTTGAACCGTCCACCGGATCATTTGTTATGACTGAAGTTGCGACAGGAAAAACACTTGCACTTGTCTCTTATCCGGGATATGACAACAATCGACTTGCCAATACAATGGATTCAGACTACTACAATAAATTGTATGTAGATCTTTCACAGCCGTTTTACAATAAAGCTACTCAAGAGACAACCGCACCTGGATCTACCTATAAGATGGTATCCTCAGCGGCGGGGCTTTCAGAAGGTATTATTACCGGAAGTACTACGATTGGATGTTATGGACCATATAAAAATATTACCCCTAGTCCGAAATGTTGGATTTATCCTGGAGGGCACGGCAACTTAACCGTAACCGGTGCGCTGGCACATTCATGTAACAACTTTTTCTTTGATGTCGGATATCGTCTTGGTTTATCATCTGAAGGAAATTACTCTTCGGATGTCGGAACTGACAAACTTGCAAAATACGCGGAGATGTTTGGTCTTGGAGAGACTTCCGGTCTTGAAATTCCAGAATCTGAACCTCGTATCAGTGATGAGGATGCTGTCCGTTCTGCAATCGGACAGGGTACAAACCTCTTTACAACAAGCCAGCTTGCAAAATATGTGACAGCTATTGCAAATCGAGGTACCGTGTATGACCTTACACTTTTGAGTAAAATTGAAGATGTTGACGGTAATCTTGTCAAAGAGTTTGAGCCTACATTATATAAACAGATTGAGGAAAGTGAAATTAGCAGTAGTAGCTTTGATTTGATTCAAGAAGGTATGGAACAGATGGTAGAACGCGACAGCCGCTTTAAAAGCGTGCGGGATGGCGGAATCCAAATGGCAGGAAAGACCGGTACTGCACAGCATAGCAAAGCGCATGCGGACCACGTATTGTTTGTGGGATACGCACCAGCTGATGAACCGCAGATTGCAGTCAGTGCACGTATTGCATATGGATATAATTCTGGTTATCCTGCTGAGATCGGAAGAGATATGGTTAGAAAATATTTTAATTTGGCAGATGATGCCGATCTTGTAACCGGAACTGCTTCTTCACTTGGTTCAGAGATACGAGGAGATTAACCGGAAAATACGTTCAGAACCCTTTTTAAAGCACAAAAGAAAAATGTCAAACAGACCCGCAGATATAAAAAAGCATGTAGGAGGAATTTAAAATGGGTGAAGTTATTGTAGTTACATCAGGGAAGGGCGGTGTTGGAAAGACAACAACGACTGCCAATCTAGGAGCAGGGCTTGCAAAATTAGACAAAAAAGTTGTGGTGATTGATACGGATTTAGGACTTCGAAACTTAGATGTTGTCATGGGACTTGAAAATCGTATCGTATATAATCTGGTAGATGTCATTGAGGGAAATTGCCGTATGAAACAGGCGTTGATCAGGGACAAGCGATATGACAATCTCTATCTTCTGCCATCAGCGCAGACAAAAGATAAGTCTGCAATCTCTCCACAGCAGATGAAAAAACTGACGGAAGAATTAAAAGAAGAATATGATTACATACTTTTGGATTGTCCTGCCGGAATTGAACAAGGATTTCAAAATGCAATTGCAGGAGCAGATCACGCAGTCATTGTAACAACTCCGGAAGTATCAGCAATCCGTGATGCAGACCGCATTATCGGATTGCTGGAAAAAAATCAGATAAAAAAAATTGACCTGATCATCAATCGTATCCGAATGGATATGGTAAAAAGAGGAGATATGATGTCAGTAGAGGATGTTACTGAGATTTTAGCAGTCAATCTTTTGGGCGCAATCCCGGATGACGAACAGATTGTGATTGGAACAAATCAAGGAGAGCCTGTTATCGGACTTGACTCCATGGCCGGAAAAGCATATTTTAATATTTGTAAGCGGCTTTTAGGTGAAGAAGTTCCGTTCCTGAATTTAGATTCCAATACCGGTTTCTTTACCAAACTGACTCGTATTTTTCAGAAACATTAGGAGGTGCTGCAAAAATGGGCGTATTTGAAACAATCAAAAGAAAACCTTCTGTTTTAATTGCAAAAGACAGGCTGAAAGTATTACTTGTTTCAGACCGCGTAAACTGTACACCCGATGCATTAGAAAAAGTACAATTGGAATTGTATAAGACAATTTCAAAATACATGGAAGTAACTCCGGAGACGTTTGACGTTCAATTTACACGTTCAACAATATTTATTAAACTTACAGGAGAAGAATCGTGAAACTATCGAAACCCTATCATATAAAAGATTTTAAATTTTTATTAGTGTTGTCGGTGCTTGCACTTTCCATAATTGGCGTTTTAGCTGTCGGAAGTGCCGAGCCATCATCGCAGATGAAACAGATTATTGGTATCATAATGGGAATTATTGTTATGCTGATAATCTCTATGATTGATTATGAATGGCTATTAAATCTATATTGGCTGATTTATGGTTTTAATCTGCTTTTATTGTTATATGTACACTTTTTTGGAATGGAATTAAATGGTGCAAAGAGGTGGATCAATTTAGGTTTTACAACATTGCAGCCTTCTGATTTTACTAAAATTTTTATGATTTTGTTTTTCGCAAAATTTTTGATGAATCATGAAGCGCGTATGAAGGAACCACTTACAATTGTAAAGTCTGTTTTACTGATTGCACCTTCTCTGCTTTTAATTTATAAACAGCCAAACCTTTCAAATACACTTTGTATTGCGGCGCTGTTTTGTATTTTGATGTACATCGGTGGATTAAGTTACAAGTTCATTGGCACTGCACTTGCAATTGCAATTCCGGCAGCAATCATTGTTGTCAGCATCGCTGTCATGCCAAACCAGCCATTTTTGAAAGAATACCAGCAAAAACGTATTCTTGCCTGGCTGGAACCGGAAAAATATGCGGATGATACTGCTTATCAGCAACAGAATTCTATTATGGCAATCGGTTCCGGACAGTTGAAAGGAAAGGGACTAAATAACAATACGACAACCTCTGTAAAGAACGGAAATTTCCTTTTGGAGGCTGATACAGACTTTATTTTTGCAATTATTGGTGAAGAATTAGGATTTGTGGGTTGTTGTATCGTCATAATTTTGTTATTATTAATTGTAATACAATGCATTTTAATAGGGCTCCGAGCCCAGAACCTTGCGGGGCGGATTATTTGCGGGGGAGTTGCCGCACTGATAGCGATTCAAAGTTTTATCAATATCGGTGTGGCTACAGGAGTATTGCCCAATACCGGACTCTCGCTTCCGTTTGTCAGTGCAGGTTTGACATCTATTGTATGTTTTTATATGGGAATTGGATTTGTTTTAAATGTAGGATTACAACCGAAAAAATACCAGTAAGGAGTGGGAAATATGAATATAGGATTAATTGCACATGATTCTAAAAAAACTTTAATGCAGAATTTTTGTATCGCATACAGAGGAATTCTAAGTAAACACAATTTATTTGCAACAGGCACAACAGGACGATTGATTGAAGAGGTGACGAACCTGTCTATTCACAAGTATTTAGCAGGACCTTTAGGTGGAATGCAGCAACTTGGAAGTCAGGTAGGACAGAATGATATTGATGCGCTGATTTTCTTGAGAGATCCATTGGCGCCAAAACCGCATGAACCGAATGTAAATGATGTAGTGCGTTTGTGTGATATGCACAATATTCCTATGGCGACTAATTTGGCAACAGCTGAATTGATTGTACTTGCACTTGACAGAGGAGATTTGGACTGGCGTGAGATGTATAGATAAAAAAAGACGCCTGCTGTCCATCATTCTTATCATTGCGATATTGTCAGCTGGGTGTATTTCAAAAAAAGAAAAAATTGTAACAGAATATGAAACTACAAACTATGATCGATATTTGTATGAAGGGGAATTGTTTGCGAATCAATTATGTGTTTCCAATGAAAATGTTTCGCTGAATGACTTCGAAGCAGCTTCTTCTTTGCATGCCGCTGCATTATTCGGTGTAGATCAGAAGAAAGTATTTTTGTCGGAACATATGCATGACCGTTTGTTTCCGGCAAGTACAACGAAGATTCTTACTTTGTATTTAGCATTGAAATACGGTACACTTTCAGATGAGGTTACGGTAAGTAAAAATGCAGTATCTGTACCATCTGATTCTTCTGTAGCAGGTCTTCGAGAGGGCGAACAGCTTACGTTAGAAGATTTATTGTATGGACTAATGCTTCCATCTGGGAATGACAGTGCTGTTGCAATTGCGGAACATATTTCTGGCAGCGTCGATGCGTTTGTACAGTTGATGAATCAGGAAGCAAATGCATTGGGGGCTACAAATTCACATTTTGTGAATCCGCATGGCTATCATGATAAAGATCATTATACAACTGCATATGATTTGTATTTAATTTTTAATCAGGGAATTCAGAATGAGAAATTCGTTGATATTATATCTTCGCCAAGTTACACTACAGACATCAAGGAACCAGACGGTTCTGTAAGAAGCGTGACTTGGAGACAATCCAATTTATTTGTGAACGGAACCCGAACGGCACCGGAGAATGTGACAGTGGTCGGTGGGAAAACCGGAACTACAGATGAGGCCGGAACATGTCTTGTTTTATATGAACAGGATAGTCAGTCGCGTCCGTATATTTCTGTTGTCATGGGAGCCGAATCGAAAAATGCACTTTATACTACAATGGATTCATTACTATCTACCATACCAGGGCTCTCACAATGAGAGCCCTATTTATATAGTTAAGAATCTCCCATATTGCCAATTCTGCCATAAAGACTGATCAGATACAGACCACACAGACCAATGACAGTATAGATGATTCTTGAAATCCAGCTTAAATTTCCAAAAAGAAATGTAACTAAATCAAATCGAAAAATACCGATTAGAAGCCAGTTGACTGCACCGATAATGACAAGTGTCAGACTTGTGTTATCAAACCATTTCATGTATATTTCCTCCTTATTTATCATCTATACAGTAGTATTCACTTTTGATAAAAAAATATACAGACGGAAAGGAACTATTTAGAGATGAAAGAACAAAGATTATATTATAAATATTCAGATTACTTAAAAGAAAAATATGGCGAAAAAGTTTATAAATTGCCTATCAATCTTCCAATCACCTGTCCTAACCGTTTAGACGGCAACGGGTGCAGCTTTTGTTCTGAAGTAGGAACTGGATTTGAAGCACTAGCTTCTCAGGTTTCTGTGACAGAACAGCTTGAACGTACCAAAATACTTATTGAAAAAAAATATAAGGCAAAAAAATATATTGCATACTTTCAGAATTATACAAATACATTTATGAAATTGGATGTCTTTCAGGCATATATTTGCGAGGCTGCATCCTGTCCGGATATTGTGGAAATTTCAATCTCCACACGACCTGACTGCATTCAAAAAGAATATTTAGATGTCTTAAAATCTATAAGTGAAAAATATCAAGTTGCTATCAGCATTGAACTAGGTTTGCAGACAGTTAATTACCATACATTAGATACTATTAACCGCGGTCATGGATTAGCCGAATATATTGATGCAGTGCTTATGATACAGTCATATGCCTTTCAAATCTGTACACATATTATTTTGAATCTTCCGGGAGATTCGATGCGGGATGCAATTGAAAGTGCAAAAATATTATCTGCTTTAAAAATAGATATTGTAAAAATTCATTCTTTATATATTGCAAAAAATACAAAGTTGTCCTATGAGTATGAAAGTGGTACAATCAAAATATGCAGCAAAGAAGAGTATATCCAAAGACTGATTGCTTTTTTAGAACATTTATCACCGGAAATTGTTGTAGAACGCTTATTCAGTCGGGTTCCGGAAAAAGACTCTCTTTTTTCTAATTGGAATATCAGCTGGTGGAAACTGCAGGATGAAGTGATTGCTAAAATGAACGAGCAGGAGTCTTATCAAGGAAAATGCTTCTGTTACCTTAATGGTAGTGCAATGAAAAAATTATCTTAGGAGGATTGGTTTTGTCATCATATACATCAAATATCAGAACTTATCGAAAAAAGAAATATATAAATATCGGATTGATTATTTTTGGAATCATTTTTTTGTATCTGATCGTGACTATTATTCTGTACCTGACAGCCCCTCGCATTACTCCCTATGAGGTGCGGGAAGGTTCAATTCTAAAGGATAATGCATACACTGGAATCGCTATTCGTACGGAAAACGTAACCTATGCTGATAATAGCGGATATATCAATTATTATACGACGGATAATAGTAAAGTACGTGCAGGAACTAATATTTATACACTGTCCAACGAAAAACTAACATTTTCCAATGGATCTTCTGAGGATAATGTCACATTAAGTGAAGAACAAAAAAATGCCTTGTCTTTAAAAATACAGACATTTAGTGAAAGCTTTAAAGATGCTTCTTTTTCAGACATGTATTTATTTAAGAATGAAATGGAAAGTTCTCTGCAGAGTATTTCCAGTCAAAGTAAGATGGATCAACTGAACAGCGCTTTGAGCAATGGAACTCTTTCAGACATGAATCTGTATTCAACTGCCGAGGATGGGATTGTAGTATATTCTGTAGATGGGATGGAAGGGTTGACAAAAGACACGGTAACTTTGGAATCTCTTGATAAGAGTAATTACCAAAAAACAGAATTTGCCAACAATACGAAAGTGAATGCCGGCGATCCTGTTTATAAGCTGGTTACGGATGAATCATGGACATTAGTAACAGAGATTTCAAAAGAAACCTATGATGTACTAAAAGAAAAAAAATCGGTAAAAGTCCGTTTTTCAAAAGATAATCAGACATTATGGGGAAATTTAGAAATTAAAGAGCTTGACGGACATATTTTGGCTTATCTCGGATTTGACAACTCCATGATTCGATATGCAAACGAACGTTATTTGGATATTGAATTGATTTTGGAAGACCAATCCGGGCTTAAGATTCCAAAATCTGCTGAGACAAAAAAAGATTTTTACGTAGTTCCTAAATCTTATATTACACAGGGCGGCAATAGCTCTGAGCAGGGGGTACTCCGGCAGACTACAGATAAAAATGGGGAAAGTATTACCGAATTTTTACCGGTTAATATTTATTATGAAGAAAACGAAACGGTATATTTAGATCCGAATGTATTTCAAGAAAATGATGTGATCATTAAACCGGAATCTACAGAAACTTATCAGCTAAAAGAGAAAAAATCATTAAAAGGCGTTTATAATATCAACAAAGGATATGCAATGTTTAAGCAGATTAATATCTTAAGTGAAAGTGAAGAATATTACATTGTCGAAGAGGGAAACAGCTATGGGCTTTCCAATTATGATCGGATTGCATTAGACAGTACCGGAATCAAAGAAAATGATATTGTTTTTTAAAAGGAGTTTTTAATCATGTTATCAGAGAATTTACAACAAGTAGAAGAAAAAATTGCAGATGCTTGTAAACGAGCAAAAAGAGAACGAAGTGAAGTCACTTTGATTGCCGTGAGCAAGACAAAACCAATTTCTATGCTGCAAGAAATTTATAACGAAGGAATACGATGTTTTGGTGAAAATAAAGTACAGGAGCTGACTGAAAAATATGAGCAGCTTCCATCAGACATCAAATGGCATATGATTGGTCATTTGCAAAGAAACAAAGTAAAATATATCGTCGATAAAACAGAATTGATTCATTCTGTGGATTCTCTGCGATTGGCAGAGACAATCAATCAGGAAGCAGCTAAAAAAGACGTGGTTTCCAACATTTTAATCGAAGTAAATGTGGCGGAAGAAGAGAGTAAATTTGGAGTAAAAGTAGAGGAAGTACTTCCTTTGATTGAGAAAATTGCATTATTTCCAAATATTCAAATCAAAGGTCTTATGACAATTGCCCCATATGTGAAAAATCCAGAAGAAAACAGACCTATTTTTAGACGTTTACGCAAATTATCTGTTGACATCAACGCCAAAAACATTGATAATGTTAATGTGAGTATTCTTTCGATGGGAATGACCAATGATTATGAAGTTGCTATTGAAGAGGGTGCAACTATGGTTCGTGTGGGAACCGGGATTTTTGGTGAACGAAATTATACCACAGTATAGAAGTAAGATAGGAGATTAAAATAATTATGGGCGTACTAGACAAATTCTTAGATATTTTGAAGTTGAGTGATGAGGACGAGGATTACGATGAAGAGTTCTTTGATGATGAAGAATACGATGATATAGAAGAGAAGCCAAAAAGAAATTTTTTCAAGAAAGAAAAGCAGATGGAAGAAAATGAAGAACAATACAATGTTCCAGAAGAGAAGCATAGCCAGCATGCAAAACCAGCAAGCAGCAAAGTAACACCTATGCGTCAGCCTGCAAGAAAGACAACCGGAATGGAAGTCTGTGTGATTAAGCCGACAAATGTTGACGATTCCAGAGAAGTTACAGAGACTCTGCTTAGTGGACGCACTGTTATCCTGAATTTGGAAGGATTAGATTTAGAAGTGGCACAGCGCTTGATAGATTTTACTTCCGGTGCGACATTTGCTATTGATGGAAATCTGCAAAAGATTTCAAATTATATTTTTCTGATTACACCGGCTAACGTAGATATCTCCGGTGATTTGCAGGATCTATTGAATACATCTTTTGATGTTCCATCTATTAAGACAAGATATTAGGACAAGTATTATGCAAAAAGAAGAACTTATGTTACAAAAGAGATTGATTGAGCTTTCAAGGCTATCCTATCAACGCGGAATTGTTACATATTCTGATTTTTTAAATTTGAATGAATTAAATATTCTTCATACAATGCCAAAGACAGAATTATATACAACATACAAAGTTTTTGGCGGTTATGATTTCTCAGAGCGTCAGATGGTTGCATTTCTACCTGATGCTTTTTGTTATGAGTATTTTTATCCAATTTCTGTTTTGAAAATCAGACCGTTGCAGAAAAAATTTTCTGAGGCACTTTCTCACAGAGACTATTTAGGCGCTGTTTTAAATCTTGGTATTGAACGTAGCAAAATCGGTGATATCCTTGTACAGGAAGATTCTGCAATTCTGTTTGTTCATCAGTCTCTGGAACAATTCATCCAAGATGAATTAAAAAGAATACGTCATACTTCTGTTATGGCAGAGCCGGAAAATTTTGAGAAGTTTTCTTATACTCCTCAAATAGAAGAAAAAAAAGGCACCGTGTCGTCTTTGCGGCTAGACAGTCTTTTAGCTCTTGCATTTTCTTCTTCCAGAACAAAACTGGTACCATACATTGAAAATGGAAAAGTATTTGTAAACGGAAAATTAATCACATCCAATGGATACCAAATTAAACAAGACGATATTATTTCTGTTCGAGGACTTGGACGTTTTCAATATAAAGAAATGCTTTCTCAGACAAAAAAGGGACGTTATTTAGTGACGATACATCTATACATATAATGAAACAGGAAGGGAGAATCTTATGAAAAAGAAAACAAATCATTACCTCAGCTATTTATTAGCTACTTTAAGTATGATTTTTGCAATTTTTTTAGATCAATACACAAAACTACTTGCAGTGGAAAATTTGAAAAATCAAGCTCCAATTGATATCATAGAAAATGTTTTCCAGCTTCACTATCTGGAAAATCGTGGAGCGGCTTTTGGGATACTCCAAAACCAAAAAATTTTCTTTGTTATTATCGGTATTATAATTCTGATTGTAGCACTTTTTTTCTATTTAAAAATGCCGCACGAGAGACATTTTATTCCATTGCGAATCTGTCTGCTTCTGATTGCATCCGGGGCAATTGGAAATATGATAGACCGGATACGTTTGAATTATGTAATTGATTTCTTTTATTTCGAATTGATCGATTTCCCAATTTTCAATGTGGCAGATATTTATGTAACATTGTCAGCTGGACTTCTTATCGTATTAATTTTATTCTATTACAAAGAAGATGATCTTGAAATGCTGTTTAAGCTATTCTCGCGTAAAAAGAACAAGGAACAGGAGAGTTAATTATGATACAGACCGTTACTGTAGAAAAAGAATTTTCTGGAAACCGAGTAGATAAATTTCTTTCAGAACAATTTCCAGCTCTTTCTCGTTCTTATATTCAAAAATTAATTAAAGATGGACATGTGACTGCAAACGGGAAAATAGTCAAAGCAAACTACAAACTTAACGCACTTGATACATTGGCTCTGGATAAACCAGAGCTTCAAGAGCCGGATATTGTGCCAGAGAATATCCCAATTGATATTTTATATGAGGATGAAGATATTTTGATTGTTAACAAACCAAAAGGAATGGTGGTACACCCATCGGCAGGACATTATTCTGGCACTCTTGTAAATGCCCTGATGTATCACTGCAAAGATCAATTATCTGGAATCAATGGAATAATGCGACCTGGAATTGTACATCGAATAGATATGGATACAACCGGATCACTGCTTGTCTGTAAAAATGATTTTGTCCACCAGGATTTAGCAGAACAGCTAAAGGAACACTCCATACAACGAATATATCACGCAATCGTACATGGGGTTATAAAAGAAGATGAAGGGACAATTGACGCTCCAATTGGAAGACATCCGATTGAGCGAAAAAAAATGAGTGTCAACTATAAAAACGGCAAGCATGCAGTCACTCATTATAAAGTAATCGAACGATTTAAAAATTATACATACATAAAATGTCAATTGGAGACAGGTAGAACACACCAGATACGAGTACATATGGCTCATATACGCCATCCTCTGTTAGGAGATGCTGTCTATGGACCGGCAAAATGTCCTTTCAAATTACAGGGACAGACATTACATGCAAAAACATTGGGTATTGTTCATCCACGTACGCATGAGTATATTGAGGTGGATGCTCCACTTCCGGATTATTTTATCTCTCTGCTAAACAAACTAAAACAAACGTCTTAAACTGTAAAATTCATATAAAAATATATACTTTTCTCATAAATTGTTGTATAATAATTATATGTTAAAACAATTCGTATTCAGACTTAAAGGAGAGTGACAGATATGAGTGAATTTAATACAATTATTACAATCGGAAGACAATTTGGAAGTGCTGGGCGTGAGATCGGGAATGTCATTGCTAAAGATTATGGTATCAAATTATATGACAAAGAGATGTTAAAGAGAGCGGCAAAAGAAAGCGGTATCTGTGAAGAATTATTTGAGACACATGATGAAAAACCTACGAATAGTTTTCTCTATTCATTAGTGATGGATACTTACTCTCTTGGATATTCTTCTGGAAGTTATTCAGATATGCCGATTAATCATAAGATCTTTTTGGCTCAATTTGATGCTATAAAGAAGATTGCTGACGAAGGACCTTGTGTTCTTGTAGGAAGATGTGCCGACTATGCTTTGGAAAACTATGACAATGTTGTAAATGTATTTATTTATGCTGATTTGGACATTCGTGTCAGAAGAATTGCAAGACTCTATAACTTGACTGATGCAAAAGCAAAAGATATGATCTTAAAAACGGATAAAAAAAGAGCAAGTTATTACAATTATTACACGAATAAAGAATGGGCAGAAGCGAAGAGTTATGATTTATGTCTAAACAGCGGAAAGCTCGGTGTAGAAGGAACTGCAAAAGCCATCAAAGATTATGTTTCACTTAGAAATAATATTACAGATGCAAAATTATAAACGGTAGGGACATGGGAATTTTTCTCATGTCCCTGTTTTGTAAAATTATCTTTTATGTAAGATTCTTTCTGGCCATCCTTCGATATCACCGTTCAAAATTGCAGTGAACATTCTATTTTTTGCCCCTGGGTGCTCAGTATTTAATTGTCTTACAAGTTCTTTTGCATACTGGCGTTTGGTGTAGCCGTCAACTGGGCACTTACTTTTTACAACCGGCAGGTTGTATTTATTCTTAAATCCAATAACATCTGCTTCATCTACAAACATAATTGGACGAATAACTGTCAAATCCATACGATCCAAATATGTTTTCGGCGAAAATGAATGAAATCTTCCTTCAAAAATCAGAGAGAGAAGCATTGTTTCAATAATATCATCTTTGTGATGCGCATAAGCAACTTTATTGCAGCCCATTTCTTTTACAGCATCATTCAATGCACCTTTTCGCATCTTTGCACAAAGAGAACAAGGATTGCTTTCTTTTCTCTCTTCGAATAAAATGTGAGCAATATCCGTTTTCACTACCTTATACGGCACTCCGAGTTCTTGACATAATTCATGTACTGGATTTAAATCGAATTCTTCGTATCCTAAATCAACTGTAATGGCACTCAATTCAAATTTGTTGGGATAGAACCGTTTTAATCCATGAAGTGCATAGAGCAGTGTCAAGCTGTCTTTTCCGCCAGAGATTCCAACTGCAATATGATCTCCTTCCTGGATCATCTGGTATTCATCCACTGCTTTTCTCGTAAAACTCAATAACTGTTGTAATTTCATCTATAAAATCCTTTCTTACATTCTATTTTACTGTTTCTACCTGCTTAATACTATTATATTTTTCTTATTTTTACAATAGGAAAATAAACAACTTCACAAATCTAGCAGAATCATGTAGAATAGTTTTAGATGAGATTTAGGAGGATGGAAGAACATGAAATTTGTGATACAACGTGTTACAGAATCATCTGTAAAAGTAGATGATAAAATAATCGGACAAATCGGAAAAGGATTTATGGTACTAATTGGAGTCGGGCAGGAGGATACAAAAGAAATTGCGGACAAACTGATAAAAAAAATGATCGGACTTCGCATTTTTGAAGATGAAAACGGAAAAACAAATCTTTCACTTGCTGATGTGAATGGAGAGCTTTTATTGATTTCACAGTTTACACTATATGCAAATTGTAAAAGAGGAAATCGTCCAAGCTTTATTGAATCTGGAGATCCTGCATTAGCGGAAAAACTTTATGAATATATTATTTCCAAATGCAAGGAAAATGTACCAGTTGTTGAAAAAGGAAGTTTTGGGGCGGACATGAAAGTAAGCCTGATTAATGATGGACCATTCACAATTGTATTAGATTCTGATTGTATGTAACCAAAAGCAAAAATAGACATTGAGCATTGGGAAATTCAGGAGAGAAGAGCAGAGTTAATTTCGCTCTTCTCTTAATTTTACAGCACTGGCTGCCTGTCTTCGCCGCATATCATCAATAGCCGCATAGTGTTTTTTTGTCGTATTTACATCCTTATGCCCCAACACGTCGGCTACAAGGTAAATATCGCCTGTTTCCTTGTATAAGGACGTTCCATAGGTACTCCGAAGCTTATGAGGTGTTATTTTTTTGTTTGGAGTCACTTGTTTGGCATATTTTTTCACCATATTCTCAATTGCCTGAACTCCCATTCTTTTTCTTTGGGTCGATAAAAAAAGAGCATTTTCATGGTCGGGTAGGGGAGTAGCGCTGGCTCTTGTTGTCTCAAGATAATTCTCCAAAGCATTACGTACTTCCTCACCGAAATAGATAACCATCTCACTTCCACCTTTTCTAGTCACCTTAATGCCATTATTCTTAAAATCAATATCATTGATATCAAGACCTACACATTCTGAAACACGAATCCCCGTTCCAAGCAATAATGTCAAAATAGCCAAATCGCGAGTTTTTGTTTTTTCATAATAAACTTTTTTTTGCCCCGTCAATTCTTTCCCGCAATTTTCTACATAATCAAGCAGCAAAGCAACCTCATCAATATCTAAACGTATAATTGCTTTATCATGTAACTTTGGCATATCCACAAAAATAGTCGGATTTTTTTCAATCATCTGATGACGGTAAAAATACCGGTAAAAGCTCCTAAGAGAAGAAAATTTTCGTGCAAGTCCTTTTTCTCCATTTGTGATCACCTGATTATCATCTGCTTTATATACCTTTAAATACTCTAAATATTCCTCGATATCGATCGGTTCAACACGTTCTAAGTCCTGAAGGGTAAACTGGGTTGTTGTATAATCGTGATAAATTGGATTGTTCTCAATTAAAAAATGAAAAAATACACGGATGTCATAAGCATAAGAAATTCTTGTCTTAGCCGATGTAGTCGGTTCTACAGCACGAAAATAATCTTTTGTAAATGATGGTAATGTCTGTAAAACTTCACGTAATCGAAGTGTATTGTCAATATAAGATTGTTCATAATATGTTTTTATGTCTTTAGCCATGAAACAAGATTCCTTTCGTAAATACTGGATTTTAAGTATATTTTACACTATACGACAGTAAATGTCTATATCTTTTGGAAAAATCAGCATTTGTCGTATAGATATATTTCTATTATAAAAGACCGATATAGCATCTATTTTCACTAATAAGACGCGCTGCTATATCGGCATGGTATCTTTTATCGAAACTCTTCATCGTAATATGCAATCATTAAATATTGGCTTTCCTGTATCGAATCAGATTCTAAGGAATTAATTTCTTTCAGCTCATCTACATATTCCTGAGTGCTTCCGTAATCATCTGTTTTATATTCAAGAGCGATATCCCAAAGAGTGTCTCCTGGTTGAATTACTATACTTTTATAGTACTTATAAGTAATTGGGCTTTCCTGTGCATTCCCATGTGCATCGGAAAAGGAACTTCCAAATACGGCACTTCCAATGGTTATAAATAAAATAGTTGCCAAAAGCATCCACATTCTCCGTTGTGCAAATCGTTGTTTCTCATAATATCTTTTCTCTTTTGTCATTATCTCATATACCTCTCTTCCACTATATGCGAACATATTTTCCGAACAACTGTTCTTGCATCGAATTATAAAACAAGAACAAATGTTTGTCAATAGATTTGAAGAAAAATACGAACATATTTTCTAAACATTTGTTTGCCTTTTTTGTGTATTTATGGTAAAATATTTTTAATTAAAATAACTTCATTCTAGGAGGTCGTCTAAATGGCATATGGAAAAATAAGTAAAAAACAATTAGAAATATTAGAATACATAAAATCTGAAATATTAAGAATCGGTTACCCTCCTGCCGTACGTGAGATTTGTGAAGCCGTAAATTTAAAATCGACATCATCTGTCCACTCTCATCTTGAAACTTTAGAAAAAAATGGATATATCAGACGAGATCCTACGAAGCCACGTGCAATTGAGATTATAGATGATACATTTAATCTCACAAGGCGAGAGATGGTAAACGTGCCAATTGTAGGTCAAGTAGCTGCAGGAGAACCAATTCTTGCTGAACAAAACATTACCAACTACTTTCCTATTCCGATAGAATTTATGCCGAATAATGAAACATTCTTACTGACTGTAAAAGGAGAAAGCATGATTAATGCTGGTATTTTAGATGGTGATATGGTATTGGTAGAATCTACTTCTGTCGCTTCTAACGGAGAGATGGTTGTTGCGCTTGTAGATGACAGCGCAACGGTGAAGACTTTTTATAAAGAAGAAAGTATATACCGTCTGCAGCCTGAGAATGATACAATGGAGCCTATTATTGTATCAGAAGTAGAGATTTTAGGAAAAGTGATTGGTGTATTTCGTTTCTTTCAATAAGATATTTTTGCAGACTGGCAGATTAATCATCTGTCAGTCTGCTATCACATGTTTCTTTTAATTTTTATTTCTCTCCTCTTCTGTTCCCTGAGTTTTATTCATCATATTTCCAAAATTCTTTCATAATTCTCATAAAAATTATAAAAATATAATATATTTTTAGATTGTATCTTGTTTTTCATTGTAAACAGTCAAAAATTCTTTCTCAATTTTCTAAATAATATATATTTTTTTCATAAGTTGTTTCTGTTTCATTTTTTTACTCTAAAATTTACCTCTTGACTAATAATGATTACTATTATTAAAATATAGTTAAAGAAAAGAATAAAATTAAATGAAAGAAGGGATTTATTTGAATTTGAACAAAAACTATAGATTTTATATTGATGGTATGTGGGAAGAAAGCAAAAGCAAAGAAGTTATTAAAATCATGTCACCTTATAAAGATGAACTTGTCGGTACGGTACAGGCGATTTCAAAAGACGAGGCAGATAAAGCTATCCAAAGTGCAAAAATTGCACAAAAGGAATGGGAGAAACTTTCTATCAGAGATCGCGGTAACTATTTATATCATTGGATTGAAGAGCTTGAAAAATCAAAGGAAGATATTGCAACGACTATTATGCAAGAAGTCGGTAAAGGATTTCAGGATGCCGTCAAAGAAGTGGAGCGCACAATTGATTTGATTCGTTTTACAATTGAAGAAGCAATTCATTTATATGGTGAAAGTATGCTCGGAGAAAATTTTCCTGGGGGAAATCGTTCTAAAATTGCCATTAGTCACCGTGTTCCTCTAGGTGTTGTGCTTGCTATTTCTCCGTTTAACTACCCTGTTAATCTATCAGCAGCAAAAATTGCTCCGGCTCTGATAAGTGGAAATGCCGTTGTCTTCAAGCCGGCAACACAAGGTGCGATCAGCGGAATCAAAATGATTGAAGCGCTAGATCGGGCTGGTCTTCCAAAAGGTGTTCTAAATGTGGTGACAGGTCATGGTTCTGTGATAGGAAATTATCTGATCGAACATCAAGGGATTGACATGATTTCTTTCACGGGTGGAAGCGGTACAGGAAAACGTATCGCAAAATTGGCAAACATGATTCCACTTGTCATGGAATTGGGAGGAAAAGACCCTGCCATTGTTGTAAAAGATGCAAATTTAGATTTGGCAGCAAAACAAATTGTATCCGGTGCATTTTCTTACTCCGGTCAACGCTGCACTGCTATTAAACGTGTTTTCGTTGACGAGATGATCGCTGATGAATTAATTGAGAAATTATCTGAAGAATTAAAAAATGTAACAATTGGTTCTCCAGAAGAAAATAAAATGATTGTACCACTGATTGATCAGAAATCAGCTGATTTTGTACAGAGTCTGATTGATGATGCACTTGAGAAAAATGCAACATTAATTACTGGAAATCAGCGAGAAGGAAATTTAATCTATCCTACGCTGCTTGACCATGTGACACCAAATATGCGTTTAGCTTGGGAGGAACCATTTGGTCCAGTATTGCCGATTATTCGTGTAAAAACAGTCGATGAAGCCATTGAGATGAGCAATCAATCGGAATATGGATTACAGGCAAGTATCTTTTCTCAGGATATTGATCAGGCATTCACAATTGCAGAAAAAATACAAGCAGGTTCTGTACAGATTAACGGTCGAACAGAACGCGGTCCAGACCACTTCCCATTTATCGGAACAAAGGGCTCTGGTATGGGAACACAAGGTGTTCGTCGCAGCATTGAATCTATGACACGTGAAAAAGTGACTGTAATCAATATTAATTAAAAAGTAAACGGCATCTGAGCAGATGCCGTTTATAAATTATAATTCCTCAATATTTATCATCTTTCCATCACTCCAGATTCTTTCCAAATCATAGAAAAGACGATTTTCTTTGTCAAAGACATGAACAATCACTTCGCCGAAGTCCAATAACACCCAGCTTCCAAGTCCATAGCCTTCTCTTTGTTTTAATGTGAATCCGGCTTTTTCAAGCTCTTCTTCTACACTATCTACCATAGCATGTACTTGGCTGTCATTGGTTCCGTTTGCGATAATAAAATAATCTGCCAAAACTGATACATTTGAGATATCAATGACTTTGATATCTTCTCCTTTTTTATCAGCTAATGCTGCACAGGCTATTTTTGCCATTTTTCTTGACTCTTCCATCTTTAAATTCTCCTTTCATTGTAGTACAGATAAGTCTGTTCTGTCAGTGGATCAATCACTTCACTTTTGCTCTTCAAATACTCTAATGAGGCATGAAGAATCGTATAAAGACACTCATCGATATCTGTAAATGCCAAACGTCGAATCTCCTGCAAATCAGGCGCCTCGCATCTTCCTGGCTCAATATAATCCGCAATATAAATAATCTTGTCCAGCAGTGTCATATGTGGGCGACCGGTTGTATGGCAGGAAATCGCATCAAGAATTTCTGTATTCTCTATCTGATATATCTCTTTTGCCAAATATGCTCCTAATTTTGCATGTAAAAGTCCAGGGTTTTTCTGCTCTGCCTCAGAAATGTTTAAATTATATTTTTTACACAATTCTATTTTTTGAGCAGATGGAATACATTTCGCACAATCATGTAAAAGCCCCGCGATCATAGTATCTTCCAAATCAGCCCCATACCGCATCGCAAGTGCGCCTGCAGTATACATAACACCAAGCGTATGCTCATACCGATTCTGATCCAAATGCATCTTTACTTCTTCCTTTATTTTACGTATTGTCAACTGCTTCATTTTGTTCTTCCTCAAATAAATGTTTTTCTGCAATATACTTTTCAACTGCCTCTGGTACAAATTCGCTGATTGGAAGTCCTTCTTTGATTCTTTTTCGAATATCACTGGAAGAAACCTCCAAATCCGGAGTATTCATAAGACGGATATCACATTCATATTTTCTTGCTAAATAATGAATCTGACTTAGCATCTCCTGTGTTCCTTTGCCATTGCGATATGCCGCTAAAAGGATACAGGTTCTCAGCAATTTCTCCGGATGTACCCATTTTTCAATAGAAAATAAAGAATCTGCACCAATAATAAAATAGAATTCATGTTCCGGATATCGGTCTTGAAAGTACTGCATCGTCTGATAGGAATAGGAAATCTCTTTTCTTTCTACTTCATATTTTTCCAGACGAAAATACGCATATGGCTGAATTGCTTTTTGCACCATCTCTACCCGATTCACAGTCATGGACTCAATGGCAGCACTCGACTTATGCGGTGGATTTCCGTTTGGCAGGAACCATACCTGATCGAGTCGAAAAAGTTTATATGCATAATTTCCAAGCATCAAGTGTCCATTATGAATGGGATCGAATGTCCCCCCCATAATTCCAATCTTCATATTATTTCCTCTTTCATGATTCACTAAGGAAGTACGATTTTCTTCTTATCATCTTTTCCTTCTTTGTATAACACAATCTTTTTGCCTATTACCTGAACAACCTGGGAGCGGGTACGTTCTGCCAAGATCTGTGCAATTTCTTTCGGATCATCGGCACAGTTTTGAAGTACATTGATTTTAATTAATTCTCTGGCTGTCAACGCTTCTGCAATTGCATTGGTAAGTTCTGGCGTCATGCTTGATTTTCCAACCTGAAAAATCGGATCCATAACCATTGCAAGACTTTTCAAATACGCTCTCTGTTTTGATGTCATAATTTTCCTCCTCTCTTATTTATAATAATCGAATTGCAACCCGTACATGCGCACTGTATCGCCTTCTTCAATTCCTGCAGCTTCCAATTCATCTAGTATTCCTGTATCTTTTAGGAATTTTTGGAAGAATGCAAATCCTTTTTCTGAGTCTAAATTTGTGTATCCAAGCATCTTTTCAATCTTAGGCCCTTCCACTACATACATGCCATCTTCTTTTTCAACCGTATATGGCAGATCAATATGAATGAGTTCCTCTTCTGGGAAGTATTCCTGTTCGAAAGTAATCGGAGCCTGTTCTAATTGTTTTAACTGATCATTTACATAATACAAAAGCTCTTTGATTCCTGCGCCGGATACCCCGGAAATTGCGAATACCTTTACTCCCTTTGGTTCAAATTCTGCCCGGATACGCTCAACTGGATCTTCGTCCTGTGAGTATATCAAATCTGTCTTATTTGCTGCAATGACTTGAGGCCGTTTTGCAATCTCAGGATTATATGCTTCTAATTCTTCATTAATCTTATAAATGTCATCAACCGGATCACGTCCCTCTGACGATGCAGCATCCACTACGTGAATCATCATCTTTGTACGCTCGATATGGCGTAAAAATTCATGTCCAAGTCCAACACCTTCTGAAGCCCCTTCAATCAGTCCGGGAATATCAGCTATAACAAAACTTTCCCCATCTCCTAAATCTACAACTCCGAGATTTGGATTTAATGTTGTAAAATGGTAATTGGCAATCTTTGGATTTGCATTTGTAACACGGGATAAAAAGGTTGATTTCCCAACATTCGGAAATCCGACAAGCCCAACATCTGCAATCACTTTCAACTCTAATTGTACGTTCAATTCCTGAGCTGGCTGTCCTGGCTGCGCATACTTTGGAATCTGCATGGTAGAAGTTGCAAAATGTTGGTTACCAAGACCTCCTTTTCCACCCTTTAAGATGACCTGTCTGCGGTTCTCACCTGACATATCTGCGATAACTTTCCCGGATTCCGCTTCTTTCACCACAGTTCCTTCAGGCACTTTCAAAATGATATCTTCTGCATCTTTCCCGTGGCAGCGTCTTTTTCCGCCCTGCTCGCCGTCCTTTGCCGCAAATTTCCTTTTATGTCGGTAATCAGCAAGGGTATTCAATCCTTCATCCACTTCAAAGATAACATCTCCGCCGCGTCCTCCGTCACCACCATCCGGACCGCCGTTTGGTACATATAGTTCACGTCGAAAACTGACATGACCATCTCCGCCTTTTCCTGAGCGGATATATATTTTTGCTCTGTCTGCAAACATCTTTCTCACCTACTTTTCTATACATTGTTTTTATTATAATATAAACCGATGGAAAAAAACAAGGCTTCAAACCAATAAGATTTGAAGCCTAATCTTTTATAATTCGTAAAATTCTTATTCAGCTACTGGATAGATAGAAACTTGTTTCTTATCTCTTCCTTTTCTTTCGAATCTTACAACACCGTCAACTAAAGCGAATAAAGTATCGTCTCCACCACGTCCTACGTTAGTACCTGGGTGAATCTTAGTTCCACGTTGTCTGTAAAGGATATTTCCAGCTTTTACAAATTGTCCGTCAGCTCTTTTCGCACCTAATCTCTTAGATTCAGAGTCTCTACCGTTCTTTGTAGAACCAACTCCTTTTTTATGAGCGAAAAATTGAAGGTTTAATTTCATCATGGTCTTACACCTCCTCAAATGTTAAATCGATATATTTCTCGTAATTCTCGTCGTCAGCCATCTCCTCTAAACCAAGAATCATAGCTTTCAACAACAGCGTCGTCTCTTTAGTAGGTCTTCCCGATATTCTATAATCGATTAAGCCCTGCTCATCATCAGATACAAGTGAGGCTTCATTCTGAGTAAAAATCTCAATTGCATTCACAGTATTGATTGTCAGCACAGAAACAGCTGCACAGACAACATCCTGACCATTCTCACTGTAACCCGCATGACCCAACGCCTTAAAACCAACACATTCATGTTTTTCGTTTTTATAAATGGTTACCCTAATCATTCCGACACCAGATTAAGCATTGATTTTTTCAATCTTAACAGCTGTGTACTGCTGTCTGTGACCGTTTTTCTTATGGTATCCAGTTTTTCTTTTATACTTGTAAACGATTACTTTTTTTGCTTTTCCGTCTCCAATTACAGAAGCTGTAACTGTAGCACCTTCTACTGTTGGATTTCCAACTTTTAATTCAGAATCGCTAACTGCAAGTACCTGGTCAAATGTAAAAGTTTCTCCAGCTTCTACACCAAGTTTTTCTACTTTAATGATATCGCCTTCGGCTACTTTGTACTGTTTACCACCTGTTGCTATAATTGCGTACATATGGCACCTCCTATTATCATTACTCGC
>JABLTT010059081.1_pt1 | contig 157229 bp, 167 predicted proteins | sample 7160061 | NCBI WGS metagenome assembly JABLTT01 (sample SAMN14651232, study PRJNA627086) | human gut metagenome | isolation source: feces | host: Homo sapiens | reverse complement strand
GGATTGATTGCTGTAACGAGAATTAATTTTCCGTTTGGCGCATCGGACTCTTTTAATAAATTGTAGTCAATTTTTGCTTTGTACTTTCCGTACTGCTCCAGATATTTATCATCAATACCTGCCTTTTCTGCAATTTTTGTAATCGGTTCCATTGTGCACTCCTGTGCGATTTCAATATCTGATTTGAATCCCATTCCAAAAACCTCCTTAAAGTTAATAAAATTTAAAGAATAAAATGGCTATGCCACATTATTTTCATTATCATTTATATGTCCAATTTCAAACTTTAGAAATTTATTTTCTGTTTTCTCTTTTTATTTTAAAATAACTTTCTTTCTACCGCTTTCATCATGTTGATTGCAATATCACCTGCCACTGCCAAATCTTCCGCAGCAAAGCTCACCGCAAAGTTATCTGAAAATAAAATCTGTGAAGAAGGAGGAAATTCATCGTCACCTTCCCAAAGGATAAACTTTATAAATAAATTATTCATAAATTCTAATTTATAAGAACAGTCGCCTTCGGTAGATTTTTCTGCTCCTAAATGCTCCATAACCTTCTGAAAATGCTCCAGTTTATTCCCATAGGAAAAAGCAAAGCGCATTAAGCATCTGCCCTGAAACTGACGAAAATAAACTTCGCCCCACGGAACATCATGATAAGTCAGAAATTTTCCTGAAAAAGGAGCTGCAAAGCGTTCTGCCAAATACCGAATAATAAATATTTTCGCATTCATAGCTTCTTCTAAAGGATAAACCCCAATCTCATCCTCCACATGAGAGATTTCATAATCCGGGAATGAAACAAGATAAGTGCTTCCCATAAAACATACGGTAAATTTCCGGCTTTCCTCGTCATAAGAAATTCCCGTTCTTTCACTGATTTCGTTCGGATCCATATCTTTATAAGCTGCTAAATAATGTTCATAGGGACGCTGTTCTTTACTGTCTTTTGCGTAGTCAAAATTCATATCTTCACCTCGGATAATAGTTGTTTTTATTTGTCCTGCATACTAGACGGGAATAAGGATGTGTCTGTATGAGGAATAAAACAGCATGCTACAAATTCATCCATATAAGTAGAAACTGTCGATAACTCTAAATACGTCATATTTGATGCCAATTCATAACACTTTCTTTCTGCATCTTTTGAAAGAAGCATGGTATAAGCACCGGATAAAGAGGAATTTCCGATATAATGGAATTTCTCCATTGGAATATCCGGAAACATTCCTATTCTTACTGCATTCTGCATATTGATACCGCTTCCGATACCACCTGCAACGTACACATCATCAATCATTTCAACATCAAAGTCAAGAGAGGCGAGCATCGTACGAATTGCGGAAAAAATTGCTCCCTTTGCTCGAATAAAATTGTCAATATCAACCTCATTAATTTCTACATCTTTTACAGAACCTGCTTCTTCTTCAAAAGCAAGGACATAACTGCCCATTCCGTATTCATCGTGACGTACACGTTTTCCCTCGCGCACGAATTTTCCTTTTGGATTAATAATCCCTGTGCGGAATAACTCAGCAATTACATCAATAATTCCTGAACCGCATAAGCCAATCGGCTTTTCTCCTTCCTCACCGATTACATGATAGGAAGGCTCCATAGTGTCTTTGTCAATGGTACATGACTCAATCGCACCGTCCGTTGCACGCATACCGCAACTAATATCTCCGCCTTCAAAAGCCGGACCTGCGGAGCATGCACAGCTCATCATAAAGTCAGAATTACCGAATACTAATTCGCCATTTGTACCTAAATCAATAAAGAGAGAAAATTCCGGACGGTTCCAAAGCATACTGACAAGGGCTCCGGCGGTAATATCTCCTCCTACATAGCTTCCGATATTCGGCGCTATAATAATATGTGCATCTCGATTAATAGCAATTCCAATATCAGATGCAAACAAAGAATTTGTCTTATAAAAGGTAGGAATATACGGCTCCATACGAATAGGATCTCCTTCCATTCCCGCCATAAGATGGTTCATCGTTGTATTTGCAGCAATTGACATTCTGTAAATATGCTCCGGTTTAAATCCATTTGCTCGACACATCTGCTGAATTAAAGGATTGATTGTCTCATCAATCACTGCTTTTTGCAGTTTTTCACTTCCACCCGGTTTCATAGACTCAATAATACGGTTGATTACATCTGCACCGTATCGGATTTGTCCGTTTCCGGCAGAAGCTTTTCCAATAATTTCACCTGTGAGCATATTAATCAATAATGCTGATACTGTAGTTGTTCCAATATCAATAGCAAGTCCACCGATTACGATATCTTCTGACTTCGGATATACATCGTATACAAAAATATCACCCTCATCAGAAGTACGGATTACACAACGAACTTCAAAATTACTTTCTCTGAATACTCTTGCTATCTTTGTAAGAACCTGAAATGGCAATCTGACCTTCGAAGCGCCTGTCGCTTTTTTAATAGCTCTTACTAAACGCTCATTATCTGGCATGGTATCGTCTAAGGAAGGAACTTCCATAGAAACCTCTAAAATATCCATGCTGTTTTTCAATGTTAGTCCTGCTTCTTCTAAATCATTCTTTGCATTTTCAAAAATGGCAATCTCTTTTTTAGAACTTAAATCCGCAACTTTCATTCGACTGCGATAAGCAGATGCAATATCAGGTACTTCTACCGCAACATCACCCGTAATTTTACTTACACATGCCAGTCGCCAGCCCCCATCATATTCTTCATCGGAAATATGACGTGTTTTTGGAGAATGTAATTCTCCTTCTACTAATTTTACTTTGCACTTTCCGCAGGACGCATTTCCGCCGCATGGAGCATCAATCGCCACATTGGTCACACGTGCTACTTCTAACAGGTTTTCACCTTCTTGGGCAAAGGTCGTGACATCCTCGCCGCTACCGAATTTAAAAGTCACTTTAAACATACGAATTCTGCCTTTCTCTGTTTTTTTACACAGGCTGTTGCAAAATCACTTGCAACAGCCTGCATTTGTATCTTATTCAATAAGTATTTCTTACAGCTCCAAGTAAGAGTCTGCATATAATGTATTGTTTTTGAATACATCACAAGATTTGATTGTTTCCATAAGTCTTAAATCACATGGATTTACGATTGCAGATGTTAAGCCCTGCATCATGCACATAGCAACTAAAGCGGAGTCCATAATTGGACGGATATGTTTTGGCATACCGTTGGAGTTATTGGACAGACCACCTGTTGAGTTTAATCCCATTTCGCTGAACATTTTGATTGCTTCTAATACTTCCATCTGTTTGTCCTGCATACCTTTAACAACAAGGAATAATGGGTCGAACCATAAATCTGTTGGTTCCATACCAAGCATCATACCTCTTTCCAGCATGTTCTGGCAGTGCATCATACGTTCATCATTGTCTGCTGCAATACCTTCTGCTGAACAAAGAGCGATAACAATTGCATCGTTTGCAGCTGCTAAGTCGATGTTTTCAATTCTTCCGCCTGCATCTGCGGAGTTAACGATTGGTTTACCTTTGCTTCTGTTGTATACAGAAATACCAGCTTCGATTGCTTTTTTATTTGCTGTATCTAATGCTAAAGGTACATTGTCGAAATTAGACTGTAATAACTGAACAGCCCATTTCATTAAATCTTCACCGTCATTTTCAGCAGGTCCGATGTTAACGTCCAGGTATGTTGCACCTGCGTCTAACTGTTCTTTCGCACGTTTTAAAATTGGTTCTGGATCACGTTCAGCCATAGCTTTACGGATTACTGGGGAAATACAGTGAATTCTTTCACCAATTGTAACAAATTTAGCCATAATACTTCTCCTTTTACTTTATATATAATTTTAAAATTATTATTTTCAATCTATTTATTCTATAATTCTCCATTCGCTTCAATGTAAGAATGGGGAAATTTACAGAAATGAAAAAAGATTTGAGAAGCTTTGGTCCGCCGAAGCGGACCGCTTCCCTAAAAACAGCCTGCCATTACTGTTTTACAAACATTAAGCAGTTAAATCCTTCAGGAATTTTACTAACTGTACTGCTTCCATTGGTCCCACAATGATTTCCCATCCTGGAAGTTTTGCTTCGATATCGCCTTTTAATACAGCTACTTTTCCCGGAATAACCAGTTTTCTGGATTTTACTTTATCTTCTACATTTTCCTGAATGTATTTTGCAACAGATGTGGAAGATAATTTACCTGCAGCCCATGCAGTTAATACAGAAAGTCCGCCTGCATCGGAGATAATCAGGTTACATGGAACGCCGGAACGCTCTAATTCACCGGATACAACAAAGTATGTAAGAGCAAAGTCTACGGTTGTCAGGCAGATAGAGTTTTCATCAGCTCCGTTTAACGGATATACACCCGGTTCTACTTTCATTGGCTTCTGTGGATCTGTAAATACGTTCTGTCTTAAACCGAACAATGGTAATGCTTCTGCATAATCCAGAGTTTCCATAACTACGATAGAACCGTATTTAACTGTGAATAAGGAAGCCAGAGCCTGCTGTAAGTGTCTGTCACCATGAGCAACCTTTGCTAAGTTTACAATTGTAGGATATCCAAATGTTCTATCCTGATCTTTTAATGCTGCACGACGAATTTGAACAGCGTTTCCATAAGCTTCTTTTACAGTTGCACCTGTTGCATCGATAACCAAGTTTTTGTTTCCTGCTTTTTCTAATGCAGCAACTGTATCGTAAATTTCATTTAAGTCAGCGCCTGCAACACCTAAAACAACGCCTGCTGCTTTTGCAACTTCGTTCATTGCTTCGTAGTTTGCTGCTGTTGCACCATTTAATACCGGTTTACCATCTTTGCAAACTTCTAATGCTGCTTTTGCAACTTCAACATCTGTACATCCAAGAACCAGAGTTCTTCCTGTTGCAGTTGCTTTTTTAACCATTTCTACATAACGGTCTTTGTCTGAACCTTCTTCATAGTTTACGTAAATTGCTTCAACGTACATTCTTTCGCCGATACGTTCGTAATCAACTTTCTGAAGTTCAGCAAGCTTTGCATCTACTGCTGCATCATCCATACATGTGCAAAGAGCTACTGCATATCTTGTTTTGCTTACGAATGTTTTTTCATGTCTGAATAAAACTGTTTCGCCGCCTAATGTATATTCATTGTCGCCCGCACCGACTTTGATTGTTTTCATTGGCGGAGCAGTAGCTTCAGATAATTCAGCTAAAGCTTCATCAGACATATGTGGACATTTTGAAATTTCCAAAGCGCCCTGTGCAACTTTCATAGCGAAAGCCATACATGTAGGGCAACCGCACTCTTTACAGTTTTTCTTTGGTGTCATTTTAAAGATTTGAATACCTGTTAATCCCATTTGTTTTAATCCTCCTGTTTTACGATTACATTAATTCTTTAATCATTTTTGAAATAGTTGCAACGGACTGAGGATGTTTCAGAATAACAGCGTCAGAACCAGATGCTAAAACAGCAGCTGCTGTCTGCACTTCCATGCTGATACCTCTTTCTTCAAGAGAACCCCATTCTGGCATATCTTCTTCAGAAGCCATAGCTTCTTTTACACTCCAGGATTCATCAGCAACTGTTGTGATGATTGGCATCTGTAACATATTATCGTTCTGAGATAATGCAGCGCCTTTAATACGATCCATTGTAGAAACTACGTATTCAAAACCGTATCCTACTGCTGCAGAACCAACATTCATAACAATATCCTGTGCTTTTACACCTAACTGTGTCATTACAACGTTTAACTGTTTTGCAAGGTTAATATCTACTGCGGACTCAGCTCCAACCTTCTGATTGTAAGCAAGACCTGCTGCTGCACCGACAGCTTTGTAGTTTTCTTCTCTTGCAGAAAGAACTAATGCGTTTTTACCCTGTAAAACTTCAGCTACTTTAGGAAGTAATTCAGCGTCTTTTTCAACGTTTTTACATCCTTCAACAACTAATGGGCAAGTAACAGCATCTCCAACTTCTTTTACAATAGCGATTAACTCGTCAACGGATTTGTCAGCTCCATTTGGATCTCCGCCTTCCAAACGTAAGCAAACAAAATCAGCGCCTTCTACGGCTTCTGCTTTTTTAGCGATTTCAGCCATAGTTGTTGCACCTGCGTAGTATTCCTGAATACCCGGAACATTAGCAAGACCCATATCTGAAATTTCCACACCTACTTTTGGTGCATTTTCCATGGGTGCGTCAAAAGTATAGAAAGGAAAAGTATTTTCTCCTCCTAATTTGATTGCTTTGTCCCCGCAGCCAATTTCAACTGTGTTAATGTTTGCATTGAATTTCTGTGGTTTCTGATTAAACGGCATTTCAGTTAGCCTCCTTCATATTTTTTATAAACGGCAAACACTTTATGGCAATCAGCATTTACCACTCTGTATTATACTACATTACGGACTATATTGACAAGTTTCCCCATGCAGTTTCATGAAAAACTTTCCAGAAAAAAGCTTTAATACTCGACTTTTTCCGTCAACTTTCCGCAAAAGTATGAAACGGGAGACTTCCCGCATTTTCGGAAAGTGTCTCCCATTTCGCATAAGTGGAGAAAACTCCACCTTCTTTTTACATCATCGGATCCATAGAAAGAGCCGGATGGTTTTTCTCTGTTAAGAATGCAACTAATTCTTCAGGGTCTGTTGCGATTGTTTCATCACCAACCATATCGATGAAGTTGTCAATTCCGTACAGTTCTTTTGCTGTCTGATTTACTCTTTCAGCAACAGTTTCTTTTAATTCTTTTGGCATCCATACGATACGTTCAATACCGCCTTCTGCTTTCATGAATTTCTTAGAACCAATGAAATGTTTACCATGACCCATAAATCCAGGTGTCTGAACACCACCACCTGTCATAGAAGCCAGTTCTGGGAATGTCATTCCAAGTGGTGTCATACCTGCATATTCACGGTTTGTAATAACAACACCATTAGAGAATGGTTCAATACCACAGATACATTCAAAACATCCACAAGATGTCATTGGTTTTTCCATGATAGAGTACAGAGATACATCCTGCAGAGCGCCCTGAGAGAATTTCTGTACAGCTTCATTTACGTCTTCGTATTCACCAATTCTTTCATCGATTGGTCTTTCTTTTGTAATCACCTGGCAAGGTCCGTTTGGATCAAGTTCATTTGTAGCTTTTGCATCTAACCATGAAACCGCTCCACAAAGTCCCAGACGTTCTGGTGTAACAACACATACGTGAGATGGAGAGAATGCCTGACAAAGAATACAGCTGTAGTAAACATCAACAGATTCATCTGTCAGAGATTTCAGACGGTCATCACGTTTGTCGAATGTTGGAATTGCAACTTCATGACGAATTCTTGTACATTCAGCAGGATCTGTGTAAATAACAACTTCACACTTATCAACAACTGCATCAAATTCATTTTTAACAGAAGCATATAATACTTCACCGATATGTTTAATACGGAATCCTGCATTAAATGCATCTTTGCTGATACGAATACGCTGCATATCACGCTGTCCTGTGTGGTATACACCTTCGATACAGTTAATGTAGTTATGGAATTTACGTTCGATAACCGGTTCAAAATCAGACTGCATGTTTTTACCTGCAACTTTAACAACGTAAGCAATGCTGTTTTTGCTTCCTAATTCCATTTCGTCTGCTTCAGGACCAACTACTGTAATCTTGTGGTCTTCGATTTCAGAAGCGTCTACTGTCTGTACAAGCTCTGCACAGTCTACACGAGAACCATCGAATTCAACCTGCATATCACCACGACGGATGATTTCACCTTCAAATGCAGATGCGAATGCAACCGGAATATCAATGTTTGTAATTTTAATCTTGATATCCCGAGCTTCCAGAGATGTTGCATTAAATTTGCTTACATCTGTCTGAACAATTAAGCTCTTAGGAACTTCAGATACACCTTCCTGATTTGTGATAACAGGGAAACCAAGAGCAATAGCGCCAGCTCCACATGCAACGATTACATCATTTAATGGTGCAAACGCATTAACAAATGCAGGAACACGTTCCATTGTATATTTCATTAAGTTTCCAGCATCACCTGGTGTAATGTTACCGAAAATTAAAGCAGCTCTTAAAGCAACAGATACAACATGGATTACAGATGTAACGTCTTTACCTAATGGAATAACACGTACATTTGCACCTGTCTTCATGCCAGCTTCTGTCAACTGGTCAATCACATCACCTACTAAAGTAACAAGAATACCCTGTGCCTGATAGCTCTTAACTAATGCAACTGCATCTTCTGTTGTAGGAGCTTTTCCTAAGATAACAGCAACACCTGGGATATCTCCTGTAACAAGAGGAACACCAAGTTCACGGATAACAGCATCTGCTAAATGTCCATAGCATGGTTCTTCATAAGGTGTTGCACCATCAATATATTTTAATACTTCGATAAATTCTGCACAAAGAGCTGTAGCTACACCTGACATAAAGATGTCATGTGTTCTCATTTCTCTTGTCATAAGAGTTTTTACAACTCCTAATGCTTCTTTTAATTCGCCTAAGGTATTTACCTTTACGCCTGTTACAGCATAATAGCAAGGTAAGCTGTATGCTGTATTTGGGAAGCTGACAGCTTTGTCAGCACCATGCTGTTCAATGGCAGCGTTAATTGCACCTTCTGTTAAACCATAGACAGCGTCATTTCCACTAAATACTGTTTCAAATAATGTCAATGTCTTTTCCTCCTAACATTCTCATAATCCCTTATCGATTATGGTCTTGATTTTTGTGATTTCTTCTTTTACTGTATTGCTGAAGTCAAAAGGTGATTTTCCTTGACGATCAGCATCGATAACTTCTGTGTTATAGTGAATGAAACCCAGAAGGTCTTCAGCCGGAATTTTACTTCTTACAAATTCCTCATCCTCTGCATTTCGAACCTTATTGGCAACAACACGAACCTGTTTTACACCAAGATCTTCTGCAAGACGTTTTACATTCTTATATGTCTGAACACTTCTTGCACCTGGTTCAATTACTACAATAAACTGATCCATTGACTCTGTAGTCCCTCTGCCAAGATGTTCTAATCCTGCTTCCATATCCAGAATAACTACATCGTCACGATGAAGCACCAAATTATTGATAATCCTTCTGAGCATTACATGTTCAGGACAAACACAGCCGCCTCCGCCGGTTTCTACAGTACCTAAAACCAACAGCCTTACACCATTTACCATTTTGGAATATGTATCAGGAATATCACTTACCTGAGGATTAAGCTTATAAAACTGATTATCCTCTCCTGAACCTGTTCTCTCTTCTATCAGCTTCCGCATTTTCGTAATGGGAATAATAGAGTCCAGAGTTTCCTCATCAAAACCAAGGGCCAATCCCAGGTTTGCATCAGGGTCTACATCTGCCGCCAGCACATGCTTTCCTTCTTCTGCATATAAACGTGCAAGGGTCGCTGCAAACGTAGTCTTTCCTACGCCGCCTTTTCCTGTAACTGCAATTTTCATGTCATTCACCTTTCCTGTTTAAAGATTAGATACCAAGAGCAGCTCTCTTTTCTTCAATTCTTTCAATCATTAAATCACCTAATTTGTCGATGTCTTTTTCAACAGTAAATGCTGCTTCACACCATTCTCTTGTACCGTTTGTAAGGATTTCAACCATTTCGCTGGAGCCTGAAGCATAAGGATCAACACCCAGATATGTATCAAGTCCGGAACCGATTACATAGTTACCGATAGATACAGCTTTTTCTGACATCCATTCAGGAGCACATCCAACAACCGGAAGCTGTGAAATGCGAAGTCCGGAGTCTTTTGCAAGTGTTGCAGCCAGAACCAGCATACGGGAAATATCAACACAAGATCCCATGTGAAGTACCGGAGGAATGTCTGCCAATTCACAAACTCTCTTCAGACCGTCACCACAGATATCTTTTGCTCTCTTGTCCATAAGACCTGCTTTTGCAGCAGCCTGAGCAGAACATCCGGAAGCAATGATAATGATATCGTTTGCAACTAATTTTTTCATTAATTCGATATGAGCAACGTCAGGACGAACTTTTGGATTGTTACATCCAACCATAGCAACAGCACCACGGATTACACCGGATGTAATACACTGTAATAATGGTTTTGTTGTTCCTGTTTCATCAACCTGAGAGTTTGTAACACCATCCAGAACTTTCACGATTGCTTCAGTAGAATAACCTACGGTTGCTTTCTGTTTCATCTGTGGAATATGAACTAATTCAGGTTTTCTGTTTTTAAAGTTTTCAATCGCCATCTTTACAATCTGTGTTGCTTTTTCCTGTGCTGTATGAGCATCAAAACGAACAAATTCAGAGTCAGGCATCTGAGCGATTGGAGATGTTGTGATAAATTTTGTATGGAAACATTTGCTTAAAGGTCCTAATGCCGGGAAGATACACTGTACGTCTACAACGATTGCTTCACAAGCACCTGTTAATACAACGTTTTCCTGCTGTAAGAAGTTACCTGCCATTGGAATACCACGGCGCATTGCAACTTCGTTAGATGTACAGCATACACCTGAAATTGTAATGCCTTTTGCGCCCTGTTCTTTTGCATAAGCAATCATTTCCGGGCTGTCAGCAACTTCACAAATCATTTCAGAAAGACTTGGGTCATGACCGTGTACAACGATGTTTACGTTTTCTTCTACCATAACGCCTAAGTTTGCTTCTGTTTCGATTGGCTTTGGAGTACCAAATAAGATATCAGAGAATTCAGTTCCCATCATGGAACCGCCCCATCCATCGCCAAGACCGCAGCGGATAGCTTGTTTTACTAAAGCTTCCGGTTTGGAAGAACATCCCATATGAGTCATGTGAAGAGAACGGGAAACCTCTCTGTCAATAGCATACGGTGCTAATTCGTTTTCTTCCCACAGCTTCTGCTGTGACTCAGGAGCTCTCTTTAAAAATCTCTGAGTTCCGAATGGTTTACCGTATTCCATTAAACCTTCTAACGCAACTTCATGTGCTAATTCATAAATGTCTTTGCCTTCTGTTTCCATTCCCCATTCTTTTGCAATGCGGATTAATTTTTCAGGATCTTTTACTTTATAGCATCCGTCTGCCGCTGTCTCATACAGAGTATGGCAGATTTCACGACCATGGTCGGAATGTGCGGAAGCTCCGCCTGCTGTAAATTTCAGGTAGTTACGTCCTACGATACCATGTACGTCACAACCGCAAATACCTCTTGGTGCTTTCTTTGTAATACGGCATGGTCCCATTGTACAGATACGGCAGCAAATACCTTCTTCTCCAAATTTACAATGTGGTGTCTGATTTTTTACACGAGCCTGCCAAGAATCAGCGCCTACTTTAGCGCCTGTTTCCAGAAGTCTCGCAGTAGCAGCTTCAAATTCTTCTACTGTTGTTAATCTGAATTCACTCATGAATATCCTCCTTTTATTGTCGCCTCTTTTTCAAATATTTTTCCTGAAGTTGGCATTCTTCAATTTGCGGGTGGACTGTATACCCCTATATCCACCCCAGGGGGTTACAAGCTTTATAAAAAATCCTCTCTGCCTCAACGGCTGCATCAAAATTGTTTCCAGCCATTGCATAGCTTACGCTACAACAGGTTTTTCTTATGCCCGGACAGAGAGGAGAAAGCTTACGCTTTAAATATCTAACTTATCGACTATTTCCCGTATAGCTTTTTTTACCGGAGAGTCTTCCGGAAGATTGATTGTAGGTTTCCCTTCACAATCATAATCAAAAACAGTCTCGTCCTGAGGTACAACCCCCAGAAGATGAAGTCCCTGATTTTCAATTTCCTGCTTTGTACCCTCATTGAGTACGCCGCCGGGTGCACGGTTAATAATCAATCCAATCTGACGAGGGTGCATATCACATTCCTCAATCAGTTTTGCAATTCTTCCTACCGCCTGCACACCTCTACGGGAACAGTCGCTGACCAGAATTGCTGTCTGCATGCTTGGAAGCACACCTCTGCTGATGTGTTCCATACCTGCTTCATTATCTACGATAATGTATGGATAATTTTTTTCTAATCGCTGAAGCTGCGCCTGCAAAAGACCGTTTACAAAACAATAACAGCCTTTTCCCTGAGTACGGCCCATTACCAGCAAATCAAAATCATCATCTTCTACCAACGCATCATCAAACTTAAATTCCATATAATCCGCCTTAGTCATACCGGCAGGAATAGGATTATCCTTTGCCATTTCAGAACGGGCAACTTCTTCACGGACATCACCGAGGGTTGCGTCTACTTTTACGCCAAGCACTTCATTTAAATTTGAATTTGCATCTGCATCTACTGCAAGAATAGGACCTTTGCCCTTTTCGCCCAGATACTGAATAATAAGTCCTGTCAGTGTTGTCTTACCTACGCCGCCTTTTCCGGCAACTGCAATTACATGCGCCATAAAGGGCACCTCCTATGTTTCTTTACATTTTTATACTTCTTATACTAATGTACGAAGTCCGGAACGGTCGATGATTTCAGATACATCTTTCCATTTGTTCAATGCGTACAGATGGATACCATCGATACCGCAAGCACGGTATTCATCAATCTGTCTGATTGTATATTCAATACCAGCTTCTTTAAATCTTGCTTTTTTACCTTCTACATCTGCATCAAATGGATCCTGTACAAATGGATTTGGGAAGATCCAATTTTTGGAGATGATTTCGCAAAGTTCACGTGGCATTACACATGCGTTACGTGACAGAGCCATATTGATTGTAGCAGCCTGATCTAAGATTGGCATGATACCTACGTCAACCGGCATTGTGATACCTGCGCAACGGATTGCGTCTAACCAGTATTTAAACTGTTCCATATCCCAGCATAACTGAGTCATGATGTAGTCAGCTCCATTGTCCTGTTTCTGTTTCAGAACTGCGATATCAGCTTCTAAGCTGCGGCAGGAAATATGTCCTTCCGGAGAACCTGCAACTGCGATTTCGATTTTATCGCCGAATTCTTTACGAACATAAGCAACTAAGTCTGTTGCATAAGCGAAATCTCCGCCTGTTCCTGTCCATCCGAATGGAAGGTCGCCACGCAGAGCCAGCATGTGGTCTACACCATTGTCAAGGTAGTTCTGAAGCTGTTCTTTAATACCTTCTGCTGTATTTCCAATACATGTAAAATGTGTAACAGGAATTGTTCCTGCATCTTTAATCATTTTACATACGTCCATGTTTTTACCAACGTTTGTTCCGCCGGCGCCGTATGTACAGGAAATATATTCTGGTTTGTACTTACATAAATGTTCGATTGTTCCCGGAAGATTTTCCATACCTTTGTCTGTTTTTGGTGGGAAAAGCTCAAAAGAAAGGAGCATTTTCTCTCTCATTGCATCTGATAATTTCATAAGTTTGTACCTCCGCATTTAAAATATTATATTATTTTAAGGTGTTACCCTTTAAAATCTTATTCGCAATCCAGCTTTACAAGGCTGTTTGCTAAATCCACCATAAGGATTTTCCCTTTAATCACTGTTTTTTCACCCATGATGTCACGGAGAATAACATTTTCTCCTTCTACATCGATACGGCTTACCATTTTACAGATAACCGTGTTATCACTTTCTTTTTGAACAGTTGCAAGACACATATTTACGCCTCCTTTAAATGTTCCTTAACAAGTGTCAGGGCTAGTCCCAAACGCATATTGCCTTTTTTGAAATCTGCAACGCCTTCTTTAATGGTTTTTGCCGCATCCGGCATACCCAGCTTTTCCAGATTTTCTGCCATCTGGTCCAATTCCTCTGCATGATGCTCATTGTGTGATAACATATAATTTAATAAGGCTACCACTTCGTCTGTGCAGTTTCCCTGACAGTCACTGTTGCAGCTGCCGCAGTGCTCATGTCCATGCTCGTGGTCATGATGATGGTCACTTCCGTGAGGAATTACATTGCCATTTTCATCTTTGATTAAGTGCATTTTTCCATCCTTTCTGTGCGCTGTTTTATATTTTTACGCACTGAATGACAATAATTTATCAATTAAGCTCATTATACATGGTTTCATTATTTTTATCAAGGTATTTTATGTTTTTTTCTAAGTCCAACCCGTAAATATTTTCAATATCTCCACTTATTTATTTAACTTTTTGTTATTTTTGTGCAATAGCTTCAAAAGCCTCTTTTCCCCTTTTGTATAAGTCTTCTTCCTGACATCTTTTTCCATATACAGAAAACAGCATTTCCCCCTTTATTCGCTATGGATTTTGTAGGTTTTTGAACAATCTTTTGCCAACTTTGAAATTTAATAAAAACGTTGTACATTCTTCACATTTTCATGTTATACTGTCAATAGTACAAGGAGGTTTTTATATGTCTTTCGGCAATCATATTATTCATTTAAACGACACAAAAGAGATGCCTCTCTTAGGACTTGGCACATATAAAACAACAGATGACAATCAACTAAGACAAGAAATTCTGGAAGCATTTTCCTGTGGCTACCACCTGATTGATACAGCTTCTTTTTATAAAAACGAGGAAGGCATCGGAAAATCCATAAAGTCCCTTTCCATTCCGCGAAGTGAATTATTTATCACCACAAAATTATGGAATACGGCGCAGCGCATCGGAAATATTGAGGACAGCTTTTACCGCAGTCTGGAGCGTCTGGGACTGGAATATCTGGATTTATATCTTATCCATTGGCCTGTGCCCGGTTGCTTCTGCAATACTTGGCATGTCTTAGAGAAATTACAGGCTTCCGGTGTTGTTAAATCCATCGGTGTTTCCAATTTTTCTGTACATGATTTAGAGCTTTTAAAAGAATGTTCCGATATTGTTCCTGCCGTTAATCAGATAGAGCTGCATCCGCTTTTCCAAACTCCTGAGCTTGTATCCTACTGTCAAAGCAGCGGCATTGCCTTACAGGCTTATGCTCCCCTTGCCAGAGGGGCTTATATGAACAGTCCGCTTATGCTGGAAATCGGAAACCGACATCAGAAAACACCTGCGCAAATCGGTCTTCGCTGGCTTGTACAGCAGAATATTTCTGTTATCCCAAAAGCAGGCCAGAAAAATCATTTAGAAGAAAACAGCAAAATCTTCGACTTTTCTCTGACACCGGAGGAAATGTCCGCCATTTCTGCTATGAATACCGGACAGCGTATCACAGGCATTCCCGAAGATATGATGCCTTGATGCTTATCCTTAACACAAAGAGCTGCATATCATACAAATATGCAGCTCCTTTTACTTTTATTCCATTGTCCATGTGCTATCCCAAGACTCAATCTTCTTATCTCTTACCATTAATTCTTTTACCGCGACTGCCGGCGCTTTCCCTTCAAAAAGCACTTTATTTACCTGCTCGATAATCGGCATTTCCACTTTATATTTTTGTGATAATGCAAGACCTGCCTTTGCAGAGTATACGCCTTCTACAACCATGTTTACTTCGTCCATCGCCTGCTGCATACTTCTGCCCTGTCCCATGAGATAACCTGCTTTTCGGTTTCTGCTGTGCTTACTTGCACAGGTTACAATTAAATCGCCTATGCCGGATAATCCATAGAAGGTATCAGCTTTTGCTCCCATGGCAATTCCCAGACGGGCAATTTCCGTAATTCCTCTCGTAATTAAGGCTGCCTTTGTATTATCTCCGTATCCCAATCCGTCTGCTGTTCCTGCCGCCAGCGCAATGACATTCTTCAGCGCACCGCCCAGCTCAATGCCCAGAATATCCGGACTGATATAAACACGAAATACAGGACTCATAAAAACGTTCTGCAAAAACTCTGCCGTTTCTTTATCCTTTGCTCCGACTACACAGGTTGTGGGAAGTCCTCGGCTTACTTCCTCCGCATGGCTGGGTCCTGAAAGCACGCAGCCCTTTGCTCCGGGAATTTCTTCTTCGATAATATCCGTAAGTGTCATCAGAGTTGTCTCCTCTATTCCCTTTGCCACATTCACAATCAGCTGTCCCTCTTTTACATAAGGGGCAACCTTTTTTGCTGTACTGCGCACTGCTACGGAAGGTACTGCAAAGACAAGCACATCTTTTTCTCTTAAAGCGCTTTCTAAATTACCGGTAATTTCAATCCTCTCCGGTATCTGTACCCCCGGAAGCTTTGATTTGTGTTCTCTGCTTTTTGCCAGTTCTTTTGCTTCTTCTTCTCTGTGAGACCACAAGGTCACCTCATGCCCGTTCTTTTCTAAAAGAATTGCCAGAGCCGTGCCCCAGCTTCCTGCCCCAATTACACTTACTTTGCTCATAAGCTTCTACCTCTTTTTCCTAAGAAAAATTTTATTTTCATTTCCATGTATCAAACGAACAATATTCTGTCTATGCCTCCAATATGCCAGAAGCATTAAAACTACTGCCACACCATACATTTCATATAAAGCAGGCTGCGTACAGTCATAAGTCCCCATTTGTCCGAAAATAATAAGCGCCACTACAAATCCAAAATACGCCAACAAAGAGCCCAAAGACACATAATGTGTCAGGAAAAATGCTCCAAAAAACAATACGGCACAAATCAGAAACAGCCTCCAGTCAAATGCCAACAAAAGACCTACCGATGCTGCAATACCCTTTCCACCTTTAAATTTCAGATAAAAAGGAAAATTATGTCCCAAAACACAACCCGCACCTGCATATAACTCTAAAAGCAGTAAATCATTTCCCTGGTGTGATGCAAAAAGTAATTTTGCAATAAGAATAGCCACAACGCATTTTAAACAATCCCCCAAAAGCGTTAATGCCCCTGCTTTTTTTCCCAGCGTTCTCAATGCATTCGTACTTCCTGCATTTCCACTTCCATGTTCACGTATATCAATTCCGTTTTTCTTTCCATAAATGTAAGCGGTTTGAAACAACCCACATACATAACCGATTGCCAGACAAATCACTCGCGCTAACATTTTCTCTATTCTCCCTCTTTTCGCTCACGAATAATAAACTTCAACGAAGTTCCTTTAAATCCGAATGCTTCTCTGATTTTATTTTCCAAATATCTCACATAAGAAAAATGCATCAATTCTTTATCATTTACAAAAATAACAAAAGTAGGCGGTTTTACAGAAACCTGTGTTGTATAGAAGATTTTTAAACGTTTCCCTTTGTCAGAAGGTGGCTGCTGAAGAGCTGTTGCTTCTGTAATAATCTCATTTAAGACACCTGTCTGAATACGCAGTGTCTGATTTTCCAGAACCATATCAATAGTTTCAAAAAGCTTTGGAATTCTCTGTCCTGTATGTGCAGAAATAAACATAATCTCTGCGTAAGGCATATAAGAAAGAGTCTCTCTTACTTTATTGGTAAACTTATAAATCGTTTTGTCATTCTTTTCAATAGCATCCCATTTATTTACGGCAATTACCACACCTTTTCCTCTGTCATGAGCAATTCCTGCAATTTTTGCATCCTGCTCTGTTACACCTTCTGTGGCATCAATCATCATAACCACCACATCTGCTCTTTCTACAGCAGTTACCGTACGAATAATGCTATATCTCTCCAGTTCTTCTTTAATCTTGTTTTTTCTACGAAGACCTGCTGTGTCAATAAAAGTATATTCTTTTCCTTGATAAGTCACCTTTGTATCAATAGCATCTCTGGTAGTTCCTGCAATGTTAGAAACAATGACTCTATCTTCTCCTAAAATTTTGTTAATCAGAGAAGATTTCCCTACATTTGGTTTTCCTACTACTGCAATTTTTGGAATTTCATCTTCTTCATCATTTTGTGCATCATCATCGAAATGTTCTACGACTTTTTCCAGCATATCTCCTAATCCCAACATAGATGCAGCAGAAATAGGTACCGGTTCTCCAATTCCCAAATTATAAAACTCATAAGTATCCATCATGAATTTTTGGAAACTATCCACTTTATTTACAACTAAAACTACTGGCTTTTTACTTCTTCGAAGCATATCCGCTACTTTTGAATCTGCATCTACCAGGCCCTGACGAACATCTGTCATGAAAATAATGACATCTGCAGTATCAATAGCAATCTGTGCCTGCTCTCTCATCTGAGAAAGAATAACATCATTACTCTCCGGTTCAATTCCTCCGGTATCAATCATAGTAAACGTCTTGTCCAACCATGTTACTTCTGCATAAATTCTATCTCTTGTTACTCCTGGTGTATCCTTTACAATAGAAATCTTTTCCCCTGCAAGGGCATTAAAAAGTGTTGATTTTCCTACATTAGGCCTTCCAACAATTGCTACAATCGGTTTGCTCATACATTGTTCTCCTTTTATTTGTTTTTCTTGTATTTTCTCCTAAAACTGCCGCTACAAAATCTGCACCTGCTTCATCTACAATCTGCACAGGAACTTTTAAAGCTGTTTCAATTTCACCTACGGTTGTATCATCCAGAAATACATCTTCTCCACTTCGAAGCAAATTACAAGGAAGCAACAGACATTCTCCCAAATCTTCATTTGCAAGTTGCTTGATTATATCTTGGCCTGTCAAAAGCCCTGACACGGTAATCCTCTCTCCGAAAAAGTCATTGCGTATTTCATATCCTTGGATTTCTATGTGAGGGAACTTTTCCTTCACTTTATCTGCATATCTGCATATATACGAATATGCCAACCTTCCTGTTGCAAAAGAAATCTTTCTCTTTCTGTTATCAGAAACTGTTTCTTCCAGAGCCTCTGTCACTTCTGTATCTAAAAGCCGCAACATACCCACTCCGTTTTCTAACTGAAGATAGCCGTCATATCGTTCTTCCTCAGGAAGTTCTCTGCCTGCCAGCAGATACCATTCATCACTGGCATGAATAAAATGAATCCCAAATTCAGGAAAGATTTTCTTTTGCCAGCTTTCAATGGTGTCAATTACCTGCGCTGCCTCATCCTTTGTAAAAGGCTCTAATGGATAAAGCCCGTCCCTATATTTACTAAGTCCCACAGGAACCACAGAAACGCTGCGCAAATGAGGCAAATACTGTGTTAAATCACAAATACTACGTTCTAATTCAGCCTTATCATTTAACCCTTTACACAGAACAATCTGTCCATTCATCTCAATTCCCGCTTCAAATAAGCGCTGTACCTTAGGAAAAATATCTCCGGCAAAACGATTATTCAGCATTTTACATCGAAGCTTAGGATTTGTAGTCTGAAAAGAAATATTAATCGGCGCTAAATGATAATGAATAATTCTGTCAATATCATGGTCACTCATATTAGTAAGCGTTACATAATTCCCCTGTAAAAAAGACAGTCGAGAATCATCGTCTTTAAAATACAGCGTTTCTCGCATTCCCGGTGGCATCTGATCAATAAAGCAAAAAACACATTTATTTCTACAGGAACGATATTCATCCATCAGACTGTTTTCAAACTCGATGCCTAAATCCTCTTCAAACTCTTTTTCGATTTCCAGTTCCCATTCTTCGCCATTTGATTTTCTTACCAGCAATTCTATATATTCATCATTCACCAGATAATGATAATCAAAAACATCTTCTATGGTTTCTCCATTGATGCTGATCAACTCATCTCCCGGCTCTAATTCTAACTCCCAGGCAATGCTTCCTTCTTTTACCTGGCTGATTTTATGTCGGTTATTTTTCATATTCTTCCTCCTGCAAATGCCCGTTATTTTTTATAATACCAACATTATATGAAAAAAGCAATATTTTTCCTTGACTCTCATGCGTGTCGAATGTTATAACTTATTGTGTAATTATGTCAAATAACTGTAAAATGGAGGTCATTATGGTTAATATCAGTTTGCTGGAAAAATCTATCCCGGTGGCTCCTATTAAAATAGCAGCATTAAAAAGCTGTTCTGAATTAGCTTCTCAGGTAGATGCTCATCTGGTACAATTCCGAAAAGAATTAAATTCTCACAATCAATCCGGATTAAACTTCCGGGGTTATGCTGAAAACAGTTTTCTCATTGACTGCAGCTGCCCACGCTTTGGTTCAGGAGAAGCCAAAGGTGTAATCAACGAATCTATTCGTGGTGCAGATATGTTTGTTATGGTAGATGTCTGTAATCACAGTTTAACTTACAATATGTGCGGACATGTGAATCACATGTCACCTGACGACCATTATCAGGATTTAAAACGTATTATTGCTACTGCTGCCGGAAAAGCACATCGTATTAACGTAATCATGCCTTTCCTCTATGAAAGCCGCCAGCACAAAAGAAGCAAAAGAGAATCTCTCGACTGTGCTCTTGCACTTCAGGAATTAGTTCAAATGGGTGTTTCTAATATCATTACTTTTGACGCTCATGATCCACGTATGCAGAATGCAATTCCGTTATCCGGATTTGATAACTTCATGCCAACTTACCAGTTCTTAAAAACATTATGTGCAAATATCGAAGATTTTAAAATTGATAACGAGCACTTAATGATTATCAGCCCTGACGAAGGTGCTATGCAAAGAGCTGTGTACTTCTCTAATATTTTAGGTGTTGACATGGGTATGTTCTACAAACGCCGTGATTATTCCACCGTTGTAAACGGACGTAATCCAATTGTTGCTCATGAATTTTTAGGCGACTCCGTAGAAGGAAAAGATGTGATTGTTATTGACGACATGATTTCTTCCGGAGAAAGTATGTTAGATGTTGCAAGAAAATTAAAAGAACGTAAGGCAAAACGTGTAATTGTATGTACTACTTTTGGTCTTTTCACAGACGGACTGGAAAAATTCGATGAATATTACGAAAAAGAATATATTTATCGTGTGATTACTACAAATCTAAACTACAGAAATCCAGAATTGCTGACACGTCCTTATTATCTGGAAGCTGATATGAGTAAATATCTGGCAAGTATCATGGATATTTTAAACCATGACTTATCTGTAAACAAAGTTCGAAATACAACAAAGAAAATCAATAAGCTTCTGAAGAGGTGCTAAAAACTTATCAAACATTGAAAAACAGATGGTCACAAGGCCATCTGTTTTTATTATGTAATCTTTAATTCACTTGATATACATCTGCGTACATTCTCCCAAATTCCATCGCATCCTCATGACTTTCAAAATAAATATCAACATGTCCATAAGGTACACCTCTGTCCTCTACTGTATACACAGATCCATTTATTTTTAATTTCGTTCCAAAAGGAATTCCATTCATAGCTACTGTTCTTCCCTGTACCGGAACAGTTCCGCTGGCAGTTAAGCCGCTGGAATGCCCTGAACAGCAAGAACCGTTACAATATGCCGTAATCTTAAATTTTCCTAAATATTTCTCACCAGATGTATTCTGACCTTCACTTTCCTGAGAATTGTTGTTATTATCTTCCGGTTTCTGCGGTGTTTCCGGTTTACTTTCTTCCGGCGCAGGCTTATTTTCCGGTTTTGTTGTGTTTTCCGGTTTCGCAGTATTATCCGGCTTTGGAGTTTGTACAGACGGTTTCTGTGACTGTGCAGCCTCCTCATCCTTTTCCTGCTTAATTAAAGCATTGATTTTATCACTTTGCACATTGATTTTATTCAGCAATGCTTTTGTAGTATCCTTTTCCGCAGAAATCTGTGTCTCATATTCTTCCATCTGAGACCGGGTACTTTTCATAACTGATGAAATCTCGTCCTGCTTTTCTAAACTTTCTTTATGAAGCTTTTTAAGCTTTTCCTGCTCTTTTTTTATACTTTCTTCTTTTTCTTTAATTTCCGCTGTTGTCTTTTTATATTCTTCCAGCATCTTTCTATCATACTTTGTCATCTGCGACATATTTTCTGCCTGACTTAAAAATTCTGAAAGATCCTTTGCTTCCAAAAATAATGTTATATAAGAACTATTTGAATTTTCGTACATATACTGAATACGAAGTTTCATTTTGGAATACTGTTCTTCCTCTTTTTTTTGCGCTTCTCCCAGTTGGGTTTCAAGCTCCGCCAGTTCTTCCTGTCTTGCATCTGACTGACTCTGAATATCCTGAAGGTTTTCTCCCAATTCGCTAAGCTGGTTATTCAGTTCTGTCAAGTACTCTTCCAAATTATTTTTCTTGGATTCCAGACTTTTGATTCTTCCCTGAGCATCATTTAACTGTTTCTCATTTTCCTTTTGTTTACCCTGCTCTGCAGAAATCTTACTCTGTGTAGTCGCAGCGTAACAAGGAGTGATAATCAGACTTGCTGATAAAAGCCCCAAAATCAGACCTGTACTTGTTTTTTTCCTCATAATCAAAGCTCCTTTTCATAACCGAAACTGATTATAACATAATATTCACAAGAAAAATAGCCTTTTTTCATTTTTTCGTAACATTTATGTAATAGTACCTAAGATTTTCTGTTAAATTTATGCAATTATCCCATTGATTTTTTTTCATTTATCTTTGATATTCAAAGGCATTTCGAATAAGCTCTGCCCTATTGGAAGATATCCCTACTACGTCAAAACGACAAGGCGTATCCTCAGGATATCCCTCTTTGGTAAGATAATACAAGGCTGTTCTGGAAATTTTTCTCTGCTTTGCTTTCGTCACGGCTTCCAGTGGGCTTCCGTAACTTAAATCACTTCTGTATTTCACTTCAATAAAACACAGATACTCCCCCTCTTTTCCAATTAAATCAATCTCACCTTGTTTACACCGGTAATTTCGTTCTAATATAAAATATCCTTGTTCTTCCAAAAGTTCAGCTGCTTTTTCTTCATATTTTCTGCCAATTTCATTCATAATTTTCCCCTGTCACATTATGAATGAAACTCCTTCTGTGTATCGGAGTCGGACCATATTTCTTAATGGCCTCAATATGTTCTTTAGAGCCGTATCCTTTATTGGATGCAAACCCATATTCCGGCATGATTTTATCATATTCCCTCATCAGGCGATCTCTGGTAACCTTTGCCACAATACTGGCCGCCGCTATGGAAATACTCTTTGCATCTCCCTTAATAATAGGCACTTGAGGGATGGTAATCTGAGGAATAGTCACTGCATCATTTAACAAAATTTGAGGTGTGACATCCAATTTTGAAACAGCTTCTCGCATCGCCTCATAGGTCGCCTGCAAAATATTGATTTCATCAATTCTCTGAGGACTTGCATATCCAACTGCCACAGAAACTGCTTTTTCCATAATTTCATCATAAAGTTGTTCTCGCATTTTTTCAGAAAGCTGTTTTGAGTCATTCACATATAAAATTTCACAATCCGGCGGCAAAATCACTGCACCTGCCACTACAGGACCGGCAAAAGGGCCACGCCCCACTTCATCAATCCCACAAATATAGCCTAAATGTTCATATTCACGCTCAAATTCTCTCATTTGCTTTAAACGTTCTTTTTCCTGTTCCAAAGCTTGTATGCGCTTGTGCCCCTGTTCTACAAGCTTCTGTACACCTTTTCGTTCATCCGCCCTGTAAATTTCACAAAAAGCAGGCAATTCCTGTATCGGTGTATTCTTAAATCTCTCTTTAATTTCCTGAATACTTTCCATTTTAAGCCTCCGGCTTTTCTAAAGTAATTTTTCCGATTTTCCCATTTCTAAACTCTTCTAATAAAATATTAGCTGCCTTTAAATAATCCAGCTCGTTACCTTTCTGTATACATTTCCTATTTTCTGCAACTTGTTCCAACATAGAAAGTGCATTTTCGCTTTCCTCAATATCATATCTTTTTGTCAAAACGCCCTCATAAGACTCATGAAGATATTTTAACAATTCCAGAGATAATTCTTCTAAATTTAAAATTTCGTCTTTAATAGAGCCTACCATAGCGAGTTTTGCTCCTACGCTCTGATCTTCAAATTTCGGCCATAAAATCCCCGGTGTATCCAGAAGTTCTACGTTTTTGTTAATGCGTATCCACTGTTTTCCCTTTGTCACGCCTGGTTTATTTCCTGTTTTCGTGCAGGCTTTCCCTGCAAATGCATTGATAAATGTAGATTTTCCTACATTTGGAATTCCCACTACCATCGCTCTGATTGGTCTGTTGATAATTCCTCTTTTTCTGTCTCGCTCAAGCTTTTCTTTACAGGACTCCATGACAACAGGAAGAACTCCTTTTATCCCTGCACCGCTTTTTGCATTTAATTTTACTACATAATAGCCTTTGCTTTTAAAATATTCTGCCCATTTCTCATTTTCGCGCTCATCTGCTAAATCTGATTTATTTAACAAAATAAGTCTTGCTTTATTTTTGCCTAATTCATCTATATCCGGATTTCGACTGGAAAAAGGAATTCTCGCATCCACCACCTCAATAATCAGGTCAATGAGCTTAATATTCTCCTGCATCATACGTTTTGCTTTTGTCATGTGTCCCGGGTACCATTGATAATTCATGCTATTTCTCCTTTTGTCTAATGTTTTATAAATCCCATTTTGTTTACCGGTGCAACTCGAAACCACAGCTTACCTTCAATATATTTCTTCTTAACTTTCTTTACCTCTGCAAAGCGGCTGTCTTCACTGTTATTTCGATTGTCACCTAACACAAAATATTCATCATTTTTCAAAGTAACCCCTTCGTCTGCCAGACCGGGATTTGTCATTTTATCCACTTTCATTTTTTCTTTATATTTTTTTCCATCAATATAAACTTCCCCATTCTGAATTTGAATTGTTTCTCCGGGAAGTCCGATTACTCTTTTAATATGAATTGCCGCATTGTCTTTTCCATCCTTTGTAAAGGCAATCATATCTTCTCTTTTGGGCCCTGTTAGCTTATATGCCAGCTTATTTATAAAAAAAGTTTCACCTGTCCGCAAGGTAGGTTCCATACTGCTTTCCTGCATACGAATACTCTGAAAAAAGAAAATAGATACCACTGCAGCAACAGCCAACACCACTGCCACCTGAAATACCCAGCTAAAAACTGTTCTACCTCTTTTACTTTTAATAAACTCCAGCGCCATTTCCCTTTGCTGTTCTCTCTTTTTTCTGCTTTTCTTCTTTTTCATCCTGTTTTCACCTAAATTATCCGTATTGAAGAAACAGGGACATATACCAAAGTATGTGTCCCTGTCATGTTTACGTTATTATTTTACTAACTCTTTTACTTTCGCTGCTTTACCTACACGCTGTCTTAAGTAGTTCAATTTTGCACGTCTTACTTTACCACGTCTTATAACTTCTACTCTTTCTACGTTAGGGGAGTGTAATGGCCATGTTTTTTCAACACCAATTCCGTTAGAATTTTTTCTAACTGTGAATGTTTCACGGTTGCTTCCACCCTGTTTCTTTAATACAACACCTTCGAAAACCTGAATTCTTTCACGATTACCTTCTTTGATTTTACCGTGAACTCTTACAGTATCTCCTACGTTGAATTCCGGTGCTTCTGCTTTCATCTGAGCAGCTTCAATGTTTTTAATAATTTCGTTCATGATTTTTCTCCTTTAAATTCGGACGTTCTTAATGCAATCAGCAACAGAGGACCATCTCTTTTTACAACATGGGTAATTATACTATCTCCCCATATCCTTGTCAAGTATTTTCCCTTGATTTTTAAACAGATTAGAAAAATTCCACCTCTCTCGGTGTCAGAAATTTTTCTTCTAAATGAGCTTTTACCGCAGATGCGTCATAAGCTCTTGCTCCCTTTTTACACAGTAAAGCGCATCGCATACAGGAAATACATTTCCTTTCGTCAATTTCCAGCGTATCCTTGGAAATGGCATACACAGGACATTTCTGCACGCATACCTGACAGCCTGTGCAGCGTTCTTTTATAAAAGCTTTTGGTACAGGCTTCATCTCTTTTTTATCCGGCATGGGATTTCCGGAAACTTGAACAGAAGCAAATCCCTGTTCTTCCCCTTCTTCTATGCGTTTTTTTATCAGTACCGCAAATTTCTTAAAAATTGCCGCATCCTGCTCATTGGGTCTGCCTGCCCCTAGTTTATCCGAATAAATGTGTGGAATAACCGGTGCAATAGCTCCAATGCACACAAATCCTCTTTCCTCCAGGATTTTTTTCATCTGGGAGAGGGTATCATCATAATGTCTGTTTCCATAAGCAGCCATGATGACACAAGGTGTTTGATTTCCCTTTAAATTTGAAAATAACTTGTCATCCAAGGACGGAAGCTGTCCGCCATAGACAGGCGCTGCTGCAAGGAGTAATTCCTGACCGGAAAACTCTCTTTTTTCTCTGCGCAGCTTTCTTCTCGTCAAATCAATATATTGCGGATTTTGCGTCAAACAGCAAGCCAATAGCTCCGCTGCTTTTTTTGTTCCCCCTGTCGGACTGAAATAAGCGGCTGTCACAGGACGGTTTTTTGCTCTTAAATCAGGACGTCTTTCCTTTGTCCTTTTATAAGACTCTTCCAAACGCCACGCCTCAATTTTTGTATGGTCTCCGGTCAGCAATACCGCAGGCACATTTTTTCCTCTCCAGCTTTCCGGTCTGGTATAATGGGGATATTCCAGCAAATTATCCTGCATGGACTCAAACTGAGAAGACTCCTCATTATTTAAAACGCCTGGAACAAACCGGGAAATTGCATCAATCATAACACAGGCAGCCAGTTCTCCTCCGGTGAGCACATAGTCTCCGATAGAAACATAATCTGTCACGATTTCCTCTAAAACTCTCTCGTCAATTCCCTCATAATGCCCACAGAGAAAAACCAGCTCCTCTTCCAAGGCAAACTCCTCTGCCATAGTCTGGTTAAAAACCTTTCCCTGAGGAGTGAGATAAATACATCTGGGCTTTGAAGTCCGTTTTTTTACAGACTGATATGCCTGATACACAGGCTCTGCCTGTATGACCATTCCTGCACCGCCCCCGTAAGGGTAATCATCTACACGAGAATGTTTATTGTCTGCAAAATCTCTGATATTTACCGTATGGAGGGCTATTTTTCCGTTTTTCACTGCTCTTCCTGTAATACTGGTCTGGACTGTATTTTCCACCATTTCAGGAAACAGCGTAAGTACATGAAAATCCATTTTATCCCTCCTAGCACAGGCCCTTCAAAAGATGAACGACCATTTTTCCATTCTCTACATCTACTTCTTTGATGCAGTCTTTAATCGCTGGAATTAAAACTTCTTTTCCCGCTTCCAGATGAACCACATAAACATCGTTTGCTCCTGTTTCCATAACATCCATCAAAGTCCCAAAATGCTTTCCGTCTTCCAAATAAACTTCCATACCGATTAAGTCTGCAATATAATACTCATTTTCTTTTAAAGGCACTGCAAACTCTCTTGTTACATACAGGCTTTTCCCTTTATATGGCTCAATATCATTGATATCATCTACGTCCTTAAATTTCAAAATAACATACTGCTTAAAATATTTTACTCTTTCTATATCAAGCTCACACAACTCTTTTCCTGTATCTAAAAGTACACTTTTTAAATAATCAAATCTATGCGCATCATCTGTGGTAGGAAAAACCTTTACTTCTCCTCTGATTCCATGTGTAGTGGTAATTACACCCACCTGCAATAAATCTTCCATCAGTTAAATCTCCTCATTAAAACTCTACATACAAAAAGCCGCAGTAAATAAGTATTTACTACAGCCTTCTTTCCTTTTCCTGCATAGCAAAAAGGGGCGCATATAGCGCTCACCTCTTGCTTACTGTAAAATATCTACGACTACTTTCTTTTCACTCTTGGAAGAAGCTGCTTTTACAACAGTACGGATTGCCTTTGCAATACGTCCCTGACGACCGATTACTTTACCCATATCGGAAGCTGCCACCTTAAGTTCAACGAAAATCGCATCATTATCTTCTGTTTCTGTCACAATGACTTCTTCAGGACAATCTACGAGAGATTTTGCAATTACTTCAACTAATTCTTTCATTACAAGACACCTCCCAGATTATTTTTCGATACCAGCCAGTTTAAAGATTTTAGCAACAACATCTGTTGGCTGAGCACCATTTGCAAGCCATTTTTTAGCTGCTTCTTCATCTACTTTATATACGCTTGGTTCCTGAGTTGGATCGTATGTTCCGATTTCTTCGATAAATCTTCCATCTCTTGGAGATTTGGAATCTGCTACAACGATTCTATAAAAAGGAGCCTTTTTCTGTCCCATTCTTCTTAATCTGATTTTTACTGCCATTTCATTTCACCTCCTGGTTTATTTCATTATCTTTCATATATGTTAAAAGGGAAGTTTGAATTTTCCTCTTTTACCACCTTTGCCACCCATTAGACCGGGCATTTGTTTCATCATTTTCTTAGCCTGCTCAAACTGCTTTACCATACGATTGACTTCTGATACATCCACACCGGCGCCTTTTGCAATACGATATTTTCTTGATGGATTTAAGATTTCCGGATGAGAACGTTCTCTCGGTGTCATAGACAAGATAATCGCTTCTTTACGAGCCATATCCTTTTCATCCACCATACCTTCCAAATCTTTCATCTGAGAACCTACACCTGGAAGCATACTCAATACACTGGATAAACCACCCATATTTTTCATCTGGTTCATACTTTCCAGATAATCATCAAAGCCAAAAGAATTTTTGCGGAACTTCTGTTCCATTTCCTTTGCCTTCTCTTCATCCAGATTTGCCTGTGCTTTTTCAATCAGGCTCATAACATCTCCCATACCTAAAATACGGGATGCCATACGTTCCGGATAAAACTGTTCTAAATCAGAAAGCTTTTCACCCATACCAACATATAAAATTGGTTTTCCGCTGATTGCCTTTATGGAAAGAGCAGCACCACCTCGAGTGTCACCATCCATCTTTGTCAATATAACACCGTCAATTCCTACCTTTTCACCAAAGGTTTCTGCTACATTTACAGCATCCTGACCTGTCATGGCATCTACGACCAGTAAAGTCTGATCCACAGTAATTGCTTCTTTGATTTTTTCCAGTTCTTCCATCATGTCTTCATCAATGTGAAGACGACCTGCTGTATCCAAAATCAAGACATTATACTTTTCATTTTTTGCATGCTCGTAAGCAGCCTTCGCAATATCCACAGGACTGTTTTTATCGCCCATGGAAAATACATCCACACCCTGTTTTTCACCGTTTACCTGAAGCTGTTTAATTGCCGCAGGACGATATACGTCACAGGCTGCTAACAGAGGTTTTTTGCCTTTAGATTTCAACTTTCCTGCCAGCTTTGCGGTAGTCGTTGTTTTTCCGGCACCCTGAAGTCCTACCATCATGAGAACAGTCACTTCATTTCCTGACTTTAAGGCAATCTCTGTTGTCTCGCTTCCCATAAGCTTCACAAGCTCTTCGTTTACGATTTTGATTACCATCTGTCCCGGATTCAAACCGGACATTACATCCTGTCCAATGGCTCTTTCCTGTACCGCTTTCATAAACTGTTTTACTACCTTAAAGCTTACATCGGCTTCTAATAAAGCCATTTTTACTTCTTTTAAGGCAGCTTTTACATCGGCTTCCGTCAGACGGCCTTTTTTTCTTAAGTTTTTGAATACATTCTGTAATTTGTCTGTTAAGCTTTCAAATGCCATCTGTTATAACTCCTCTAAAATTTCCTGAGAAATATTTTCCACTTGGAAAACTAATTCCTGTTTGCTAAGCTTTTCACATTTCATACTCAGTTCGTGAATACGATGAACTTTTTCTTTGATACTTAAAAACTTTTCTACCAAATGCAGCTTTGCCTCATAATCCTGCAAAGCTTTATTGCAGCGCTTAATGTTATCATGTACTCCCTGACGGCTAATTCCCAAGTCGTCAGCTACTTCACTGAGCGAGTAGTCATTTAAGACCACATCTTCATAAATTCTTCTCTGATGAACTGTCAGCAGTTCACCATAGAAATCATACAGTAAAGTCTGCTCTACAAATTTCTCCATTCGCATCACCTTGCTTATCATACAACAGACTTTTTACTCTGTCAAGTATTTTTTCTTGACAACTTTTCATTTCTGAATTCATCCATACTTCCGCTTCGAAATCCCTGTATATCTAAAGTGATATACTGAAATCCTCTTTTCTGCAAAGCTTCTGTTATTTCCTGCGATTTTTCCAAAAAAGCTCCAAAGTCTGCTTTTGGAATTTCAATTCTGCAAATCTCTCCGTGGAGTCTTATTCGTACTACGGAAAAGCCTTGTTTTTTTAAATATTCCTCTCCTAAAGCAATTTTCTCCAAAGCTTCTGTTTTAATTTCTGTTCCATAAGGAAGCCTTGTGGCAAGACATGGTGTTGACGGGCGACTTGCCACAGAAACGCTCAGCTCCTCTGCCAGTTTTCTTACCTCCTCTTTGGTAAATCCAGCTTCTGCCAGCGGACTGAATACTCCCAGCTCTTTGATTGCCCTTAATCCCGGACGATACACATGCAAATCATCCTCGTTTGTTCCTTCCATGACAACAGAAATCCCCTGACTTTTCGCATACTCCAAAAGCTTCTGAAATAAAGTTTTTTTGCAAAGATAACATCTGTCTTTTGGATTAAACCGAATTTCTTCCTGCTCTAATTCATTGACAAAAACCACTTTATGAACCGCACCGGCTTCTTTTGCTACTTTTTGAGCAATTTCCAAATCACAGGGCGGATGCAAAACCGTATGGAAGGTTACTGCATGAATATTCCCTGCTTTTTTCTGTTGCTTCATACATTCTTTTGCCAGCATTAAAAGAAGACTGCTGTCCACGCCTCCCGAAAAAGCAATACAAATATCTTCTTTTGTGTATTCTTTCATTTTTTCATATAAGTCCCGCTTCTTTTCTTCATAGGTCTTCATAATATCCTCCCGCCACGGCAGATGCTTCATCATACACATCTCTGTAAGCTCTGCCTGTTTCTTCGCACACCTTTTTTACCGTTTCAAATTCCGGATAACAAAATTTCTGCCCGTGGTGTTCACATACTTTTACAGTTACTTTCTGTCCGTCTTTTAACTGGATTTCTTTAAAAGTTCTGGGCAAAATTCTACGGTTTTCTTCGTATCTGCGTAATCCTATACTGGTAGTTTCTCGAAAAATAATATCTTCCAGCTTTTCCTGCTGCTCTTTTTTGCATAATACCTGCAGCATATAAGCAACTCTGTTTTTCTTCATATAAATAGGAAAGCAAGAAGCATCTAATGCGCCTGCTTTCATTAAACACTCTATGGCATACCCCAATTGTTCTCCACTGCAGTCATCCACATTCGTTTCTAAAACCTGTACCGTATCTTTTGCTTTTTCTGAAATTTCTGTATCCGAACACAGCAAAAGTTTTATTACACTGTCTTTATCACCTTTTTCTATAATTGTCTGTACCAAATAACCGGGTGTTTTTTCTGTTTTCCATTCTCCGAAAACAGCCAGAAAACAGACAATTCCCAGGCTTAAAAGCTCTCCCTTTTCCGGCTGCAATTCTATAGGAATATGATACCTCTGTAAAATATGAAAAATAGAAACAGATTTCTCCTCAAGAGTTTCTTCATTATTTCCTTCAGTAAGAGAAGAAATACAGATTTTCTCACATTCCAGTGCATCTAATAGTTTCCCCAGTTCCTCCTGCTGCTTTTTATCTTCTTCTCTGTCTTTTCCTGCTTCTTCTAATAAATCATAGACCTGTATAAGTCTTTGTTCAGTTTCCTCTTTTAATTTATTTTTTACAGATAAGTTCTGCTGTTTTACCAGTTTTGTTAAAGCTTGTATTAAAACATTACAATTTAACCCATTTCTACATGTCAGATAAAGTCTTTTCCCCATCTTTTTATCCCTTCATCGTTTTTCAGTAAATTTTATCACATTTCCACTTTCCTGAACAGTCTAAAGAAAATCCATATTTTTATATTGTATCTTGGTTTTTCCAATGATAAAATATTTTTATACTGCCAGAATAGCAAAAGTGCACAGCACGAAACAATTCGTCAGGCATCTTTTCATAAATAACAGGAGGATTGAAAATGGAAGTATCAAATGTATATTTTACAGATTTAAGAGTGAAAAACGGCGATAATCTTCTCACAAAACTGCAAAGATTAATCAAAACTGCCGGAATTGGAAATATTGATTTTACAGACAAATATGTTGCTATTAAAATGCACTTCGGGGAACCTGGAAATCTTGCATTTCTTCGCCCTAATTATGCTAAAGCAGTTGCTGATATAGTAAAAGAATTAGGTGGAAAACCTTTTCTCACAGACTGCAACACCTTATATGTAGGAGGAAGAAAAAATGCTCTCGACCATTTAGACAGTGCCAATTTAAATGGCTTTAATCCAACTACAACAGGCTGCCAGATTATCATTGCAGATGGTCTGAAGGGTACGGATGAAACACTGGTTCCTGTAGAGGGCGGCACTTACATAAAAGAAGCCAAAATCGGACGTGCAGTTATGGATGCAGATGTTTTTATCTCTTTAAGCCACTTCAAAGGACATGAATCAACAGGATTTGGCGGTGCCTTAAAAAACATCGGAATGGGTTGTGGCTCCAGAGCCGGAAAAATGGAAATGCATTCTGCCGGAAAACCTCACGTAGACCAAAATTTATGCGTTGGATGTCAAATGTGTGCAAAAATTTGTGCCCATGACGCTCCAGAATTTGAAAATAAAAAAGCAACCATTAACCACGATAAATGTGTTGGCTGCGGAAGATGTATTGGTGTCTGTCCAAAAGATGCAATTTTATCTGCTTCTGACGAGTCAAATGAAATCTTAAACTGCAAAATTGCAGAATACACAAAGGCAGTTATTGACAATCGCCCTCATTTCCATATCAGTCTGGTAATCGATGTATCTCCATATTGTGACTGCCATGGAGAAAATGACGCTGCCATCGTTCCAAATGTAGGAATGTTTGCTTCTTTCGATCCCGTAGCTCTTGATATGGCCTGTGCAGAAGCCGTAAATGCTCAACCTGTTCTTTCTAACAGTATGTTGGGAGATTGCAGTGAAGAAGAAAGAGCTTGCCACAATCACGACCACTTCCATAGCATTTTCCCTGAAACCTGTTGGGAAACAGCTATTTCTCATGGAGAAAAAATCGGAATTGGAAACAGTAAATATAAACTTATTACAGTGAAATAATACTTTATCAAAAAAAGTGTGCTTTATTTTTTTAGGAACCATAAATAAAGCACACTTTAAATTATTATAAATATCTTTAATTCTTTATTACCACTGTATTATAGAGATGATTAAGTGGTCCTCTGCCCTTTCCCAAATCCAGTCCAGCCTCAATGGCTCCAGTGAGATATTCCTTGGCATTTTTTACACTTTCCTGTAAAGAATACCCTTTGGCAAGGTTACATGCAATGGCAGAAGACAGAGTACAGCCTGTACCATGTGTATTGGGATTTTCAATTTTTTCTTTGCAATACCAGATTTCTTTCTCATTTTCATAGAGAAGATCATCTGCTCCCTGCGTCAAATGTCCACCTTTTACCAAAACTGCTCCCTGCGTATATTTTCCAATTTCTGCTGCTGCCAATACCATATCTTCCTGACTCTTTATCTCTATTCCCGAAAGAACCTCAGCCTCAAAAAGATTAGGTGTCAATACTTTTCCTAAAGGAAAAAGCTGTTCCTTCATCACTTTACAAGCTTCTTGCTGCATCAGTCTGCTTCCACTTGTCGATACCATAACTGTATCCACTACAATATTTTTCACCTGATATTCCCGTAATTTTTCAGAAATAACACAGACAATCTCGCTATTTGGAACCATTCCGATTTTCACAGCATCCGGATAAATATCCTGAAAAATACAATCCAACTGCTTTGCTATAAATTCCGGAGATACTTCCACAATATCATAAACACCTGTAGTATTCTGCGCTGTTAATGCAGTAATCGCTGTCATGGCATACATATTATGTGCACAAATAGTTTTGATATCTGCTTGAATTCCTGCGCCTCCGCTACAATCCGAACCTGCAATACTTAATACTTTTTTCATTTTTCTTTTACCTCCTGCTGTGTAATTTCCTTTGACAGCTTTAAAAATCTCTGACAAGCACTTTCTATATCTTTTTGAGCATAAATTCCTGAAATCACTGCAACACCTGAAATACCGCAGTCCCTTAATTTTGTTATATTTTCTTCCTTAATGCCGCCAATTGCCACAACCGGAATAGCTACTGCCTGACAAATAGACCTCAAACGTTCTGTTGTAATTACTTCTGCCTCTGTTTTTGTAGAAGTTGCAAACATAGCCCCTACTCCCAAATAATCTGCTCCCATTTGTTCTGCTTTTTTTGCATCCTCTACAGTGCGACAAGACACTCCCAAAATTTTATCTGCTCCCAGCTTTTTTCTGGCTTCTCCCGCTTCCATATCCTTTTGCCCTACATGAACACCGGCTGCATCTACCAGCAAAGCAATTTCCACATCATCATTGATAATCAAAGGCACACCATATTTATCGGTCAATTTTTTCACCTCTTGTGCCTCCTTTAAAAACTCTTCCCTGCTTAAATTCTTTTCACGAAGCTGCAATAAAGTAACTCCACCCTTTAACGAGTCCTCAAGCTGCTCTAAAAAACTCTTTTCACCCACCCAGCTTCTGTCCGTAACAGCATATAAACACATATTTTTTCTTTCTAATTTCATTTTTTCCCCTATCCTGTTTTTTATATTACAATGACTGTGATATATGTAGGTACAAACTCAATATTCCATATGCAAACAATTTGGAAGATTTTCGCAGTTTTTCGAGTATCGTGATGTTTTGGAAGCCTTGTTTGAGTGCTTATGCACGAGTTTGGCGTAAAAAACATCCATAGACAACGCAGAAAAACAAGAAAATGGACATGTTTGCTGTGGAATATGTGAGTTGTATCTATGATATTTCTGGCATTTTCAGTCACATAAAAAACCGGAAAACGCCTGCACGTTTCCCGGTTTTCACATTCATCTCCCTACGCTGGCATTACCCATATCAGGTTAAAGGGTCGAAGTTGATAACTTCCTCTCAGCCCGCCCACGGACTCCCCTGCTGACTTTAATTTAATTTTTCTGTCCACTCTTTTTCCTTAAAGCCTGTAAGGACAAAATCATTCCCTACAAGCACAGGTCGTTTTACCAGCATACCATCTGAAGCCAGAAGCTCAAGCTGTTCTTCCTCTGTCATAGCAGGCAGCTTATCCTTTAGCTTCAATTCTTTGTATTTCATTCCGCTGGTATTAAAGAAACGCTTCAAAGGAAGTCCGCTTTTTTCATACCAAGCCTTGAGTTCTTCCTTAGAAGGATTGTCTTCTACAATATGGCGGTCCTCAAATTCCACCTGATTTTCTACAAGCCATTTCTTTGCCTTCTGACAGGTACTGCATTTGGGATATTCTACAAATAATATCATATACAACCTCTTAATTATAATCTGTCTGCGTTGGAAGCCATAAATTTATATTCTGCCACAGAACGGTCAAAGCCTTTAATGTGGTCGAATAACCAATCTACTACATTTTTCTTAACCTGAGCTACAAACGCTTCTGTCGGTCCTTCTTCCTCTTCCAGCATTTCCTGAAGTTCTTTTACAGCATTTTTAAATTCTGCATGTTTTACTTTATGTTCTTCGATTCCCGGATACTGAATTTCTTCCTGTAATTTTTCTTCTGCGCTGAAATGAAATTCTGTATAATCTAATAAGTAATCCAACATTTTAATTGCTTTCACTTTGCCCTGTCCGTCTTCGCAGCTTTCTAAAAGCTGGTTAATACGTTCAATCAGTTCTTTATGTTGTCCATCAATCATTTCATTTCCGGTTACTAATGTTTCATCAAATTCTGCTCTCATTTTCTTTCCCTCCAGTGGTTTTTTTATAGTGTAACACAATTTTTTTCAGTTTCCAATAGGCTTTTTTCTACTTTCTTTGAGCATATAGACGACCACTGACAATTTCCGCATATCTTTTGACGTTCTCCTGAAGAAATAATCCTCTCCTCCACCAGCTTTGCAAAATCATTCCAGAAAATTTTTATTCCCTCAGCCAGCCCGCAGCATTTTAGAACTTCTCTGTCATAATGCAGAACAAGCTCCCATGTATTGCAGACTCCGTTTTCTAAATTCGGGCATTTTTTACAGATTTCATCCCCACAGGCAACCACCTCGACCTCTGGATTTTTCTGCATTTCTTCATAAATTTTCTGCATGTGAGCCGTAAATTCATTACTATATCCTTTTCCTTCAAAAAAATGAAGGCACATACCATGATGTGCCCTGATTTTCAAACCTTCCTGTTTCATCTTCTGACTGCTCCTTTTAATCTTCCGCTTAATATTACCGCCAAAGCAATTTTTAAAATATCCGGTATCACAAACGGAAATACGCACCAACCAAGAACTGCTAAAATTCCTATTTCTCCGGTCTGATGAGTATACACTGTTATAAACCATAGAGTTCCTACCGCATAACACGCCAATAACCCTAAAAACATAGAAATAATTTGTACTATTTTTCCTTTTCCCAAAACACGTTCCATACCCCACATAACAAGAGCCGATGCCAGAAATCCAACGATATATCCTCCTGTTGTTCCTGTGAGAACACCAATTCCACCAGAAAAACCTGCGAATACGGGAATTCCAATAGCGCCCAGTAAAATATATACCAAAACAGCTATCGTTCCCCTTTTACCACCCAGAATTCCCACTGCCAGGAATACGCCTAAAGTCTGTAAAGTAAAAGGTACTGCTGCAGGAATAGAAATCCATGAGCAGATTGCAATTAATACTGTAAACATACTAATGTACACTAAGTCATAAGTTTTATTATTTTCTTTTGCCATTATCATTTTTCATTACCTTTCTACTGTCCTTATTTTTTTGCATAAGTATCGTATCACAATCCGCTCTTAATTGTCAACTATTGTATATTTGCAGGTTTACAATCATTCTTTTTTAGCCGCCACTCGCGCTTTTTGTGTCAGCTCCTTCCCTCCTGCTGCATACCATTCTTTCACGAAGGTATCAAAATAACCCACCGGTTTCTCTCCACAAACAATCTGTATAAAAGTTTGTTGCTCCAGTTTTAAAAGATTTTCTTCTGCCTTTAAGCCCTCTCCCGAAAGAGGCAAAGGCTGACGACTTTTAAAATTCAAATCCACCAGCGCCCCTACGGCTGTAATACGTGAAGTATAAGCAGCCCACGCATTTGCCGTTGTCAGGCTTCCGTTTAAGTAAGCCTTGCAGGTATCATAATAAGACTTTTCAAGCCCTGTTAAAGAAGATGGCAACTTTTCTCCATTCAGCGCATTTCGAATATTCTCCGTTGTCTGATACAAGGTATCTCTATAATCCACATTAATGTTCAAAGGTCTTGCCGTGGGATCTACATTTAAAGAAAAATATTCGTTTACTTCATTTGCCCCTTTGTCATCATAACGGGAATAGTCAAAAATTACACTGATATATTTTGCCACGATTTCCGGATGCTCATATCCCTTTCGCACAACCACATACAGCCTGTCTTCAAAGGTTTCATATTCCTGTAAAACATTTTCGTCCTGTTCTGTAAAGAAATAAGGCTTCCATTCTGCTTCCCGGTCATAGTCATAGGACTCCATCAAAGGATTGTTTGGCGCCCACCATTTTCCAAAAAAAGCTCCGCATTTACCGTTTTTAATTAAATCCTCTATATTCTGTGAAGTTCGAAGAAGAAATCTCTTATCCAACACACCTCTTGTATACAATGTATTCAAATACTCCAAGGCTGCTTTACATTCCTGTGTTATCGAACCGTATACCATTTCTCCCTCTGCATCCTGTACCCATTTTCTGGGACTTGCATGAAACATCGAAAAAATTCCGTCAGCAGAATAGGTTTCGCTGCTTCCGGCTACCAGCTCCGGCGTGCAGGCAAGCCCGATAGTCTCTCCATTACCTGCCGCATCTTGACTGACAAATTCTAAAATACAGTTCATTGCTTCGTCCATGTCGGCAGGTTCTTCCATCCCCAGCTTGTCCATCCAGTCTTTTCGCATCCACAGAAGCGTTGGACCGTGGTCGATAACCGTATCCGGAAATCCATAAAGCTTTCCCTCATACTTTCCTGAATTTAAAAGTGCGTCTGTATAACTGGCATACATATCTTTAATGCGCCATGTGGTACATTCCTCATAAACCTCAGTCAAATCCTCTATCATGCCTGCCTCTGCCAGCTTTTGCACGGTTTCCTGCCCTTTCACCACCATAATGTCCGGTAAATTGTTGTCCTTTATGGCGATTTCTACTACTTCCTCATACTGATTTCCATCCTCCAGTTCAAATACATCCTTGTTTTGAATATTCAGCATTTTCTTTAAATAACGCGTATAACCGTTGTCTTCATAAGTATCTCCTGCCGGAAGATTAGAGTGATTGCCTCCTGATATTTTCCCCAGCGTATAGGTGACTGTTTCCGGATATTTTCCGTAAGGAGTATGCTCTGCTTCCTGCCATTTTGCATTGTTATCCGTTTTTGGAGGTTCTTCTTTAGCAGTCTCTTTTTTCCACGGAAAGAACAATATGCCAAAGACAATCACTGCTGCCACAGCAATGCCCCAAAATAATTTTTTATTCATATCGTTTTTCCTCCTTATTGACAGGAATAACAATCTCTATTCGGCATCCCTCTCCCTGACGGCTTTTTACCCTTAAATGATATTCCTCTCCGTAAAGCAGTGTTATTCTGTCATTGACATTGCGTACCCCATATCCCTTAGAACGATAAGTGATGATAGACTTTGCCTGTTCCTCTGACATACCCATGCCATTGTCCTCCACTGCCATAATTAAGGCATCTTTCTCTTTGCAGACAGAAATTTTCAGCCATTTCTCTTCCTTTTCCGATACGTCTAAACCATGCTCAATGGCATTTTCCACTAACGGTTGTAAAATCAACTTGGGCACAGAGTAGCTTAAAGCATCTTCCTGTATTTCTTTGATAACCTGAAAACTGTTGTCGTGCATAATAAGCTGAATTTGAAGATAGGCATCAATATTTCGGATTTCGTTTGCAGCGATTGTCATAGTCTCTCCTTTGTTCAGGCTGGTGCGATAATAGGTAGACAATGCCAGCGTAATCCGGCTAATCTCCTCATTATCTGCCTCAAGGGCTTTCCAGTTAATAATAGAAAGAGAATTGTAGAGAAAATGAGGATTAATCTGCGCCTGAAGGGCTTTCATCTCTGTTTTTTGCAGCTTAATTTTTGCCTCATATACCTGAGAAATCAATTTATTGATTTCATCCATCATTCTGGTAAAGGTACGCACCAGCACACCGATTTCATCTTTAGATTGGCTCACCACTGTAACTTTACGAAGCCCCAGATTGATTTGGTTCATATTTTCTGTAAGCTGTTCCAAACGTTCTACCATTTTCCTTGAGAAAAAATATCCCAAAAGCAAAATCAGGAAAAGACAAAGAAGCAAAACAGGAATATTTCCAAGAAGCAATGTCCAAACAGATTTCTCCAGCTCCTCTTTTGGCTGATAAAGACAGAAATTCCATTTCGTATCTTCTATTTTTTTCTCTATACATACATAATGTTCTTTTAAATAGTTTAGAGAAGTTTCTTTATCCGGCTTATAAGAGGCATCCATGCGGTATCCGGAATACACCACATTTCCCTGTTCGTCTAAGATTAAGCCCCCTCTGTTTTCCGTCAGCAAATCGGCAAAAGGCTCTAATACCCTATTGTAATCCAAACTTAAAACCAGCATTGCCTGTATCTTATCCTGTCGGTAAAACTTTCTCACTGCCAGAATTTCTTTTTTATTTCCCTGTTTTACCAGCCACTGCACTGTCCCCTTTTCATTGATTTCCGTATACCATGATTGATCTTGCGCCACAGATAAAGGCACTAAGGTATTTCCGTGCTCTACCTGAATATTTTCAGCGTATAAGGTAATGCTTCTGATTTCCTCATGATAGAGCTGTGGCATGGTAAACAGTGGATCAGCAATCTCTGTATATGCCAGATATGCCTCATAATCCGAGCGATATTCTTTCTCCATAATTTCCCGTAAGTCAGAGGAATAGGTTAAATAATTTATCAGATTTGTATAAATCTGCACCCGATTATCAATGCTGTCCACAGACTGCTCCAACACCTGCTTTAATCCGCTTTCTTCCTTTTCCCGCATAATCTGTATCGTTCTCATCTGGGTATAAGCACTGATGACGCATACCGGTATCAGGCTGCATAAAATCATCATAATGGTCAGCTTATAACGGTATTTTAGGTCTTTATATTTCTGTATCCATTTTTTCATACTCCGCAGTTCCTTTCCTGCAAGACTCCGGTGTCACTCCGAAATATTCCCGAAAGCTTCGGCAAAAATAAGAATTATTGGAAAATCCCACTTCCTTGGCAATCTGAGAAATTTTTTTCTGACTGTTTTCCAGCAGCTCTTTTGCCTTATCCATACGAAAAGCTTTAATAAAACGGTTTAAATTCATACCTGTTTCCTGTTTAAAAATGTAGCTTAAATACCCCGGTGACAAATATACTTTTTCCGCCAGAATGTCTACGCTTAATTCCTCCTGATAGTTCTGATAAATGTAATTTTTCACCTGCGTCACTTCGCTTCTCGTACCCTTTTCTTCTTCTGCCAGATATTCCTCCAGCTCCTCCATGGCTTTTTCGGTGAGCTTCCATACATCTTGCAGCCTTTTGGCACGATATAAGCGGTCAATTTCTCTGCTCAATCTTTTCTCATCAGGCAAATCCATGGCTTCATAAATTTCTTTTATAATACTGGAAAATAAAAATTTCACATACATTTCAGAATATGCTTTTTCCGGATGATACACGACTTTCAACTGCTCAAAATGTTTTTTTAAATGCCCCATATCCCGATGATGAATGTCTTCTAAAATTCGTTTTAAAAGCTCTGCATCCCCAAGCGCTGCGTTTGTTTCTCTGTCTTCATTCTCTTTTAAAGAAAAAATATGCTTTTCCGGCTGATAAAACTGGTCTTCCAGCACCATTTCCAACGCTCCGAAAACCGCCGGCAACTCCTCAAAGCTTTTTAATTCCTCGCTGACAGCCAATAAGCATTCCGTATTATAACGAAGCTTAAAAAACTGATAAATTCCCCTGCACAAAAGCGCATAATCGCTGTGTTTCTCCTTAAAGAAGAAAAGTCCTTCTCCCGCATTTAAATTCAGATAAAAGAAATCACGGCGAATTTCCTCTTTTAATTTTTCTTTAAAGATTTCTTCTTCCATTTCAAAAAAACTGCTGGAGGTCTGAATTAAAACCATGTAATGATACTGTTGGAAATCCAGATTTCTCTTCATTTCCTCAATATCGACTTTTCCCCCGTACAAATAATTCTGCAAAAAGAACTGGTATAAATAATCCTGTGTTTTAATCTGCTGTACTTCTTCTGCTTTCTCTCTTTCGATTTCTTCCAACAGCTTTTTCATGGTCTTCTGGAATTCCAAAGGATCTACGGGCTTTAAAATATAATCAGAGACCCCGTATCGGATTGCCGTCTGTGCATAAGAAAAGTCACTATATCCGCTGAACATCACGATTTTCATTTCCGGATATTGTGAAGATACCTTTTCTGCCAGCTCCAAACCGCTCACATAGGGCATCTTAATATCCGTCAGAAGAATTTCCACTGTTTGATGTTTCAAAAGCTCCAGCGCATCCCTTCCGTTTGATGCTTCAAAAACCTCCAGCTCTGTTCCTGTCTTTTTCAATAAAAACTTAATGCCGTTTCGCTCCAGCTTTTCATCGTCTACAATTAAAATCCTGTACATATCTCCCACCTTTATAATCACCAAACAGGACTGACGTTCTCTGCCAGTCCTGTTTCTGTTTTCCTATATTTCTTTTATTGTAACATGTATTTTTATTCTGTCAACGAAATCAACCTTTTACAGCGCCTGCTGCAACACCTTCGATAATATAACGCTGGCAGAAAAGATAGAACACAATAATCGGAAGAATGGACAATACCAAAACGCCCATCATAGCTCCCATGTCAATCGAACCGTATCCGCCCTTCAAATACTGAATGGCAATGGAAATTGTTTTATATTTCTTTGTGTCCAACACCAGCACAGGCAGCAGATAGTCGTTCCATATCCACATGGCATCCAAAATTGCCACTGTAATACAGGTAGGTTTCATAATAGGAAATACCACCTTAAAATAACATTGCAGCGGCGTACATCCGTCAATCATACTTGCTTCTTCGATTTCAATCGGAATTGCCTTTACAAATCCTGTAAACATAAAGACTGCAAGTCCTGCGCCAAATCCCAGATAGATAATAATCAATCCCCAAGGATTATCCAGCTTCAGCATATTTGCAATTTTAGATAAGGTATACATTTCCATCTGAAAAGGAACGACCATCGCAAACAGACATAAAACATAGATAATTTTTGTACTCAAGGTTTTTACTCTACTGATATACCACGCACACATGGAACAGCAAACGACAATCAGAGCTACCGAGCATACGGTAATAAATAAGGTCCATAAAAATGCTTCGAAAAATCCTGTCTTTTCCAGACCTCGGATATAGTTTTCCCAGCCTACAAACATATTTCCCTTTGGAATTTTAAAGGGATAACGGCTGATATATGCTTTCTTTTTAAAAGAATTGATAAATACCAGTATAATGGGGTACATATACAGTACGCTGATAACTGAAAAAATCAGTGTCAGCAGCCAACCATGTTTTGCTTTTCTTGCTTTCATTACTGCTGCACCTCCTTTGTTCTGGTCAATCGATTTTGTATTAAAGCAATAATTCCCACTAAGACAAAGAAAATAACGGCTTTTGCCTGTCCTACACCTTCATAGCCGGGACGACCATAGAAAGTTCTGAAAATATTTAATGCTATAAGCTCTGACATATTTGACGGTGCGCCGTTGGTGAGGGCTAAGTTCTGGTCAAAGAGCTTAAAGCCGTTGGTCAGTGTCAAAAACGTACAGATGGTAATAGACGGCATGACCATAGGAAGGGTAACATGACGAAGAAGCTGTCTTGCATTTGCCCCGTCAATCTTTGCCGCTTCAATGAGCTCACCCGGTATATTCTGAATGCCTGAAATATAGATAATCATCATATAACCTACTTGCTGCCAACACACCAGAATAACCAGTCCCCAGAAACCGTAGGTAGAGGAAAAGGTTAAAGTTTTTCCGTACTGTGCCAACACACCGTTTAACAAAAGCTGCCAGATATAACCTAAAATAATACCGCCGATTAAGTTCGGCATAAAAAATACTGTACGGAAAAGGTTTGTTCCTTTAATTCCTTTTGTTAAAAGCATTGCCACGGTAAATGCCAATACGTTAATCAAAATAACGGATACTGCGGTAAATAGAACCGTATACCATAAAGCGTGATAAAATTCTGTGTCCTGAAAAGCTTTTAAATAATTTTGAAACCCTACCCATCTGGCATCTGTTACCGTTGTAAATTTGCAAAAGGAAAGATAAATACCCAAAGCAAAAGGTGCAATAAATCCTAAAACAAATGCCAGCATGGTGGGCAATACAAACACAGGAAAATATTTTTTAATTGATTTTTCCAATTTTCTTCCCCCTTTTATCAGGAAAAGGGCTGCCTGTATAAAAAACTTTTACACAGCAGCCCTGTTTCTCATCTTCTTTATTCTGCGTGTGCTGCTTCGTATTCAGAAGCCCAGCCATCTACAAATGCAGCTTTCACAGCGTCCCATTCGCCTGTTCCCTGTGCATATTCCAGCATTGCAGAACCAAGCTTGTTCTTCCATTCCTCGGAAGGCATAGTTGTAAAGTTCCAGCTTACCGGTGTTTTGCCTGCTTTTGCATATTCATCATTTGCTTTTACCAACGGATTTTCCGGCAGATACTCGTCAAAGGTCTTAAACGGTGTAATAAATCCCATTTCATTTGCAAGCATATCTCGTCCTTCTTCGCTTTCTACAACCCATGTAAGGAAGTCCAAGGTTGCCTGAATATCTTCTTCTGATGCTTTCTTATTTACACACCAGTAGTTTTCAGAACCTGTGCAAAGTCCCTGATTTTCTTCACCTTCTGCACCAATGTAGATAGGAAGCATTCCCATATCCTCATCTGCTACTTCCATGTCTTTAATATCATTGTAAGCCCATGTTCCGTTCTGGTAGAAAACAGCTTCGCCAAGTGCGAATTCAGAAGCTGCATCTTCACCTGTCTTAGAGGAAATCATAGAAGGTTCACAAGTGGAGTCTTTTAAATATAAATCCCATACATTTTTGAAGTTTTCAAGATAAGTGCCTTTGATTGCCTCTGAGGAAGTAATTCCGTCTTCTTTATATTCATAGTAAACCGGAAGGTTTGCTAAATGTGTTTTAAATCTCCAGTCAGAAGAAGCATCCATACCGGCAGATGTAAATGCACCGGAAACACCTAACTCATCTTTGTTTTTCTGAATACCGTCTGCTACTTTTTTCAGTGCTTCAAAATTGTTTAATTCATCAATGGATTTGATTTCTGCATCCGGAAGTTCAAAGTATTTATTCAGCAGTGCCTTGTTATAAATCAAACCATAGGTTTCAATTACATAAGCAATACCCTGAACAGCATCTCCGTCTTTTAATACATAATCGTCACTGCTCACATCTTTATAAATCTGAGAATCGGATAAATCATAGCAGTAATCCTTCCATGAAGCCAGCCCCACCGGACCGTTTACCTGAAACAGTGTAGGAGGCTCGTCCTTTGCCATTTCAGATTTCAAGGTAGACTCATAAGTGCCGGCTGCCGCTGTCTGTACCTCTACTTCTACGCCGGTTTCATCTGTATAAGTTTTTGCCAGTTCCACCCACTGGTCTGCCTGCTCCGGCTTAAAGTTCAGATAATATACCTTTCCGTCCCCGCCTTTTTCCTTGTCGCCTTTTGCTTCGGAAGACTCTTCCTTTGGGGTTTCTTTGTCTTCGTTTTCTGTGCTGCCACCGCAGCCTGCCAGCATAGATGTGAGCATAGTTGCTGTCATCAGCATTGCAAATACTTTTTTAAATTTCATAATTGGTTACCTCCCTTTATTTACGTGCTCTTTTGTTTGTCTATATTATATCTATGCAGAAATGAAAAAAATATAATAAAAAACCCAGAAACATGTTCAATTTCCATGTTTCCAGGTTTTTTCTGTGCAATATGCTTTATTTACAAGTCGATTTCTATTTTTTGTTGTTCTATTTTATGCTTCTCCGCAAATCCTGTTAAAATCATAGTCAGCGCTCCGTCACCGGTGACGTTACAAGCAGTACCAAAGCTGTCCTGCAATGCAAAAATTGTCAATATCAAAGCTGTACCTGTTTCATCAAATCCTAAAACGCTGATAATCAGCCCCAGAGATGCCATAACCGTACCTCCCGGTACTCCCGGAGCTCCAATGGCAAATACGCCTAAAAGAACACAAAACAGTATCATACTTCCCACAGACGGCAGTTCTCCGTATAAAATCTTAGAAACTACCATAACAAAGAAAACTTCTGTCAGTACAGAACCGCAAAGGTGAATATTGGCAAAAAGAGGTATTCCGAAATCCACCATATCGTCACGAAGCTCCGGTTCTGATTTCTTTGCACAACGCAGCGCAACTGCCAATGTCGCTGCAGATGACATAGTTCCTACTGCTGTCAAATAAGCCGGACCATAATTTTTTAATACTTTCCACGGATTTTTACCGGAATAAATACCCCCGATGAGATACAAAAGCGCCAGCCAGATATAATGCCCTGCCATTACAATCAAAATCACTTTAAGAAATACAGGAAGCTGTTTTGTGATGGTTCCTTCATAAGATAATGCACAGAAAGTAACGGCAATAAAGAATGGCAAAATAGGAATAAGCACCTTTGATACAATGAGAAGTATCATCTTCTGAAATTCATCTAAAAACCGTATCGTAGTTTTGGCTTTTGTCCATGTAGCAGCAAGGCCAATCATAACAGACAGGACTAATGCACTCATAACAGGCATAATCTGAGGAATTTCCAGTTTAAATACTAGCTCTGGAAGTTCCTTTAAGCCATCTACCTCTGAAACAATAGATAAATGAGGAATAAGTGTATATCCTGCTCCCATAGAAAATAATGCGGCAAAAACTGAAGATGTATAAGCAGAAAGAATTGCTACCCCCAATATTTTAGAGGCACTATTTCCCAATTTTGTAATAGACGGCGCAATAAATCCGATAATAATCAATGGCACACAAAAAGTAATAATCTGCCCCAGAATAAATTTGGCAGTTACGATTACGTGCATTACCGGAAGATTTGCCACCTGCCCTGCAAGAATACCGATTACAACGCCTAAAAGCAGGCGAAAAGGCAAGTTATTAAATAATTTTTTCACTTTCTTCTTTCCTTTCTATATTCCCTTTTAGGGTTTTTGAATTTCTACATTATACTCTATGTTTATCCTTCCGTCTATCATTTTATGATTTATAGATAAAATTTATCCAATTTCCTGCCTGTCTCTTTTAAAAAAACAAATACCTCCAAATGCTCTTATCCAAAACACTTGGAGGTACCGAATTAAATTTCAGAAAATGTATATTTTTCTTTTAATCCATTTGTAATAACATCATAAGTAACACAACCATTATCCAGCACTGTCTTTTCACAGGAAGCAGCTTTGCTGATATGCTCTTTCATATACACATCTAAATTATCTGTTTCAATTTCTGTAATGTTAGATTCCATCTCTCCACGACACATATTGCTGATTTCCCGAATAAGCTCATATTTTTTCATAGCAAAACCTCCTTCATAAATTTCTTTTTTGTTCTTTATATAATACCATAATTCCCGTTAAATTACCAGATATGTATGCTATTTCTATCATATTTTTCAAATATTTCACACTCACGCATAATTGTCTGACTTTATAAAAAAAGAAACCTGCAAGATTTTAAAGAAAAGGAAAAATAGGTCTGGATTTTTTTGTCACTTTATGAGAAAATAGGTTTGAATAAAGCGTTAAATTATTGACGCATTTGAAGTATATATACTTGAAAGGAGTTTTAAAATGATTTATTCACATGAAGTAGAAACAATGTGCCCAGTAGCACAGGGCGTGAATCACGGTGCAGCTCCAATTCCGGAAGAAGCAAAGTGGGTAAAAGCAAAAGAAATCAAAGATATATCCGGTTTAACACACGGTGTAGGCTGGTGTGCTCCTCAGCAGGGTACTTGTAAACTGACATTAAATGTTAAAGAAGGTATCATTCAGGAAGCATTAGTAGAAACAATCGGATGTTCCGGTATGACTCATTCCGCTGCTATGGCATCTGAAATTTTACCTGGAAGAACAATTCTGGAAGCATTAAATACTGACTTAGTATGTGATGCTATCAACACAGCTATGAGAGAATTATTCTTACAGATTGTATACGGACGTACACAGAGTGCTTTCTCTGAAGACGGACTTCCAATTGGTGCAGGTCTTGAAGACTTAGGTAAAGGCTTACGTTCTCAGGTTGGTACAATGTACGGAACATTAAAGAAAGGTCCTCGTTATCTTGAAATGACAGATGGCTATGTAACAGGCATCGCTTTAAACGAAGATGATGAAATCATCGGTTACAAATTCGTAAGCTTTGGTAAAATGATGGACTTCATCAAAGCTGGTGATGACGCAAACACAGCATTCGAAAAAGCTCAGGGACAGTACGGTCGTGTAGCTGACGCTGTTAAAATCATCGATCCACGTAAAGAGTAATCAACGGGATTTGTCAGAATAGAAATCAGGAGGATAGGATAATGGCTTTATTTGAATCATATGAAAGAAGAGAGAAACAAATTCTGGCTGTTTTAAAAGAGTACGGAATTAACTCTATCGAAGAAGCAGCTGAAGTTACAAAAGCTGCCGGTTTAGATGTATACAAAATGGTTGAAGGAATTCAGCCAATCTGTTTTGAAAATGCAAAATGGGCTTACACCGTAGGAGCTGCTATCGCAATCAAAAAAGGTTGCAAAAGAGCTGCTGACGCTGCTGCTGCAATCGGTGAAGGTCTTCAGTCTTTCTGTATTCCAGGTTCTGTTGCAGACCAGCGTAAAGTAGGTCTTGGACATGGTAACTTAGGAAAAATGTTACTGGAAGAAGATACAAAATGCTTCGCTTTCTTAGCAGGTCACGAGTCTTTCGCTGCTGCTGAAGGCGCTATCGGTATCGCTGAAAAAGCAAACAAAGTTCGTAAAGAGCCTCTGCGCGTTATCTTAAACGGTTTAGGAAAAGACGCAGCTCAGATTATCGCTCGTATCAACGGATTTACTTATGTAGAAACTGAAATGGATTACTACACAGGCGAAGTAAAAGAAGTATTCCGCAAAGCTTACTCTGACGGACTTCGTGCAAAAGTTAACTGCTACGGTGCAAACGATGTAACAGAAGGTGTTGCTATCATGCACAAAGAAGGCGTTGACGTTTCCATCACAGGTAACTCTACAAACCCAACACGTTTCCAGCATCCAGTAGCCGGTACATACAAAAAAGAATGTGTTGAACAGGGTAAAAAATACTTCTCTGTTGCTTCCGGCGGTGGTACAGGACGTACACTTCACCCAGACAACATGGCAGCAGGTCCAGCTTCCTACGGTATGACAGATACTATGGGACGTATGCACTCTGACGCTCAGTTCGCTGGTTCTTCTTCTGTTCCTGCTCACGTAGAAATGATGGGACTTATCGGCGCTGGTAACAACCCAATGGTTGGTATGACTGTTGCTGTTGCTGTTGCTATTGAAGAAGCTGCAAAAGAAGGAAGATTTTAATTCTCACTTTCTGATGTAAATACTTAAAATGCGAAAGGATTTTGCAAGTTCAACTGTGGCTTGCAAAATCCTTTTTCTATGCTTATATTCCTTTCAATAAGCTCAATCTTTTCTCAAACATTCCCCAATACTGAGGCAATGCTTCAAAATAACTTTTCTTTACCTCTTTTATCTGGTTAAGTCCTATCTTCTTTACCGCTTCTTCCGCTGCTTCTCTTTGACTCATTTTTTTGTAAAATGTCGTCTGGCAGTTTGCTCCATCTATATTATCATAGGCGTAAAACGCTCGATTAAAATCCATAAGTTTGTGGAGAGAAATCGGCTTGTTATTTTTCGTGTCCACAAGCACTCCCCAGTTTCCCCAATGCCTGTCTGTATTTCCCACTAAATAGTCAATAATATTCATCATATAATAATTGTGGCTGTCTAAAGATAAAATATATTCTTTTACATCTCTATCATGGTTCTGTGCATATATCTCGAATGCTTCCATAGATGCAAGAGAGGTTTCCAAAGAAGTAATATTCTCACTTTTTGTTACTTTTTCATGAGAAAAATACGATTTTTGATAGATAACCTGACTGACATCAAAGCATTGGCAAATCCTGCTTGCCAGTAATTCTCTTTCCACAGCATCTTCTCCGCCGTCTTTTAGAAGTATAAACCCTTCTTCTTCCCTTTTCCAAGCTTTTGGAAAGCATCCATTTGTAGATAAGTCCTTTGCAAGCTCATGATTATCTGCGGTATACTGTTTTCCCCGAAGAGAAATATCAATAAAAGTATTTTTCAAATGATTGTTATATAAATTAATTTCTTCAAAAGTTATTTCTTCACCTTTTTGACGTACCCAAAAAACATCTGTTAAAGAAGCACATCGATAGCTTAAAGCAATTTGCGCTCTTTCCCTGTCAGTAACTGCCTGACGCATCCCAATGCTGTTGAGAATTTCTTTTGCATATTTTCTATCTAAAGTAAGAACTCGTGTGGCACACCAATAATAAAAATTAGTTACGTTATTTACAAGTGTATCAATATCATCATTTTCCTCTAAGTATAGATTATACGGTAAAAAGCTTTCATCATAAATTTTGCAAAATCCTGTTTCTGAAATTTCTGCAACTTTTCTGTTTTTCTGCATAATCTCATATACTTTTTTCTCCACGCTTCTTCACCTCCGGTCTGTCTTCATTCTAACACAGCACCAATATTCTGTACATAGAAAAAAGCTATCGCTATAACGATAACTTTTCCCTTCTAAAATACATATTTGATAAGCTCCATAATTCCCGTAAGCCCCAAACTATATAAAAAAATAGAACCCGGTTTTCCCAAAAGAATAATACATGTAAATTTCTTTAAAGACATTTTCGTCAGTCCGGCTATGTAACAAAGCAAATCATCCGGCGCTACGGGAAGAAAAATTGCCACGGCAAAGGCTTTATCAAAGGCTTTGCCTTTGTCCAGCCAGCCAATATATTTGTTATAATTTTTCTCTCCGATAATATGATGAACAAATGGTCTTCCATAATGCTTTGACAAAAGAAATGCCAAAACAGAGCCCATGGCTATTCCTACATAATTATATACAAAGCCCCATACCGGTCCGAAAATCAGCACACCGCCCAGACATCCGATTGCTCCCGGCAAAATAGGAATGACTACCTGCACCATCTGTATCAGGATAAAAAGGGCAGGAGCAAAAAGTCCAAAACGGTCTAAAAATGCCTGCAAAGACTCAGAAGATACAAACAATCGGTTATCAATCCCATACCAGATAAACCATATCATTCCCGCCATACCAAGAATGGTACATAAATTTAAACACATTGCTGTTTTTGTTTTTTCCATAGTAAAACCTCTTTTTTCTCTGCCTGTTCCCGCAGAACCCTGTGATAAAACTTTTTCCATTGCTCTCCTACCGCCTCTGTACTGTATCTTAAATGACCTTCATAAGAAGCATGGGCGCTTCTATGATAAAAGTCCGGTTCTTCTTTTAGCTGTGTTAAAATCCTGATAAAATCAGAAGTTCCTTTTCCTCGCAAAGCATAGTCAAACAAAATCGGATCATAGATAGAAAGGTCTCGAACCAGAACCGGCAAAGCGCAGTTCATTGACTCCAAAATTGTCATGGGAAACAGTTCTTCATAAGATGGCAAAAACATAACATCTGCCATATTATAGACTTCATTCATTTTTTCCCTGTCTACAATTCCCAAGAACTTTATATTCTTTGGTGCATGTTTCATGGCTTCTCTGATTTCTTCATACCCTTCTGAAATCTTTCCGAAAGAAAATCCGCCTGCCCACACAAACTGACAATCCGGCATTTTTCTTGCAATTTCAATAAACTCCAGTACGCCTTTTCGCTTTTGTAACTGCCCTACACATAATACTGTAAATGTATCGTTTCCAATCTTACATTTCTTTCGGATTGCATTTCTCTTTTCCGTACTTAACGGATAAAAATTCTTTTCTGAAACAACATTGGGAATATAAGTCACTTTTTCTCTCGGTATACCGTAATCTGCTAATTTATCAATAAAAACCGGATTAACCGTAACCAGATAATCCATCTTTTTATAAAAAGATATCATATATTTATAAAAAGTATTTTTCGCAACTCTTGGAAGGGAAATACTGTTTTCCACTGTTTCCGGAAGAAAATGTACATACCCCACTAAAGCGCTTTGCTTTCTCTTGGCCGGAATAGAAAAGTAATATTCCGGATTAATGGAATGATAATGCACAATATCACATGGAGCTTTTGCATTTTCCAAAACAACTGCTTCCTGCTTCATTACCTGCTTTGCCAATGCAACTTGTTCATCATGAGCAGAAAGCACGCCCTGCCCTTTTACCATATCTGCTTTTGATAACATATTTATCTTCTTCATCATTTTCATGCCCCTCTCTTTAACAGCCCTTTTCTGTTCCATAAAATTCTGTTATAAACTCTATGTGCCCATACGGAAGCTTCTTTCTCTGCCTCCTGACGTTTCAGCACTTCTTTGTATAAGCTTTCTGCCATTGTACAGAAATTCCATGTGGAATAGAGATAAGCGGTTTCTTTTGCCCTTAATCCCATTTCCGCTTTTCTTGTTTCATCCTCCAGAATATATTCTAAGTGCATTTTAAAGTATTCGTAAGTTTCATATTGGAAACCATTATACCCATCTGTGATTACCTGATTTAGACATTCATCCTTACGGCACAGCGCCGGTCTTCCGCTGGCTAAGGCTTCAATGTAAGTAATTCCCTGTGTCTCACTGTTAGAGGCACATACAAAAACGTCTCCTAACTGATAGTAAATTCCCACGTCCTGTGGATTTACCATACCTGTAAAAATTACTTTTCCTGTCAAGGACAAGCTCTCGCTGATTTTTTCCAGCCGTTCTCTGTCAGGACCGTCTCCTACGATTAAAAGTGTTAAATTCTGTTTTTCTTCCTCATAGATAAGACGGGCAAAATAATTTAAGATTTCTTCCAGATTTTTCTCTTTTGCCAATCTTCCTACACTGACAAGCACCTTATTTTCAAGAGGAATGTTCCATTTCTTTTTCAGATTTTCACATTCTGATTTAGACATTCTGTTTTGAAAATTTTTTAAATCAATTCCCGTAGGTATAACAGAAATCGGTTCTTCTACTTCATACTTTTCTAAAATTTTTTCTACTTTTTCCGTAGGTACAATTACCTGATTTGTTTTATTTAAAATACTTCTGGAAAGCTGTGCAACGATTTTTTTCTCAAAAGCTGCCCCAAGCTTATAGGAGGACAAGCCTCCGGGAAGATAATGGATATAATCTTCATAAATCGTATGATAAGTATGAAGCAATGGACATTTACATTTCTTACTGATTTTCACTGCGTAAGAAAAAGTCATAAATTCGCACTGAGAATGTACAATGTCCGGTTTCCAGTCAATCAATTCCTGAATAAATCTTTCCACATGAGGAAGAACCGCTCTTGCGTTGGGATAAATCATTTCCAGATTTAAAGATTTTATGTAATATACATTTTCCTTTCGATAAGACTCATAAGTCGGTGATAATGTCAAAACTTTTACTTCATGTCCTCTTTCTTCCAATTCTTTCTTTAAATTCACAACGGATGTCACTACTCCGTTGACAATCGGCTTGTACCAATCACTTGTTAATAATATCTTCATAAGAGTTCCCCCTTTTGTCTTCTTTTAAGTTACTTTTATCTTAATGGAGATATTTAAAGAGAACAGCCATAGCTTTTTAAAGTTTTTCTAAAGATTAAAAAAAGAATTCTGCAACAATGTAATTTCCTAATTACATGAAAAAGAACCACAAGTTTCCTATAAGAAGAAAACTTATGGTTCTTTTCTTTAATCTAATTGAATTTCCGCTAATTCAGCCGGTGGCAACTGTTTGGAAGACGCCTGCTGATATTTTTTCAGTTCTGCCGCTGCTTTTGTAAACGGTATATTGGTTCCGGCTCCTGCCATACAGCCTCCCGGACATCCCATACCTTCAATCATGCAGCCTTTTAATTTTCCTGCTTTTGCTTTTGTCAAAAGCTTTTTACATTCGCTTAATCCTTCCGCATGCTCAATATGCACTTCCACTTCAGGATAATATTCTTTCAGGCAATCTCCCACTGCACTGGAAACTCCACCGGAAACAGCATATCCCCTTCCTGCTGCCGTTGCATTGTGGAAAGAGCTGTCTCCTTCGCACTCTTTTGGTTCAATCTCTTTTGCTTCAAACATTCCCGCTAATTCTTCAAATGTAATAACAAAATCCACATCACTTCTGACACTTGTTCTGGAAGCCTCCAACTTTTTAGACGCACATGGTCCGATAAACACTACCTGTGCATCGGGATATTCCTTTTTAATGGTTCTGGCAGTTGCCACCATCGGTGTTAATTCCTGAGAAATATTCTCAATCATATCCGGGAAGAACTTTTTCGCCATCATAATCCATGACGGACAGCAGGAAGTAAGTAAAAACGGAAGCTCTCCTGTGCTGACTTTTTCTGCATAGTGATGCGCTTCTGCTACCGCTCCAATGTCTGCACCTAAAGCTACTTCATAAACCTCTGAAAATCCCAATTTCAAAAGCGCTGCTTTTAATTTTCTCGGAGTTACTTCGTCTCCAAACTGTCCTACAAAAGCCGGTGCAACCTCTGCAATAATCTGTTTTCCCTCTTTTAAAGCGTGTGCCAACTGGAAAATCTGAGATTTATCAGAAATAGCCCCAAAAGGACAGCTTACCATACACATACCGCAAGAAACACATTTCTCATTGTTAATCGTTGCCCTTCCCATTTCATCACTTTCAATGGCATTGACACCGCAAGCTCTTGCACAGGGACGTTCCTTCTTAGCAATGGCATCGTAAGGACAGACGCTTTTACATTTTCCGCACTTGATACATTTTTCCTGATCAATGACAGATTTTCCCTTTATAATGGAAATCGCACCTTTGGGGCAAATTTCTTTACACGGATGAGCTACGCATCCCCTGCACATATTGGAAACCTCATACATTTTTGTCTCGCAGGCATCACAGGCAGAAGGAATAACCTGCATCAGCGGCGGTTCATAATATTTTTCATCGATATTGCTGGCTTCTAAGCCGGAAGTAATATGAACGGCTGTATTTTCCGGTCTTAAAGACATTCCCATTGCCAGACGTACTCGTTCACTGGCTACCGCTCTTTCCCGATAAATACTTTCTCTGTAAGTCGCTCTTTCTTTTACGATTTTATAAGGTATTGCTTCAATATCTGCTACCAGTGTTTCATCCGATGACTGAAAACCGGCTTTTGCAATTTCTTTAAATACTTTTCGGCGAATCCGTTTTACGTTTGTATCTAAACCTCTCATCTTTAATTCCTTTCCATTCTATTCTAAATATACCGCACAGCAATCATATCTATTTTCCAAAAAGATTGCAAGAAAATTCAGGTATTTTATTTCATACAATTACAATTTATGGTATACTTACAAACTAGTGCAACACAAAACAAGTAAAAACCACTCGGAAAGGATTTCTTATGAAAGCAAATTTTTCTCTATCAAAGAAGCAATTACTTCCACCTGTACTGACTTCAGGTGCATTAAAATGGATTGCTCTTATTACCATGTTTATAGACCATATTGGAGCGATTATATTAGAAAAGGGTGCAATTTCTGCTTACAATCAGGGACTTTCCTCTGCATTTTCCTATGATACCAGCGTCTTTCTTTCAAAACTGGATTTTTTTATTCGTCAAATTGGGCGCATTTCCTTTCCTATTTTCTGTTTTCTCTTGGTAGAAGGCTTTTATCATACCTCCAACAGAAAAAAATATGCTCTGCGCCTTTTCCTGTTCGCCTGTATTTCAGAAATTCCTTTTGATTTATGCTTTCGTGGAAAAATCTTGGAATTTTCCTATCAAAATGTCATGTTCACTTTGCTTATTGGTTTTCTGACTATGTGGGCAATAGAAATCTTAAAAGAAAAAAAAGAAATCCTCGGTATCATTCCTGCTGTCCTTGGAATTTTAACCGGATTCCTCTTTCATGCAGATTATAACTGGAAAGGAATTGTCCTTATACTTGTTTTATATGTTTTTTATTTCTATCCTGTGGAAAAAACCATTGCGGGATGTCTGGCGTTATATTGGGAGGCAACAGCGTGTCTGGCTTTTATTCCGATAAACCTTTATAATCATAAAAAAGGAAACGGACCGAAATATTTCTTTTACTTTTTCTATCCGGTTCATCTCCTTATTCTATTTCTTATTCGATATGCTCTCTTTGGTCTTCCGGCAATGTCATAAGTACCTTGCACTTTTCTCTTTACCAGTAACGTCTGTTAACGAATGTTACTGGTATTTTTCTGTGCTTTCAACAAGGATATATTTTTATAAATCTTCTGCTTTATATACGAAATATCCCTCATAATAGTAACTATGGTCTATTCCCTTCCCATATACTTCATGATTATACTTTTCAATCTCAACAGTATATCCTAAACCTTGATATGTTCCTGAACCGCTTTCATCAATAATATCCTTTTGGACAACAAATATCGGTTCTTCAAAGGAAGAACATCGAAAATAATCTGTGAGAAACATAGTACCCCATAAAGCAGCTAATACAATAATAATTGTTAAACAAATATTTTTTAACTTTTTCATCTGCTCACTCTCTTAGCATATTAGATAATAGGTTTCCGCACTAATATTTTTTAATGGTCTTTAAATAAGTTCCCACAAGAAAACTCATAATTATAACACTAATTACCAAATAAAGAGGTTCAAAATAGTTCATATAACCGCCTATTCCCGAATTGATAAAACTTGCAATTCCGGTCATTACAACATATAATGCCAATAAAACTGTCATATTTTTCAGCATTTTCAGAAACAACTCTTTCGTGGATTTTGTTTTATAAAATCCAAAATACCAGCAATCCAGAGCAAAAGAAAAAGCAAGGACATATCCCAATACATTTTTTACATTATATAGTCCCATTCGTATCTGCATCGTATTTTCCGATACGCTCTGCCCGCTTAATCGAGTACCTGAAAAAATCATGTATATTTCCACAATACACCAAAGGCAGTAAAACACAATCATAGAATAAGATAAAATCTTCTCTTTCTTCATTGAAAAACCCCCTTTGCCTTCTTCTAAAGAATTACAAACTTGCCATTTTCAGTTTTGGACGATATCCTTCTTCTTCCAATGCCTTCATAATTTCCTGCTTATGCTCTGTACCAAAAGCTTCCAAAGTGATTTTTAATTCCACTGCTGCTGTTCTGTTAGTGCTTACAAACTGATTATGCTCCAGTTTAATAACATTACCCTGATGTTTTGCAATCACAGCGGCTACACGCACCAGTTCACCCGGTTTATCCGGAAGAAGTACAGAAACAGTGAAAATTCTGTCTCTGGCAATGAGTCCGTTTTGTACCACAGATGCCATAGTAATTACGTCCATATTTCCGCCGCTTAAAATGGACACTACCTTTTTATTCTGGAATTTCAAATGCTTTAACGCTGCCACAGTAAGAAGTCCTGAGTTTTCTACAATCATCTTGTGATTTTCTACCATATCCAAAAAGGCAACAACCAGCTCTTCATCCTTTACTGTGATAATTTCATCTACATTTTTCTGAATATACGGGAAAATTTTCTCGCCCGGACGTTTTACTGCTGTACCGTCTGCAATGGTGTTCACCGTAGGCAGTGTCATAACTTCACCGTTTAAGATAGATGCCTGCATACAGTTTGCGCCTTCCGGCTCTACTCCGATAACTTTAATATTAGGATTTAAAAGTTTTACCAAAGTGGAAACACCTGTTGCCAGACCGCCTCCTCCGATAGGCACTAAAACATAATCTACCAGAGGCAGCTCCTTGATAATCTCCATGGCAATAGTTCCCTGTCCGGTTGCCACAGCAGGGTCATCAAAAGGATGGATAAAAGTATAGCCATGCTTTTCTGCCAGCTCATAAGCGTGGGCACATGCTTCATCATATACATCTCCGTGAAGAATAACTTCTGCTCCGTAGCTCTTTGTTCTCTCCACTTTAATCAGCGGTGTGGTTGTTGGCATTACAATGACCGCTTTTGCTCCAAAAGCCTTTGCGGCATAAGCCACGCCCTGTGCGTGATTTCCCGCAGATGCCGTAATCAAGCCTTTTGCTCTTTCTTCCTCTGAAAGAGTGCTGATTTTATAATAAGCTCCTCTGATTTTATAAGCACCTGTCACCTGCATATTTTCCGGTTTTAAATAAACCTTGTTTCCTGTACTTTTACTGAAATAATCACTGTATACAAGCTTTGTTTCCTGTGTTACCTGTTTTACTACTTCTGAGGCTTCTTCAAATTTTTCTAATGTAAGCATGTGCATCTCCCCACTCTCTTTTAGTCTTCCTGTGTATTGTTTTCCATGTTAAACAGGGCATTTACAAATTCGTCGGAATTAAACTTCTGCAAATCATCAATGCCTTCACCCACTCCGATATATTTTACCGGAATGTCCAATTCTGACTGAATTGCCACTGCAATACCGCCTTTTGCCGTACCGTCCAGCTTTGTAAGAATAATTCCCGTAACATTCGCCACTTCGTTAAACTGACGTGCCTGAGCAAGGGCATTTTGTCCTGTTGTACCGTCTAAAACAACCAGCGTTTCCAAATATGCTTCCGGATATTCTTTTTCGATAATGCGGTAAATCTTGCGAAGTTCTTCCATAAGGTTCTTCTTGTTGTGAAGTCTTCCTGCTGTATCGCAAATCAAAACATCCGCATTTCTGGCTTTCGTAGCTGCAATGGCATCATATACCACAGAAGCCGGATCTGCTCCGTCCTGACCGCCGATAAGCTCCACACCGGCTCTGTTCGCCCACTGTGTAAGCTGCTCTCCCGCTGCTGCACGGAAGGTATCTGCCGCCGCCATAATCACTTTTTTCCCTTGTCCTTTCAGCTTTCCTGCCAGTTTTCCCACAGAAGTGGTCTTACCCACTCCGTTAACGCCGATTACCAGAATAACGGATTTGCGGTTTTCAAACTCATAAGCAGTTTCTCCTACCTGCATCTGCTCCTTAATACTGTCCATAAGAAGCTTTTTACACTCCATCGGTTCTTTGATATGCTGTTTTGACACCTGCTCCTTTAAGCGCTCAATAATCGCTGTTGTGGTATTGATACCAAGGTCACCCATTACTAAAATTTCTTCGATTTCTTCGTAAAAATCATCGTCAATACTGGAATATCCGCTGAAAATAGAGTCAATTCCCGAAACAATATTTTCTCTTGTTTTGGAAAGTCCCTCTACCAGTCGCTTAAAAAATCCCTTCTTTTCTTTTCCTTCTGCCATTCTTACCTCCTACTTGTCCAAGTCATTTTCAATGAGGTCTACGGATACCAACGTTGACACTCCCTTTTCCTGCATGGTAATACCGTACAAGCGGTCTGCCGCTGCCATCGTACCTCTTCTATGTGTTATAATAATAAACTGTGTATTTTTTGTCAACTTATGAAGATATTTTGCATATCTTGTAACATTCGAGTCGTCAAGTGCAGCCTCAATCTCATCCAGCAGACAGAAGGGAGACGGCTTCAGATTTTGGATGGCAAATAAAAGGGCAATGGCTGTCAGCGCCTTTTCTCCACCGGAAAGCTGCATCATATTCTGCAATTTTTTTCCGGGCGGCTGGGAAATAATGCGAATTCCCGCCTCCAGAATATCTTCTTCCTCGTCAAGCTCCAGCGTACCCTTTCCGCCTCCGAAAAGCTCCTTAAATGCCTTATCAAACTCTATACGGATTTGTCCGAATTTTTCTTCAAACTGGCGGCGCATTCCGGTATCCAGCTCATTGATAATTCCCTGTAAGGTTTCCTCTGCCTGAACCAAATCATCATGCTGCGTCTTCATAAAAGTGTGACGCTCCGACAGCTCTTTGTATTCCTCAATGGCATTGACATTGACATTTCCCAACTGCCTGATTTCACTCCTCATATTGGAAATTGCGCTCTTTGTCTCTGCTCTTTCCTGTAATTCATCCGGCATATCAATCAGCGCCTGACTATATGTAATCTCATATTCTTCCCACATATAGTTTACCTGCGTCTCTTGATTTTCTTCCAGCTTTTCCTTCTGCCCCAGCAGACGATAGCTTTCCTTATCCAGCAAATTCATCCTTGCAGACAATTCGTCTCTTTTTGAGAAAAATGCCTTATGCTCCTGTGTCATCTTTTCTTTTTTCAAAAGAGCTTCCTGCAATTTTTCTCTATCTTCTTCTTCCTCTTTTGCCGCAAGTTCGATTTCCTGACGAATTTTTACAATTTCCGTTTCTTTTTTCAAGGCCTCCTCTTTGCCTTCTTCCATTCCTGCAAAAAAAGCTTCTTTCTGATTGGTCAGACTTTCCAGTTCTTCCTTAATACGTCTTAGATTTTCCTGAATAAAGCCTTTTCTGGAAGTAATACCTGCTCCCTCCAACTGACTCTTTTCCAGTTCCTTGGAAATATCCGTTTCTTGCTTTTTCCTGCTTTCCAATTCTTCCTGCTTTTCATTGATAGATTTTTCCAATGCACTTTCCTGACTGGCGCTGGCTTCCATTTCTAATTGGATGGATTGGCTGTTTTCCTCAATTTCTTTCGTTTGCTTTTCAAGCTCTGCATTTTCTCTTTTTAAATTCTCATATCCCTGCTTAATCTCTGCTCTTTTATCTGACATGGAATTCAAATTCATCTGCACGGTATTTTCCTGAATATACTGCTCTTGAAGACTTTCCTGTATACGGCCAGCCTCATCACGGAAGTGGTTTCGCTTATTGCGGTATTCTTCCAATGCTGCCTGTAATTTTTCGATATTTAATTTTAATTTTTCTACATTTTCATGAAGCTCATCGATTTCTCTTCGTCTTCCCAGAAGATTGCTGTTATTCTTAAAAGCACCACCGGTCAGAGAACCGCCGGGATTTAAGGACTCCCCTTCTATGGTAACCATACGAATAGTATACTGATATTTCTTTGCAATGGCAATTCCATGATCAATGTGGTCTACTACCAAAGTTCTTCCCAGAAGATAATTCGCCAATCCTTCATACTCTGCCTCTACCTGAACCAAATCGCTGGCAACACCGATTACCCCCGGCTCTTTTAAGGCTGCCGGATTATTGAAGGTCTTTTTATTCTTCATACTGGTAAGAGGAAGGAAGGTAGCACGCCCATACTTGTTCTTCTTCAGGAATTCAATCATTCCCTTGGCTGTATTCTCATTATCTGTAACAATATTCTGAATACTGCCTCCCAGAGCCGTTTCAATGGCTGTCTCATAATTTTTTTCTACTTTTAAAAGGTCTGCCACAACGCCCTTAATTCCGGAAACATTTTTTTTCTGCTCCATAACACGGCGAATACTGTTTCCATAGCCGTCATAACGCTCCGTAATATTCTTCAAAGACTCCAGTCTGGAAGCTTCTCTGTGATAAGCTGTCTTTTCATTTTCCAACTGCTGTGTCGCTCTTGAAATTTCTGCCTGATATTTTTTAATCTGGTCTTCACAGCGGTTTCCCTGACGAATAAGCTTTTCAATGGTTTCTTCAATTTCCTGCTTCTGCGTTTTATACTGTTCCTCGGAAGCATCTAACTGTGCAACTTCACTTCGCAAGGTCAAATTTCTCTGATTTAAAGCAACCTTCCGAATAGAAATCTGCTCCATCATGGTGTCATAACGCTGTAATTTTCCTTTGATAGAAGCCCTCTGATTTAAAATTTCAATAATTTCGTTTTTACCGCTTTCAATGGCTTCTTCTAAATTATGAATTTCAATGGCAATTTCCTTAAACGCTTCCTGTGCCTGAGACTGAACCCTTGAAAATTCCGCTGCTTTTTCCTCTAATTGGGACTGTTCTTCCAGATATCCCTGTTCTTCTTTTTTTCTCTTGTCAATATCTGCGTCTAAAGCAACCGCTCTTTCCTGATACTGGGTTTCATTTTGCTTTGCAGAATGAATTTGCTCCTGCAACAGGTGAATTTGGTTTTCCAGATTTTGTTTTTCTAAGGTTTTCTGTGTAGACTGCTCTCTGGATTTCTGGATTTCTGTTTCCAGAATTTCCAGCTCTTTTTCCAAATTTTCATACTCTGTTTTCGTCACATCAAAGCTTTTACAGGTTTCTTCCAAGTCCGACTGGGCAATCTCGTATTTTTCTTCCACAGCCTTTAACTGCTCCCGAATTCTTGCCATTTCCACCAGAAACATCTGAATATCAAGCTGCTTTAAGGCTTCCTTTTTCTTCAGATATACCTTGGCTGTCTCTGCCTGCTTCTCCAAAGGCGCTAACTGTCTCGTAAGCTCGGATAAAATATCATTGACACGGGTAAGGTTTTGCTGTTCTTCCTCCAGCTTTTTAATGGCTGTATTCTTTCTTCTTTTAAACTTTACAATTCCGGCTGCCTCGTCAAAAAGCTCACGTCTTTCCTCCGGTTTTCCGCTTAATATTTTATCAATCTGTCCCTGCCCGATAATGGAATAGCCTTCTTTTCCAATACCTGTATCGTAGAAAAGCTCATTTACATCTTTTAAGCGGCAGGAGGTTCCGTTTAAAAGATATTCACTTTCCCCTGAGCGGTACAGTCTTCTGGCAATGGTAACCTCCTGATAATCAATGGGTAATTTGTGGTCGCTGTTATCCAGTGTAATCGCCACATAGGCAAAGCCCAGCGGTTTTCTTGTCTCTGTCCCTGAGAAAATAACATCCTGCATGTTACCCCCTCGAAGCTGTTTGGCGCTTTGCTCACCTAAAACCCAACGCACTGCATCGCCTACATTACTTTTTCCGCTTCCGTTTGGGCCTACAATTCCCGTAATTCCGTTATGAAATTCAAACGTAATCTTATTGGCAAAAGACTTAAATCCCTGCACCTCAATACTCTTTAAATACATAAGTCTCCCTTTTCATCTCTCAGCTTTTTAATTGCGCAGTAAGCTGCCTGCTGCTCTGCCGCCTTCTTTGTATGTCCGCAGCCCTCTCCCAATTTTTTGTCACCCAGAAGTGCTTCCACATAAAAGGACTTATTGTGATCCGGTCCTTCTTCCTTTACCAATACATATTTTACATCATCTTCATACTGTGCCTGTACAATTTCCTGAAGTGTAGTCTTGCTATCATAAAAGAGCTGCTTGTTCTCAATGTCATTTAAGATATATTTGTGAACAAACTCTTTTGCATTAGCAAAACCGCCGTCCAGATAAATTGCACCTATCAGCGCTTCCATTGCGTCTGAAATAATAGAATTTCTGTTTCTTCCTCCTGTTGCTTCTTCCCCTTTGCCTAAAAGCAAATAATCTCCTAAGGAAATTTCCTTTGCACAGAGGGCAAGAGTAGGCTCACATACAATACTGGCACGTTTTTTTGTCAGTTTTCCTTCCGGTAAATCTGCATATTGGTAAAATAAAAATTCACTGGAAGTCAGCTCTAATACCGCATCTCCCAAAAATTCCAGTCTCTCATTATTTTCCTTATAAGCAATATGGTGTTCATTTGCATAAGAGCTGTGAGTCAGTGCATTGACTAAAAGGTCAAAATTTTCAAATTCATATCCTATTTTCTTCTCCAGCTCTAAAAATTTCTTTGAATTCTTCATATCTGCTCCTTTATTCTCTTTCTTTATGATACAAAAATGTCCTCCCTTTATCAGAACACTTCTGATTTTGCGGGAAGACATTTCGTTTTTATCCGATTAAACGCTTAATCTGTTCTACTGCATCTCCGACAGAAACAATCTGCTCTACTTCTTCTGTTGGGATTTCAATATCAAATTCTTCCTCGATACCCATCACAATTTGGAAAATATCCAGAGAGTCGGCACCCAAATCATCTACAAATGTGGTATCCCAAGTCACTTCTTCTGTATCCACATTTAAAACCTCTGCTATTATCTTCTGTAATTTTTCCAATTCCATGATATATCCTCCTAAATCTCCTCTTTTTTCTCTTGTACAGCAACCAGATTTTCACCTATACGCTGGCTGATACGCTGTTCTTTAAATGAAATACACTGAATAATGGCATTTTTAAACTCTGTTTCCTTGGAATTGCCATGGCACTTTACTACCAGACCTTTTAAGCCTAAAAGCGGTGCGCCGCCATACTGACTGGCATCAAAAGATTTCAGCGTTTTTTTCATAGCAGGCTTTACAAGCAGCGCTCCCATTTTACTGCGAAAGCTGGACATCATGCTTCCTTTGATTTTAGATATCAAAATAGCCCCCAGACCTTCATACAGCTTTAAAATTACATTTCCCACAAAGGCTTCCGATACAATAACATCTGCTGCCCCTGCCGGAATTTCTCTTGCCTCAATGCTGCCGATAAAGTTAATGTCCTTACACTCCTTCAGCAAAGGATAGGTTTCTTTTACCAGAGCATTTCCCTTTTCTTCCTCTACACCAATATTCACAATTCCCACTCTGGGATTTTTCACACCCATAACATGCTCCATATAAATAGAACCCATACGGGCAAACTGTACCAAATGAGAAGCTCTTGCATCTACATTTGCTCCACAGTCAATAAGTAAAGATACTCCGTCTTTCGTTGGGATAAGGGGAGCTAAAGGCGCTCTTTCCACACCTTTAATTCTTCCTACGATTGTAGTACCTCCAACCAATATCGCTCCTGAGCTTCCCGCAGATACAAAAGCATCTGCCTCGCCCTGTCGTACCAGCTTCATTCCTACTACAATGGAGGAATTTTTCTTTCCACGAATAGCGGCTACCGGCGGTTCTCCTGTTTCAATAACCTCGCTTGCTCCTACAATGTGAATTCGCTCTTTTGGGTAGGTACAGGATGATAATTCTTTTTCCAGAATTTCCTGTTTTCCCACTAAAAATACTTCCACATTTTCCTTTTCTTTTACAGCAGCTACCGCACCTTTAATTGCTTCGGAAGGAGCATAATCACCGCCCATGGCATCTACTGCCACTTTTGTCATTTCTTCCATGTTGTGCCTCCTGTTATATCTAACATGATTTTACTAAACATCTATAAAAAATGCAAGGACTCTCCTAAGAGAATCCTTGAAAACATCATAATTTTAAATTATTCTGTCGGCTGCTCCTCCGGTGGTGTAGTTTCCTCTGTTGTTTCGCTTCCTTCGGCTGCCGCTCCCTCTGCTGCTTCGCCTGAAGCCGCTGCATCCTCTGTCGGTGCTTCTTCCGGAGTTGTTTCTTCTGTCGGCGCTTCTTCCGGAGCTGCTTCTGATACGATTACTTCCATAGTTTCACTGGTCAGTCTGTTTGTAGAGCTTCCAATGGTATTGATGGCAACCACATAATAATAGACAGTTCCTACTTCATCAGTAGGCGGTGTAAAGGTACTGGAGGTTTCTCCCTCAATCACTGTGCCGCCGCCGTTTGTATTGGTCAAGCTCTTATACCACTGATAGGAAATTGTTCCATTGTCGGAAGCTGTTGCTTCTACCTGCAATGGTTCTGCTTCCGTATCCTTTGTATAAGTAACAGAACCGCTTAAATTTGTTGTCCACTGTGGTTTTTCTACCGGTACTTCCGGCTCTGCCTCCTTTTTCTCCGTCTCTTTGCTTTCTTCTTTCTTTGAGTCAGATTTTTCTAATACTTTATCAAATATCTTTTCAGCTTTACAACCGGTCATAGGAAGTGCCATACATCCAATCGTTAAGACAACCATTCCTTTTTTCAGCCATTTGTTCTTCACTGTTTCTTCCTCCTTAGACAAATAACTCTCTGCGTCTCCTATATTAACTTATTTTTTCTAAAACCGCAAGTTTTTCTTTCTAAATATTACATAAATATTACATTTTTTCATCTGCTTCAGCTTCTTTCAAAAGCTTCTGCACATCTTCACACTCTTTTAAAAAAGACGCCTCCTCATCCTCGCATAGCTCTTGAATAAGCGCTTTTCTTAATTTCAATCCAAATCCCTTTTCCGTCTTTTTTGTTTTAATATGACGATACAAAGGAGATTGATTGATTTCCCAGCTCTTCGTCAAAGCTTTCATCATAGGAAACAGTATTTTCAAGCATTTGACTCTGTCTTTTTGGGCAAGGTATAGCTGAAAATGCGCTGCATAAGAATAATATTCCCACAAATCAAATAATTTTGCCGCCTGCTTTGACACCTCTGCGAAATATTCTGCGTCTTCTTTTCTTTCTTGTTTTAATGCAATCTCCATCAGCATCAATAAAACACTCTGAATTTCTGTAATGGATGAAAATAGTTTTTCTTCCTCCAGCTTTGCAGCTTCTTCTAATTTTCCACGGGAAAGAAAAAGATTTATCTGTAATTGTTTCTTGTCCACAGAAGTTTTCTCCGGCAGAGATTGCAGCATTTCTTCTGCTTTTTCATATTCTTTTCGCTGAATATACTTGGAAATCAACATGGACTGAGCATAATTTTTCTCATTCTGATTAGGACTGTTCAATACCCGATGATATAGGGCTTCAATTTCTTTTTTATGTATTTTTAAGTCTTTTTTCCCTTCCTTGCTGTACATCCCTGCTCCCTCTAAAAACATCGCCACATTTAGAAGCAGCGGATAGCATACCGGATATTCTCTGATTTTTTCCATAGCAATTTCATAAACCTTTAAAAAGCCTTCTTTTTCCAGCAGCTCTGATAGAGTGTTTAAAAAAATTGCAATTTCTTGCTCCGTCAGTTCCTCTTTAAAGGATAATAACGTGTTTAAATCCGTTTCTAAAATTCTTGCCAATGCAGGTAAAGTGGTGATGTCGGGATAAGAAGTTCCCTTCTCCCATTTATTGACTGCGGGAGCTGTAACGCCCAAATAATTTGCCACCTGCTCCTGCGTTAAATTTCTCTCTATGCGTCTCTGTCGGATAGTTTCATTTATTTTCATAGACCTATACCTCATATTAAATTTTCTCTTTTGAATATTATAACAAGGGAAGGCTGTCGGCACAATTAACTGTGATTTAATTTTGAGACAAGAAATTTAACTATTCGTTATAAGAAAAAAGGACTACGCATGGCTGTCTGCGTAATCCTTCCATATTTATCTTTATGCAGTTCTTTTCAATGGTCTGAATACTCCTGTCTGCTCAATTACCTTTGTAATACTAAAGAAGATAAAAGAGTCAATCGGCCACATAATTACATTCTTTAACGCACGCATAGGCAGTAATGCAAGAAATCCTTTTCCGTAAAGCATATCCAGCCACAGAGTACTTAAAATAACGTTTACTACTAAAAATACAACAAATTTTGCAAGTAACACTCTCTTTAACGTTAATTTCTTTTTATAATAGAAACAACCATAAATCAGAGATGCTAAAATTGCATTAAAAGTAAAACCAAAGAAAAACGGACCATCCGGTTTCATAAAATATTTTACAACATCCAAAATTCCCGCAAACAAGCCGCCGGTAACAGGACCGAATAAGTAATCTGCCAACTGGTTTGGAATACCGGAAAAACCGATTTTAATATATGGTCCAATGGTAATGGACGCCACCTGATTTAAAATTAAAGATAAAGCTGCAAACATGGCACATACTGATAATGCCTGAACCTTCTTCAGCTCTTTTGCTGAAGATAAAAAAATGTTCTCTTTTGAATTATTTTTGAACATAAAAAAAATACCTCCTTCATCAAAACTACCACAATAGGAGATAATCTCAGCCTTATCTTCTGTTGCAGCGAGATGCGAGTTTGTACACCGTAAGATTTACCTTTTCGTCCTTCCAGCAACTCTCTATCCAGAGGGCACTTTACGCATACAAATCTACTCTGCAGTTTTTTCTTACTCAATCATAATAATAGATACTGGCAAAAAAAGCAATAGAAATTTTATTTATTTTTAATATTTATAAACAGAACTGTTTTATTTGTGCTATACTTAGGCATTATAACCATTTTATAAGGAGGAAAGAACAGATGAATGGAAATATCCGTAAAGCCAATGCTCAGGATTACCAACAAGTTGAACGGCTTATGCAGCAAATTCATATTTTGCATGCAAACTGGAGACCTGATATTTACAAGCACTGCTCTGTGGTATTATCCGAAGAACGGTTTCTTGAACATATCAAAAATGAAGAAATTGTAGTATTAGAAAAAGAAAACTCTGTTATCGGAGTCATGATTTATCTTACCAGAAACATATCCGGCGGACTTATGCAGGACAGAAAAATATTATTTATTGACGCCTTGGCAGTTGATGAAAAAGAACGTGGAAATGGTTTTGGACATCAGCTTTTAGATTACCTTGTCCGTCTCTATAAAGATTTACAGTATGATGGATTGGAATTACAGGTAAATGCCAAAAACCTCACCGCTATGGAATTGTATACCAAATATGGCTTTACTCCGAAAAGTATCAATATGGAATTACTGTAAAAAGGCTGTTGCATTAAGCGCATATCAAGAATATTTGCTTAATGAACAGCCTTCTTTATTCTAAAAATTTTTCTATCTAATACCTAAAGTCAGAATTTCAAATGGTTTCAATACCACATGGTACATTCCGTCTTCCCTTACTTCCAGACCTTCTTTTTCTTCCTCGATGACATTACTCTTATACATTTTTTCCATCCAGCTCTGTTTCTGAATTTCAATTTCACGAGGTAATTCTGTAACATTTATAAAGCGAACCATAATATCAGAACCATTTTCCTGCTGTTTCAGTCCACTGAAGTTTACCCCTTCTCCTGTCCAGTTGAAGAAGCCCTTTTCCTGCGGATTAACCCCTGTATGAATACCTGTCGGAACTGCCATCAGTTCATTCTGGAACTGATATCCCAGTGTATAAACATCCAGTCTTTCTCCATCTGCAAATGGCAGAATTTCATAGGAAAGTGTATAAGTTCCCTGCATCTGTGCTTTTGGAGTCGGGAAATATCCCCAGTCACCCAATTCACCCACGCAGCGAAGAAGTGTAACTGCAATGGCGTTTTCCATATCCGGCAGCACTTCATACTCATACAATCCGTGGTTTGCAATCAGCATACCGTCTTTTTCGTCCTGCATTGCCACAAAGCTCTGCTGACGGTCACAGCCGCTTGGATTTTCCCACTGTTTGCTGTGGCGATTATTTCTTTCTACTACCTCAAAAGCAGAGTCTGCAAAATGTGTATCAGCTGCAAGTCCTGTCGGAATTACAACACGAACTCTGTGGTCTTTTGCTGTGTTGTGAATAGTTGTCTGTATCTTCAGACTCTTGGAGGATTTCTCCAAAGTAAGTTCTGTTTCAATTGCCAGCTCAACCATTTTATCACTGCGGCCGATATGGCGGTTATAGCACTCCTGGAAAGATTTCTGTGCAATTTCCAATTCCTTGGCTGCGCTTTCCGGTACTTCTATACTCTGGCAAATATGATATTTTGCACAGAAAGGAGTATCCTCTGCAAGAGTAATTTTTGCCGGCTTATTCTGTGTTGTAATTGCCTGACCGTTTGTATCCTGTACATAAATGTACTCGTTTCCGATATCGCCTGTTTCTTCATAATATCCGATATGTGAATAAACACGACCTGTTTTCAGGTTTGTAAGTGTATAGCTTCCGTCTTCATGAATTTCCACGCGGATATTTTCATTTTCCATTGTATTGCTGCCGGTAATCAATGTCTTTGTATCATCTGCCTGCTTTGCTTCTGCTTCCTGTAAATGATATACTCTGTATCCCATTGCCGGAACCTCTTTTGCCTCAAAGGTCACACGAACCTGTCTTGCCATGTATGGCTGGCGGAATTTATCATCCGGTAAAAGATAATCAAATGCCGTACCCATATCTTCAATTTTTGCATCTACGATATTTCCTTCGGCATCCTTTAATACAAATACAGGCAACTTTATATTCTGCATTTCCCAGTAAGCTTTTTCCTGTATATTTTCAAAGCATCTGTCTACGTCTAATACAGCGCTTACCACGTCTGTTTTATTCCAGCCCGTGAAGTTATAAACTGCAAATGGCAATACCTTACCGTTTTCACTGTTCAAATTTGATGTATCTATCTGCTCTGTTAAGTATTCCATGCTTTCCTTGCACAGCTGCTCTGCTACCTGTCTGCTCTTTACAAAACGAATAGCCACTTCATCATTTACTTCATCTACGTTACAGCTGCAAATACTGTCATGCGGATGGTTCTGCATCAAAACCTTCCAGCTATATTCTAAAAGCTCTTTCGGATATTTCTTTCCTTCCAGTCCCGCTAAAACTGCTGCCGGTTCTGCTTTACGCTCCAGCGCTGTTTCGCCTTTTCTGTTTAACTGTTTCAAATCAATTCTGTTGGAAGCAGTATTTACCAATGTAAAACGTCCGTCTGTTTCCTGACTGGTCAGTTCTCCCTTTACAACAGAAATGTTTTCGCCAAGCTCTTCTTTGACGGCTTTTACATACGTTTCAAAATCGGAATGAATAAATTCAATTTCCGGATATAACTTTTTAGCTGTTTCAATAGCCTGTGGTAAATCCTTCTGTACAGGCTGGTGGTCACATCCGTTCATAAAAAGGAGCTGGCTGGTTCCCGCATACTGTCTTACATCTGCAAGCTTCTTATCCCAGAATTTCTTTGCTTCCTCCGGCTCAACAGGAATTTCCATTCCGTTATTGTACCAGTTCGGGAATAAGATACCTAATAATGTACTTCCATCCGGTGACTGCCAATTAATTTCAGAATATGCTGTTTCATAAGTTCCTTTTTCCAAGGTTTCATTGTTAAAGCCAATGGATTTTACCCCACGTCCAAAGGCAACTGCTTCCATACCTGCCTGTGCAAGTACCTGCGGCATCTGTCCTGCATTTCCGAAGGCATCCGGAAAATATCCGATTGGACATAATTTTCCCAGCTTCAGGGCTTCTTTGCGACCTGTCAATAAATTTCGAACACAAGCCTCTCCACTTGTCAGGAATTCATCCTGCAATACATACCAAGGTCCTGCTGTAAGCTTTCCTTCCTGAACTAATTTTTTAATTCTTTCCTTCTGCTCCGGTTTGATTTCCAGATAATCATCATAAGCAGCAGTATGTCCGTCCATGTGGAAGCTGCGGTAATTTTCATTATTTTCCAGTAAATCGGATGCTGTATCCAGCAGTTCCACCAGTTTCATTCTGTGTTTTTCAAATGCCATGTACCATTCTCTGTCCCAATGAGAATGTGAAATAATATGTACTGTTGTTTTCATCTCATTTACCACCTTTTCATATTTTCTCACATGATAGTTTCTATTGTATTTGATATATCATATATTAACTTTCCTATGATAATTTGTCAATATAAATATATAATTTGACATATCAAACTAGGTATTATAAAATAATAACAGAACAAATTAACGATACATTTTCAGAAAGATGGAAATTTATGAAGCAAGAGAATTCAAACAAGCCAAAATATGAAATTATAAAAGAGGACATCCTTGCTCAAATCCGCAAAAATGACTTTTCTTATTCCGAGCCACTCTGTACGGAAAAGCAATTATCGGAACAATATCAGGTCAGTCGAATTACGGCAAAACATGCCCTGACGGATTTGGAACAAATGGGCGTTTTATATCGAAAGCGAGGTGTAGGCAGCTTCGTTGCTCCAAATGCAGCCAATCATCTAAACCGCCTTACACCGCCAAAGTATCTCCCCTCAAAAATGGTATCCTTTCTCCTTCCTTTTGACATCACAAAGGGCGGGATGTTTAAAACTGTCGAGGTGGTAAACAATGTCTTAAATGCTAACGGCTATATGATGAGTATTTATGTATCCGGCGCCAAAGAAAAATCCAATTTGCGCCTTCTTCTCTCTCAAAATCTTTCCGGACTTATTTATTATCCTGAGAGAGATAAAATTCATTTGGAGCTTCTCAATGAATTTGTTTTTATGAATATACCGATTATTGTAATTGATAAGACAACTGATTGTCCTTATATTCATAACATTGTTTCAGACAATTTTGCAGGCGGAAGATTATTAGGCGAACATCTTATTCAGTTAGGACATCGCAATATCACATTTTTCACAACTGCCCCACTGGAGGAAACCTCAACTGTCCGCAACCGCTTTGCAGGATTTCTTCATGCTTTGCAGGAAGGGGGAATTCAGCCAAATTCTTCCAATTTTGTTTATTATCCGCACAAGCTTACAGAAGAAGAATGTCTTGCGCCAAGCAGCGGTCCTCTTCAGGATACCTTACGTACTTTATATCAGAGAGGAACGACAGCAATTATTGCAGAAAATGACCGTGTTGCCCAGCTGATACAACTTGCCTGTCACTCTATGGGTATTCGTATTCCTGAGGATATCAGCCTTTGCGGATTTGATAATGATGATGCCATCCGCAGTCTGGATATCACTACCATCGGACAGAACTTTTCACGTATGGGGCAGGAAATCGGACGTATATTTACAGAGTCTATGAATAATCCGAATTATCCCATACAGAAAATCACAATTCCGGTAGAATTATTTTCCCGCAGCTCTACAAAAGAGCCTCGGACACTCTCATAAATTCATATTGCAAAGAGCCGAAATATCCTCTTGGTATTCCGGCTTTTTGCTTTTGTCCTAAAATATTGTAAACGCAAAAATAGAGGGCAGTGAAATAAATCACACCCTCTATCTTACAGGAAAGCTTAGGCTTCCTCTGTCTTAATGATTTCTTTTTTATTGTAGCTTCCGCATGCACGGCAAACTCTGTGAGGCATCATTAACGCACCACATTTGCTGCATTTTACTAAGTTTGGAGCACTCATTTTCCAGTTTGCACGTCTTTTATCTCTTCTTGCTTTAGAAGATTTATTTTTTGGACATATAGACATAGGTTACACCTCCTTAAATTTGCTAAATATATCACTGATTACCGCCATTCGGGGATCTGGACTTGTCTGGTCGCATTCGCATGAGCCTTCATTCAAATCTTTGCCGCATTTAGGGCAAATTCCCCGGCAGTTCTCTTTACATAGAACCCTTAAAGGCCAATGGATTAAAATCTCATTATGCACTAACTGCTCTACGTCCAGGCTGCAACCTGTGACATAATTAATTTCATCTAAGTCTTTTATCCTGTCTTCCCTCGAAGCCTTCATGTCAATTTCCTCCGATATATCAACCTCAAATTCAGTGGGAACATCCTTCAGGCACTTATCGCAAGGTATCGCCAGAACAATACTGCCCTTTGCTTCTATTTTGACAACCTTCTTACCTGTATTGACTAAAGTCACACAGATTGGCTTTTTTTCAATAACCGGGAAGCTTCCCAGCTTTGATTGAAAGAAATCCATGGAAACAGGTGCTTCAACAACCTGTGTCTTTCCTTCTATGGATAAAATTTCTGATAAATCAATTAGCATAATAGTCTCCTAATCACACCTTGTAAATTATACATAGGGATTTACAGTTTGTCAACCATTATTTTGAAACTAATTCAGCAGTTTCCTGACAAATAGCTAATTCTTCATTTGTAGGAACGATTGCTACTGTTACTTTAGAGTCCGGAGTAGAGATGATTTTGTTCTCTCCTCTTGTCTGGTTTGCTTCTTCATCCAATGTAATTCCAAGGTATCCTAAGCTTTTTACTACTGCTTCACGTACAGGAATTGCGTTTTCACCGATACCGCCTGTAAATGCAATAGCGTCTACACCGTTCATAGCTGCTACATAAGAACCGATATATTTAATAATTCTATAACATAAGCAGTCTACTGCACGTTTTGCATCTTCGTTGCCCTGTTCTCTTGCTTCATTTAAATCACGGAAGTCACTGGAAAGTCCTTTGGAAAGTCCCAGTAAACCGGATTTTTTATTCAGGATATTTACCATTTCTGTTACGTCAATGTTTTCTTTTTTGCAGATAAAGTCAAGAACAGCAGGGTCTAAGTCACCGGAACGTGTTCCCATAACAAGACCTTCCAATGGAGTAAGGCCCATAGAAGTATCTACACATTTGCCGTTTACAACTGCACTGATGGAAGAACCGTTTCCTAAGTGCGCTACGATAACTTTAGAGTTATCAGGGTCTAAGCCTAAGAATTTAATTGTTTCTTTGGATACAAATCTGTGAGATGTTCCGTGGAAACCATATTTACGAACTTTATATTTATCATAGTATTCGTAAGGAATTGCATACATATATGCTTTTTCCGGCATTGTCTGATGGAAAGCTGTATCAAATACGGCTACGTTTGGTTTGCCCGGCATCAGCTCCATACATGCACGGATACCCATTAAGTTTGCAGGGTTATGCAGAGGTCCTAAATCGCAGCATTCTTCGATTACGGAAATAACTTCGTCATTGATAATGCAGGAGTCAGAAATTTTTGCTCCGCCGTGAAGTACACGATGTCCGATTGCTTCTACTTCGTCTAAGCTCTTTAAAACACCTGTGTTTGGATTTACTAAAGCATCTAATACCATTTTAATCGCTTCAGTATGAGTAGGCATTGCTGCTTCTGTTACTTCTTTTTCTCCGCCTGTTGGCTGATATACTAATCTTCCGTCCAGCCCAATACGTTCACATAAGCCTTTTGCTGCTACTGCCTCTGTTTCAGAATTGATTAACTGGAATTTCAGTGATGAACTTCCGCAGTTTACTACTAATACGTTCATATTCTCTTCCTCCGATATCTTAAGATAATCTATATACAGATTGCTCTGTAATTCTGGCCATTTTGACCATTTCTATTTTTCATTATACACTGTTTCTTTATCACAAACAAGAGAAGGTTTTGGATTTTTGTGGAAAAGCTCTCTTATTCTTGTATTATTTTTCAAACATTTTTTCACCGACAGAAAACTATTGTCAGTTTTCTACTTTCTCCTGTATACTAAGCAGTAGAAAACGGAGGTACGATTATGCAAAAAGCAGTGGGTATTATCGCAGAATATAATCCTTTTCACAAAGGACATGAATATCAAATTCAACAGGCAAAAGAACAGACAGGGGCGAATATTGCTATTATTTTAATGAGCGGAGATTTTGTACAGCGGGGTACTCCTGCTATTTTCGCAAAGCATCAGAGAACTGCCATGGCACTTTTGGGTGACGCTGATATTGTTTTCGAGCTTCCTTCCTTTTATGCCTGCGGCAGTGCAGAATATTTTTCATCAGGGGCAGTTTCTGTTTTCAATGCGTTAAATTCCATTGATTTTCTGTGCTTCGGAAGCGAGAGCGGTGAAATTGATACCTGTCGCTTCTTAGGAAAACTGCTCGCAGACGAACCAAAGCTCTATAAAGAAAAGCTGCGCAGTTTTCTTAAACAGGGACTGTCTTTTCCTGCTGCCAGAAAATCTGCATTGGCAGAATATTTGAAAGAAAAAGATATCCCTTTTTCTGAAGACTTTTTAGATACGCCAAACAATATTTTAGGTATCGAATACTGTAAGTCTCTCGCTGCTCAAAACAGTTCCATTGCCCCTGTTACCATAAAGAGAATTGGCAGCTCCTACCATGAAACTTCCCTTTCTTCAGAATATCCCAGTGCCTCTGCCATACGCAGAGAGCTTATTGCTGCTTGGAATACTCAGAAATTTCTTTCTGATACTTTAAAAAATGCACAGCCGCCTGCTGTAAAGGATTACCTCTGCGCTCTATTGGAAAACGAAACTTTTCTCATAGAAGATGACTTCTCACTACTTTTGAAATATGAACTGATGAAAAATACACCGGAAAGTCTGTGTGCCTTTTCTGATATGTCTCCTGATTTAGCCAGACGAATTTATCATCATTTGAATACCTTTGAAACTTTTACACAATTTGCAGAACAATTAAAAACAAAAGAGCTGACTTACACCCGCATTTGTCGGGCTTTGCTCCATGTATTATTAAATATTCCCTCTGATTTGCCTGCTATCTCTCCTGCGTATGTAAGACTGTTGGGATTTAAAAAAGAAAGTTCTTCCTTTTTGCGTATTTTACAGAAAAACAGTGATATTCCAATCATTACAAAAGCCGCCGATTATAAAAAATTATTGCCAAAAGAAGCTCACTCTCTTTTTGAAAAAGATTTGTTTGCTTCCAACCTTTATGAAACAGTAAAGTGCAATAAAAAATCGACAGCCTTTACAAACGATTTGCAAAAGCCGCCGATTATTCTTTAATTCTTAGTTTTTAAAGCTGTGAATTGGTGCCGGTATTCTTCCCTTACGACTGACAAAAGCCTCACAGGAATATGGATTTACCGGCATAATCGGTGCATATCCCAGTAAACCGCCGAATTCAACAGTTTCTCCTACACCTTTTCCGATAACAGGAATAATACGAACTGCTGTTGTTTTCTGGTTTACCATACCGATTGCACATTCATCTGCAATAATACCGGAAACAGTAGATGCCTTTGTATCTCCCGGAATTGCAATCATATCAAGACCTACGGAGCATACACAAGTCATAGCCTCCAGCTTTTCAATAGTTAAAGCATTGGCTACCACAGCATCAATCATACCCTGATCCTCACTTACAGGAATGAAAGCTCCGCTTAATCCGCCTACATAAGAGGACGCCATAACGCCGCCTTTTTTTACCTGATCGTTTAACAGGGCTAATGCTGCGGTTGTTCCCGGCGCTCCTGCATATTCCAGACCGATTTCACAGAGAATATCTGCCACACTGTCTCCAATCGCCGGTGTAGGCGCAAGAGATAAATCCACAATTCCAAAAGGAATGCCAAGACGTTTAGATGCTTCCTGCGCTACCAGCTGTCCCACACGTGTTACCTTAAATGCTGTCTTTTTAATAGTTTCACAGAGAACCTCAAAGCTTTCGCCCCGTACTTGCTCCAAAGCTGTTTTTACAACACCCGGACCTGAAACACCTACGTTAATAATGGCATCTGCTTCTGTTACCCCATGAAAAGCTCCAGCCATAAAAGGATTATCATCCGGCGCATTACAAAATACTACCAACTTCGCACATCCTAAAGAGTCATCCTCTTTCGTTGCTTCTGCTGTTTCCAGTACAATTTCACCCATAAGGCGCACAGCATCCATATTGATGCCTGTCTTTGTAGAGCCCAAATTTACGGAGCTGCACACTCTTTCTGTACTAGCCAAAGCCTGAGGAATAGAACGAATTAAGAGCTCATCTGCCTGTGTCATTCCTTTACATACTGTTGCAGAATATCCGCCGATAAAGTTCACGCCTACTTCTTTAGCAGCTCTGTCTAACGTTTCTGCCAAGGTCACAAAATCCTCCGGAGTTTTGCAGGCAGCGCCCCCTACAAGGGCAATGGGTGTAATAGAAATTCTTTTGTTTACAATGGGAACTCCGAATTCCTTTGAAATGTCCTCTCCTGTTTCGACCAGACGGCTGGCAAGGCGGGTAATCTTCTCATAAATTTTGCGATTTAACTCCTGTAAATCTGCATCAATACAATCCAAAAGACTAATTCCAAGTGTAATGGTACGAACATCCAGATTTTCCTGTTCAATCATTTTGTTCGTTTCATTTACCTCATACATGTTAATCATAGTTGTTTCCTGTCCTTTCTTCCTGCCATCTTTTAAATACGATGCATTTTTGTGAAAATATCTTCTAACTGTGCATGAATAACAACACCGATTTCTGTGCCCACTGCATCCAGCTCTTCTGAAATTACACTGATTTTCTTGGAACACATACTGGTGTCTGTAATCATCATCATATTAAAGTATCCGTCTACAATGGTTTGTGTGATGTCTAAAATGTTAATATTGTTTTCTGCCAGATAAGTACAAACCTTTGCTGTAATACCTACGGTATCCTGTCCTACTACTGTGATAATGGTTTTTTTCATGCTTTTGTCCTCATTTCTTTCTTTTTTATACTGTCACTAAATCGGAAACCTGCTCTCTGTGCGCTACCATAATTTTAAAATCCGTAGATTTCCACGGGTTTTCTCCCATGGTAACTTCGGAGCATACAGTTTCATAAGCGAGAGCTTCATAATTATTTTCCCGACTTAAATGTCCTAAAAAAACAGCTTTCATCTGGTCGTGTAAAAGCCTGCACAAAAGACGCCCTGCCGTTTCATTGGAAAGGTGTCCTCTTTTCCCTAAAATACGCTGCTTCAAATAATAAGGGTAGCTTCCTACCTGCAACATATTCACATCATGGTTTGCTTCTAAAAGAAGCACATCAAGACCCGATAGATTTTGAACAATATATTCATCATAATATCCCAAGTCTGTTGCAATACCTACGGATTTTTCTCCCTGATTCACCCGATATCCCACCGGTTCTGCCGCATCATGGGATATTGCAAAGGGCTGTATCTCTAAATCGCCTATCTGAAACCTTTTATTTGCTTCAATAGGATGAAAAAGTCCCTCCGGCATCTTTCCCAAAGAGCTCATTCCCTGCATTGCCTCCATTGTCCCTCTGGTACAATAAATCGGAATTTTATACTTTCTGGAAATCACTCCCAGCCCCTTAATATGGTCGGAATGTTCATGGGTAACCAAAATACCGTTACAGTCACCGGTGGTATGGTTAATGCTGCGAAGTCCTTCTTCAATACGCTTTCCGCTAATCCCCACATCCACTAATAAGCCGGTGGTATCACTTCCAACATAAATACAGTTGCCACTGCTTCCGCTGGCTATACTACATAAATTCATAATAAGTTCTCATCTTTCGCTCAATTTGAAGATAAGTATGTGCTACATCTTCATCGTTATATAACTGGAAGTCGCACCGAGCCTCAAATTCCTCATCAGGAAGCTGATTTGCCATCATGCGCTGAATTTTCTCATCGGAATATCCTCTGTCATGACGCAGTCGCTCCATACGTACTTCTTTTTCGCAATAAATATACCACATCTCATCACAAATTTCATCATATTTTTCTTCCAGCAGCAAAGCTGACTCAATAAAGAAAAATTCTGTCTCTTCTTTTTTTGATTTTTCAATTTCTTTTAAAATATATTTTTTCACCGCAGGATGTATAATATCATCCAGCTTTTTCAGCATTTCCCCGTCCTCAAATACAATGGAGGCAATGGCTTCTCTGTTTAAAGAAGTATCATCTTTTACAATCCATTCCCCAAACAGCTGAATAACCGGTTCATAGCAAGCTCTTCCCGGCATCATCAGTAAGTGCCCTACGTCATCCGCCTTCACAATTCGGCTGTCAAAATGTTCTTCTATATAATTTAATACCGCACTTTTTCCGGAACCCACTCCTCCTGTCACTCCTATAATTCTCATACCCATTCCTCCTTTGTAAATCTCTATTTTGCCTCGTACCAGTTTTCCCCTGTGTGCATATCGATTTCAAGAGCCACAGATAAATGTGCCGCCTCCTTCATCTCCTGCTCCAAAATAGCAGAAACCTGCTCCACTTCCTCTTTTGCTGTTTCAATCAACAGTTCATCGTGTACCTGCAAAACTAATCTGGATTTTAAATTTTCTTCTTTTAAGCGCTTATTTACTCGTATCATGGCAATTTTAATAATATCTGCCGCCGTTCCCTGAATTGGGGAGTTCATAGCCACTCTTTCTCCGAAAGAACGCTGCATAAAATTGCTGGATTTTAACTCCGGTACCGGTCTGCGTCTGTGAAACAACGTAGAAACATAGCCTTTTTCCTTAGCCTCTTCTACTAAACCATCTAAAAATCCTTTGATTTTCGGATAAGTCTGAAAATAGCTTTCTATATACTGGGCAGCCTCTTTTCTGCTGATACTTAAATCCTGACTAAGTCCGAAAGAGCTGATACCATATACAATTCCAAAATTTACAGCTTTGGCATTTCTTCTCTGAAGAGGTGTTACTTCATCGAAAGGAATGTGAAAGACCTGTGAAGCCGTAATTCTGTGAATATCCTGCGCTTCCTGATATGCCTGAATTAGCTTCTCGTCTCCTGACATGTGTGCCAGCACACGAAGCTCAATCTGGGAATAATCTGCATCTAAGAATATAAATCCGTCTTTTGGAATAAATACTTTTCGAAGCAGTCTTCCCAATTCTGTACGAACCGGTATATTCTGTAAATTCGGCTCTGTACTGCTAATTCTCCCTGTTGCGGTGATGGTCTGATTAAAAGTAGAATGTATTCTGCCATCTTCTGCAATATAGTTGGCAAGTCCGTCTGCATAAGTGGATTTTAGCTTTGTAAGCTGTCTGTATTCTAAAATATCAGCCACAAGCTTATGCTCGGGAGCTAATTTTTCCAGCACATCGGCCGCTGTGGAATATCCTGTTTTTGTCTTCTTTCCTCCGGGCAGCTCTAATTTCTCGAACAAAATCACCCCAAGCTGTTTGGGAGAATTAATGTTAAATTCCTCTCCTGCCTGCTCCCAGATTTCTTTTTCCAAAGCTTCAATGCGAACCTGAAGCTTTTCTCCATATTCCTTTAATGCCTCCGCTTCGACTAAAATACCCTCTTTCTCCATATCTGCAAGTGTAAACAAAAGAGGCATTTCCATGTCAGTATAGAGCTCTTTCATATTTTCCTTTTCCAGAGCTTCCAAAAGTGATGTTCTGGATTTCAAAGCAGTATATGCCATATAACAGACGCTTTTGGCAAGTTCTTCTTCTTTTTCATTAGCAGCCTTTATATAGGATAATTTACCCAGTAAATCTTCCTTAGCAGGAAACATTTCTCCTAAAAATTCTTTTGCAATATCATCGTAAGTATACTCGGATTTTAAAGGATTTAAAAGGTAGGCTGCAAGCCCTGCATCAAACATATCGTTATGAGATTTCAAATCCATATAGCGCAGCATTGCCTTAATATTCAATGAAGCAATCAGTTTGCCCTGTTGGCAAAACTCCTGCGTTTTTTCAATGAGATAGTCTTCTGTCACAAAGCCCTGCGGCAAAATACTGTATACCTCTGTTTCTTCTTCTCCCCATGCCAGACCTAAGCCTAAAATCTGCCCTTTTTCTTCCAAAAGCTCAATACCTACAACAGGTTCTTCTAAAGCTCTTTCAAAAATCTTCTCTGTTTCTGTAAAATCTGTAATATATCGGAAGCTTTCTTCTATTTTATTTTCTTCTCCTGTATCCTCAAAACGGGAAAGGAAATTTTTAAATTCCAATTCTTTGAAAAATTCATACGCTTCCGGTGTATAAAGATTATGAATTTTCGCACCTTCCCAATCATATTCAATCGGACTGTCAATACAAATGGTTGCCAGTTCCTTGCTCAGTACAGCCAAATCATAATGTTCCAAAAAAGCAGTTTTTGCTTTATTCGGCTTTAATTCCTCTGCATGCGCCTTGGCATTTTCTACTGTTCCGTATTCCAACAGGATTTTCGTCGCTGTCTTTTCTCCTACACCCGGAAGTCCCGGAATATTGTCTGCGGTATCTCCCATCAATGCTTTCAACTCAATAATCTGTAACGGCGTAAGCTGATAAGCCTCTTTCACATCATTTTCATAATAATCTTCGATGGTAGTTTTTCCGCCCTTTGTCTTTGGAATACGAATACAAATATGAGAAGATGCCAACTGCAATAAATCCCTGTCACCGGAAAGAATGGTAACGTCCATACCCTTTTCTTCACTTTTCTTTGCTACGGTTCCCAGAAGGTCATCTGCCTCATATCCCTCTTTGGTAATCATGGTAACGCCCATTGCTGAAAGTACATCCTTCATCACCGGTATCTGCTCTCTTAATTCCATTGGCATAGGCTTTCTTGTTCCTTTATAAGCCTCATACTGCTTATGGCGGAAGGTAGGAGCATGTAAATCAAAAGCAACCGTAAGATAATCCGGCTTTTCCTCTTCCAAAATCTTAAATAAAATATTTAAGAAACCATAAATCGCATTTGTATGAAGTCCTTCCGCATTTGTCAAATCAGGCAATCCGTAAAATGCCCTGTTTAATATACTGTGTCCATCTATCAGCAGGATTTTTTCCCTCATTGAATTCTCCTTAAATTTTTTAATGCAAACATTATACCACGTCGACTGCCGTCTCCGTGAGTTTTTCGCCTTATAGAGTCCTCTGCGTACACGCAGGACTCTGCAAGGCTCATTATACCACATAAAGTGCAAAAAAGACAGGCAATGCCCATCTTTTTTGTCTTCTCTTTATAATACAGCCAGAAAACGTCTGAACGCTTCTCTTCCTTCTTCTGTACATTTGTATACACCGGCATCCTCCAACACATGAACAAACACCTGTCCAACCTCTTCATGAAGAATGTCCATTACATTTTCCTTTGTAATCTTTTCGTATTTTGGCGCAAATTCTGCTACCCATGCCGCATGTTTTTCCAAAACTTCGTTTTCAGCAGGATTTTTACCTTCCACAAGATATTCTGCCAAAAGCTCCATTTCTTCTTTTAAGCGTGCAGGAAGCACTGCCAATCCCATAACCTCAATCAAACCGATATTTTCTTTTTTAATATGGTGATATTCTGCATGAGGATGATATACGCCTAATGGATGCTCCTCTGTTGTAACATTATTTCTCAGTGTTAAATCCAATTCATACATATCGCCTTTTTTTCTGGCAATCGGTGTGATTGTATTATGTGGTTCTCCGTCTGTTTCTGCAAAAACTAATGCAGCCTCGTCTGTATATCCTCTCCATGCGTCCAAAACATGACTTGCCAAATCAATGAGGCGCTTCTCATCCTTACTGCGAATTCTAAGCACAGATAACGGCCATTTTACAATACCTGCTTCTACATCTTCATATCCCGGAATAGTGACCGTTTCTTCCATTGGAGCTTTTGCCATTGCAAAAGTATAGTGACCGCCTTGGAAATGGTCATGACTTAAAATAGAACCGCCTACGATTGGAAGGTCCGCATTAGAGCCAAGGAAATAATGCGGAAACAGCTTAATAAAATCAAAAAGCTTCACAAAAGTATTTCTTTCAATTTTCATTGGTACATGCTGTCCGTTAAATACGATACAGTGTTCATTATAATAAACATAAGGAGAATACTGAAATCCCCACTGGCTTTCATTGATTGTAATCGGAATAATTCTGTGGTTTTCTCTTGCAGGATGGTTCAATCTTCCGGCATATCCCTCATTTTCCATGCAAAGCTGGCATTTCGGATAAGCGCTTGCTTTTGCATTTTTTGCAGCTGCAATGGCTTTCGGGTCTTTTTCCGGTTTGGAAAGGTTAATGGTAATATCAATGGTTCCATAAGGGCTTTCCACTGTCCATTTCTGGTCCTTTTTAATGCGATAGCGGCGAATATAGTCGCTGTCCTGACTTAATTTATAGAAATAATCAGTAGCTGTTTCCGGACTTTTTTCGTATTCTTTCCAGAATTTTTCCTGCACCTGAGAAGGACGAGGCATTAAACAATTCATAATTTTTGTATCAAATAAATCCCTGTATCCGATGCTGTCTTCTATAATATTTCTTTTCACCGCTTCATCTAAAAGATTTTTTAAAATCTCTTCTAAATCGGTATTACATGCTTCTGTTGGCTCTTCATAATCATCTTCATGAAATAAATCAAGCAGTAAATTAATTGTATAATTTTTTTCACATGCAGGAACAAGGCCTGCTTCCATACCGTACTGTACTAAGTCTCTGATGTCTTTATTTAACATTTTTTTCACCTTTCTTATTTTACTGAATTCTTCTGGAACCGTCACCGATTTCTACTACATAAAAATCTGCTGCATAACCAATCTCTTTTTCATAAATTTCTCCCACATTCTGAATAAAGGAGTCAATTTTATCTTCTTTTACAATGCTGACTGTGCAACCGCCAAAGCCTGCACCTGTCATGCGGGAGCCGATTACTCCATCCTGTTTCCAAGCAGCTTCCACAAGGGTATCCAGCTCTTTTCCTGTCACTTCGTAATCGTCACGAAGAGAAATATGTGATTGGTTCATAAGCTTTCCAAAAGTTTCCAAATCATTTTCTTTCAATGCTTTTACTGCCTGAATGGTTCTCTGGTTTTCATATACTGCGTGCTTTGCTCTTTTACGGCATATTGGATTTGCGATAAAAGCTTTCACTTCTTCAAATTTTTCTTCTGTCAGTTCGCCAAGCGCCTGAATATTCTCGTGTTTCTGAATGTCTGCCAGCGCTTCCTCACACTCCGCACGTCTTTCGTTATATTTTGAGTCTGTCAGTTTTCTCTTTTTATTGCTGGCTGCAATGACAATTTTTGCCCCATCCATCTGAATTGGCGCATATTCATAATGCAGATTTCCGGTATCTAAGAAAATAGCGTGATTTTCTTTTCCCATGGCAATGGCAAACTGGTCCATAATTCCACAATTCATACCGTTAAATTTATTTTCTGCATACTGTCCGTACAGAGCCAAATCAATCATGGAAAGTCCTTCAAAGCCAAAAAGGTCTACTAATATAACACCCATCAACAGCTCTACGGAAGCAGAAGAAGATAATCCGGAACCGTTTGGAATATTTCCATACATAACCATGTCAAAACCGGTATCTGCCACATAGCCTTTTTCTTTAAAGGTCCAGATAACTCCCTTTGGATAGTTTGTCCAGTTGGCTTCTTCTCGGTATACCAAATCATCCAAACTTGTTTCAAAAACGCCTAAACGGCTGAAATTCTCAGAATAGAAGCGGATTTTTCTATCCTCTCTCTTTCTTGCCACGCCGTAAGTTCCGATTGTCAAAGCACATGGAAAAACATGTCCTCCGTTATAATCCGTATGCTCCCCGATAAGATTTACACGTCCCGGAGAAAAATAGCTTCGAATATCTCCTCCCTCTCCATAAAGCTCCTGAAATTTTTTTAATAGTTGTTTCTCCATCTCTACCTCCCAATTATAGCTTTACTTTATTTAAAACATTTTTTATGTTTTATTTTATATTTTATGTTTATAATGAAATTATAGCATATCTATTCCCCTTGTAAAGACTTTTTTGCCTAATATTTTAATTTCATTACTAAGTCCTGCGGATAATCCCCAAAGCAGCTTCCGAAAATGTTTACACCACCCACATGAGGAGCGTCTTCCTTAATTCCTATTCGCACCGAAATATAATCTCCCTCTGCCAGAGAATATTCTTTAATCCTTTTGTTACTAATCAATTCTTCATCTAAATACGTCCCTGTTTCGTCGATACGCCATGTTTTTAAATTTCCGTACTGAGTGTTTTTATCTTCCCACCAATCCGGATTTAATTTCCCCCGTCTGCCTCCAAAATCGGAAGGGCAGGTCCAAGTACCTGCTTCTATGCCGTTAATCCATAAGGTAATATCAGAAGGACAGTCTAAATTGTAATCTGCGGTTTCCGAACACAATTCTGCGGAAAATTCCATTCCTTTGGCATCTTCTCTTTGCAATCCTGCATTTGGAAAACGATATTCCAAATAACCGGAAGAAAACCACACCAGCTTTGCAGTCGTCCTTCTGGGGTCATAAAAGCATCTGGGCTCATCCTCCCCGTCAATATATTCCTCCTCGTTTACCATCCCGCAGGTAGGTGTAATTTTATAATCCACATAATTTCCTACGGGCATAGAAATAATTTCTTCTCTTTTTTTCGTTTCCCTTTTTTCCAAATGCAGTAAAATGCTGGTTTCCTGAAGAATACAAAGCTTCATAGAACCACGAATTCCCGGCTTTAGTTCTGTACGAATTAGGTTCGCTTCCTGAAGCACCCGCACGTGCAGCGCTGCGGAAGACGGAGGTATTTCCAATATTTCTGCAATTTCATTTACACAGAGAGGTTCTTTTTGCAAAAGCTCTAAAATGCGAATTCTAATCTCAGAAGAAAGGGCTTTTCCAAGTGCCATCAGTTCTTTTTCATCCTCTAAATTCAATCGTCTGCTCATTTTCCTTACTCCCGATTTTCTTGCAAATTTTAATTCTATTGTACCCTTGTTTTCTCATGCTTGTCAATGGCGCAAAAAAAAAGGAGTTGCCGCATGAGACATATCTCCTAAACGGCAACTCCTCCTTTTTTCTATTCGAATGGTTAGTCAATATTCAGTTTTTCTAAAAGACTGTTGAAAGCTTCTCCTTCCATCATGTATAAATTGTTCTGCATCTGAGTTCCTCTGTCTTCAAACAGAATGTTAAAATTAAGCTCATAGCTCACCTTGCTTCCCAATCCATAATGCCCCATTTCATAAGTAAGGCTTGGAAGAATTTCTTCAATCTCTGCCTTGTCTGTAATTACTTCTTCTACATATTCGCCATTGCTTCTTGTTCCATAGCAAGTAATACTCAGAATGTCATCTGATGAAAGCTCTTTTAAAGGCTGTCCTGCATTTTCCAGAAGCTCTCTTGTCTTTGTAAAACTTTCATAAATCGGAAAATCCGTTGTCTGATTATAATTTTCCTCAATTTTTTCTTCTACGGATAGATAGCCTAGAATTCTGTCTTTGGAGCTTTGTTCCAAAGTCATACTTTCCAACTCTCCTTTATAGGTTTTATAAATATTATCTATAACGTCTTCTGTTGCATTAAGCTGAAGTCTTTTATCAAAAATATCTTTTACATATAAGTATTCTATATCCTGTTCTGATACATAGCTAGTAGGCAGCATTGTTTTTTTATAATCCCAGTTATCATAAATATCAGAGGCCAAGGCTAAAATTTCTTTGCTTTCCGGCAAGTAATAAGCTCTGTTTACGGTTCTTCCGTTTTTTAAGTGATAGCGGATGTATACAGATACCATAACGCTTTCATCCTCTTCTGTAAGAGCCCATGTGCTTTGAGTCCGAAGAAAAGCCGGAGCTATATCAACACTTTGCTTATCATGATCCTTATAATAATTTACACCAAGCTTTGCCATTTCATATATAGCATCAAAATCTTTTGTCTGATTTCTCTCCATCTGTTCATCTGCTCCCACCGGATATTTCATCGGATAATTTGCTCTTTCATTGATACTAGTAAAATAAACAGACATAGTCTCCACATCATCTTTTTCCGGCAAGTATTCATCCACACCTAAAATATCCATTTTATATCCGGCTAAAACCACTGCCAAGACAGCTAAAATCACACCGGTTGATATTTGGGGCCGAATACATTTACGAATATCCATAGTAAATAAAAATTCAAATACACAAGATAAAACAATTGACACTAAAATCACAGATACGCACAGCCACAAAAATTCATGCTCCATACCCGCACTAAAAAACAGAGAAATTAAAACAGAAATCGGCAGCACTGCACAAACCTTAATCATCGGCTGAAGCTTCTGGAAAGCTACGGATTTATGAAAGCTCTCGGACGGTCGTATTTTATAAATACACACATCTACTGCTAAAACCACAGCAATTAAAATTACTGCATAAATCACATACCCTCTTATACTGCCTATTTCTGCAGCCCAAAGATCCAGTGCATCTAAGTGTGAAATAATAGGACTTAAATATTTTGTAATCCCTGGTTCTTGAAACTGTGCTAAAGTATCAAAAAACATATTGTTCATATAGTGATATGCCCCGTATACAATCCAGCCGTAAGACATAAATCCCGTAAAAGCAAGAATACCTGTAAATAAATTTCCTGTCAGCAATATAGCTAAAATTGCAAACACATACAATTCAAGGAAAAACAAAATATTCATCCCGATTGCCACAATCGCCTGAAATCCGCTTTGTGCACTGACTCCATGATAGCCGATGCCAATCAGGTAGGTAATGCCTACACTCAGCAAATACGGCACAAAAAACATGAAAAACCCGCTGAAAAAAGGAATAACAAAAAGCTCTTCTCTTTTTAAAGGAAGACTGTGATAAAAATCTGTTTTTTCACCGGAATACAGATAATAAAAACCTATAAAGCCTAATAAAACAGCAATCACGCCGATAAAAATTGTTGCCATATTATTCTCTATTCCAATACAATTTAAAAATTCTATCTTTACCGGATTTATTTCATCCTCCATAGGAGTAATTGCTTTCGCCCTGTCTAATGCCATAATTGTCTGTAACGGAAATACCGCAAGAAATCCTAAAGTAATAAGAATAAGCAAATAAAAATTTCTCCGAATATTTTCCTTTATACTGTTAAATAAATAATTTCTTGATGTCATATCCTGCCACCTCCGTTTCACTGATAAAGATTTCTTCTAAAGTTAAGGGAATTGCCTCTGCAAACAGAGGTTTTCTTTCGTTGATTTTCCTCATAATCTCTTCTCGTTCCCCTCGCACCACCATGGTCAAAAGAGAAAGCCGTTTCTCATACTGCATCACATCCAACTTTTGCAAAAGCTCTCCTTCCGCTGTCTCATCCGGTATGACACACTGTACTTTATGAATATGCAGCTTCATATCTTCTACATCTTTTGACAGAAGAACACCGCCTTTATGCAGCAACCCTACGTGGTCACAAATATCTTCCAGCTCACGCAGATTATGAGAAGCAATAATCGGTGTAAATTCTCTTTCGGAAACCTCATAGGCTAAAATGCTCTTTGCAGCCTGACGCATAACCGGATCTAAACCGTCAAAAGTCTCATCACAAAACAAATATTTTGTACCTGAACAAATTCCCAGTATCAATGCAGCCTGACGTTTCATTCCCTTTGAAAAAGTGCTGATTTTTCTTTTTTCATCTAAGCCCAGATTAGAAGCCAGCTTATGAAAACGCTCTCTATCATATTTTCGATAGTACATGGCATAATACTGAACCATTTCTTTCATGGTTGCATTTTGAAAAAAATAAGCTACATCCGGCAAAAAGAAAATTTCTTCCTTTATAGTAGGATTTTCGTACACCGGTTTATTATCTATAAATATTGTTCCGCTGTCTTGTTTTAAAACTCCTGCCAGCATACGCAAGAGTGTACTTTTTCCTGCGCCGTTGGTTCCTGCCAGTCCGAAAATACTGTTATCCGAAATTTTTAAAGATACTTCGTTCACTGCCTGTAAAGAACCAAAGGATTTGGACAGTTTTTCTGTTTTAATCATACTTTAACCTCCTCGTAAAATTCCGCTGTCTTTTCCACACACTCTTCTTTTGAAATTCCAATCTCTTTTCCTTCTTTTATCAGTATTTTCAGCTTCTGTAAGAAAACATTTTTTCGCTGTTCTACCAATGCCTGATTTCCTGAAACAAAGTTTCCTCTGCCTTTTACAGGATAGATAAATCCCTGCTGTTCCAAAAGAGAATATGCCTTTTGTATGGTATTGGGATTGATGGACAGCTCCGTAGCCAGGCTTCTTACAGACGGTATCTGTGTGTCCGGCTCCAAAACTCCTTTAATAATCAACATTTGAAATTTTTCCACAATTTGTTCATATATGGGTTTCCGATCTCGGTAATCAATAACAATCAAGGTCTCTCCTCCTTTCCCAGTGTATGACAATTTGTATTGTGTGTACTATGTATCCTAGTGCACTTAAAGTATAATAAAAACGACTCGCCCTGTCAAGATGTTGCGTAACAAAAAAGTTTAAAATTTTTAGCTTGACTACATCCATATCTATTTACACCAATAGTTTTATAATATATAATCAGACATAATAGAAAAAGTATTTCCATCTTTAAAACAGCGCTATAAGGGAGATGCTCAAATGTCAGAAATACATGAGTATTACCACTCTGTCACAATCCATCGAGTAGAAAGGACGTTTTACTATGGCAATACCACAAAAACAGATTTACACAGAAATTGATTATTACACTCTTCCTGAAGATGTACGAGCCGAACTGATAGACGGTCAGATTTATTACCAGACTGCTCCCAGCCGTATCCATCAAAAAATCTTAGGAAAAATCCATCAAAAAATTGCAAATTATATTGATTTAAAAGCCGGATTATGCGAAGTTTATCCCTCTCCGTTTGCAGTTAAATTATGGGAAGAAAGAACGACCATTGTTGAGCCAGATATAAGCGTTATCTGTGACCCTAACAAACTGACAGAAAGAGGCTGCACCGGAGCGCCTGACTGGATTATCGAAATTATTTCTCCGGGAAACTCCAGCCATGACTATGTCAGAAAGCTAAACCTTTATGCTGGTGCAGGAGTTCGGGAATATTGGATTGTAAATCCTATAAATCGCACTGTACTTGTGTATTACTTAGAAGAAAGCAAATTTGAAGTATCTTCCTATACCTTCCAGGACAAAATAAAAGTCAATATTTACGATGATTTCTGGATTAACTTCATGGAAATCAACCCATAATCCTTTTGTGAACCGCTTGCGCAATCTTTCTTGGGTGACAGCAGGTTTTATTTTCATTCCTGCTGTCAAATCTTTTTTCTAAAATCGCCTCTTTATTTTACCCATAAATTCTCTTTTATTGTATGACCGCCTTTCTTGTGTTGCTTCATTTTCTTCCAGCTCTTGCCTTGTCATGTCTTTCCCATTCTCTGCAATAATATATTCTGTAAGTCTTTTTAATAAATATAGTGGCAATGGGGTAAGCGTCTGCGGTGATGCAGTAAGCGGCATACTCATTAAATCAAAGGTTAACTCTGCATAATATGAAAACAAAGTTTCCTGTGATGTTACAATATCAATCTCTGCCACTGTCTGAAGATAAAGTGGTTTTGAAGGAAGCATTAGTTTTGTCAAAGAAGCTTTTGGAGCCTTTATATCCGACCTTTTATGTACCAGATAGAACGTATTTCTTCTGTATTCACTCTGATATACACCACTAATCCGGTTATAAGGCTTCTTATCGTCTAAAGTATGGGCGCTCGGTACCTCATCCGTTGTATTAAAGCGAATTAATGTTAAGTTTTCTTTATGAATAAAAAGCTCTGTTTCCATACATTTCTTAAAATCAGCATTTTTAGCTAGTTTTAATTGATTTCTGCTTGCACAATCAATAAAGCAAACAACTTTTTTATGAATACATGTAAGCTCATTAATAGTTCTTAAAAACCATTGCTTAATCCCATCCGCTAAAACACTAGCCTTACAGCCTATAAAATTTACTTTTTTCAAAAGTTCTCTATCAAGTCTTTGACACATCTCAGGTATAGAAAACCATCGTTCTTCATCATTATAAAGTCTTATAAACATAGCTCCGTCTTTAATTAACGTCATTCCAAATATCTTACCATTGTTTAAATCTGATATTCTTCCAAATCCAACTATGCAATCCATTTCATGTATGAAATATTTCTTATCCTCATACATGAGCGGCGAATAAAACCCGCCCGCAAAAACAAGATCCTCTACGGTATTTTTCAATCTGGAAAGAAAGTCTTTATTTCTATAAACCGTTTCCTTCTCCATCCCGTCTACAACAGAGCCGTCTATGAATTGTGTCATTACTCCCATTTTTGCTAATTTATTCCGAATAAAATATTTTGGATCGATATCTTTCAAATTACTATATTTTTTCAAACGAAAATCAAGCATATCAATAGCTGCCAATTTTAAAGTGTTTCTCTTATCATCACCAAATATTTTTCTTAATTCTTCTTCTCTTTCTTTCTCATGCGTTTTTCTGTTTATACAGGGGAGCATTCCGGAAAATTGGTTTTTTACAAAGACAATCTGAACTTCTTTTCCATTAATCTGAACTATATTATGATTTGAAAAAGAAACTCTTAGCAAACTCTGAAGCATCTCTTGAAAAGCACTTTGAATAACAGGATTATTTGATGCCACATAAAAAATAATTCTATTACAATTCCCGTTATACAAATATCCTTTTTTATTGATTGCTATATTCGGAAACTGTAATTCCTCACTAATTCCTTCTTCATCTTCTACTTCTTTTGCAGTAGTTAAAATGGTTTTCCCTATTATGTGTATTTCATTAAGAGGTTGACGTGGGGTTAGTTCTGGAAAACATTCTGTTATTCGCTCCCACATTTCTTTTCGCTCCGGTAAACCTGCACCTCTGCTTACATAATTTTTTAAAAACTTCGTGATAATAAGTGCATGACCGTTCATTTCAAAATTTCTGACAGCTTGATTTTGTTCCAATATTTCTTGGATATCAATCTGCTCAAGTTCTAAAAAACAGCTATCCGCACAATCACACCACCAGGCCTTTTCTTTCTTCCCACGTTTCACATCAATTTCAAAATAAACCGGCTGCACATGATTATAATATTTACTGTCCCTACAAAGATATACTTTTGTGCTTTGTTTTCCGGATAAATAGTTTTTTCCCGTATTTTTGTTAATAATAGAATAACCCGTCCATATTCTGGTATGTAAAGTTGTGTGAAGAGTATAATATTCCTCATCAATACACTTTTTAAGCCTTATATCCAAATAGTAGGAAAAAGGCTGATCTGTATAATATGTTTCCTCATCTGTCACAATCTCCTCAATATTTTCCGAAATAAATGCTTCTTGGTTTTTCCTTCCTAAAAAAATAGGCGACGTTATTAATTCTGTATCAGTTCCATCTGTCATAACCAGTGTAAAATTCAGCTCACAACCCAAAGTATCCATACGTATTGGTTTTTGTGTCAGCCGATACCCATAATATTTTGGTAATAATCCGTACATGAGCGCCTCATACCTATACAAAGTATCCATAGACACACATTCACATTTTCCCCAGTCTCCATCTAAATCATAAGGAAATTTTTCGTTGAAATTATCTTCGTAGCTTTTTTTAATCCATTCTATGGTTCGGATTTTCAAAAGCTCCACGTTGATTTCTTCCATGCTTACGAACCAAATATTATCGTTGCCGGAAATTTGATATACTTTTCCAAACGCAAATAAAACACCGGGGAAATTTAAAATAACAACTTTCTTGATTACTGTTCCTGTCCAATCATATTCCTTTATTGGTTTTACTTTCCCTAAAAAATCTTTTAGATGAGAAGGCATCCGGTAAATATAGATTTTGTGTTCTTTTAAAGCTTCTCTTCGTACTTCCATCGCATGCAATTGTAATTTGTTTTCTTTCATTCATCTTCCTCCTGCAGATTACAATATATCCGTTCTGCTTCCCTGTTCATCTCACAAATTGCTTCATAAAAGTTCTGATACAAAATTTTTGTTGCCTTGTCTTCCATAATACTCTCCAATAAAAATTCCATAGAATGAATTGTGCTTGTACTTGGGCTTAGTTCTGTCCCTTGTTTCTGCAGCCCATCGCAAAAGGCGCTATCACACAAAAAAACAAAACTTTCATTCCCGTTTCTTTGTAAACGCCCAATTGCCTGCTTCATCTGGATTAAAATAAACCATGTCATGATTTCCCTGTCTTCCTCGTTTAAGCTTTTCCAGTATGTAATATTAGTGACATGAATAAATTTGGCAAAACAAGCTTTTCGAAATGCTAACATTCGATTTTGATAATCTTTGTTTTCTTTTTTTACAGCATCTATAATTTTGTCCAGTTGATAATGAATCATTTGAATTTCATTCGCATAATTTCCGGGAACCATATACGGTCTTGCCAAATAAAATTCCGTACCAAAATAAGAATTCCCGTCTTCATCCAGAATATTAAATCCTCTTGAAATAACAATCAGCGGAACCACCAAAATATCCGCATAATTACTCAGAACCGGAAATCTTTCAATATCTTTACGATAGACCATATAATTTTTCTTTTCTGCCCCATCTTCATTCACAAAATAAGCATTAAAATTATGATATCTGAGCTTTGCACACACTGCTTCTGCTTCCTGATAACTTCCGCAAATAATCATAATCTTCCGATATTGACTTTTGGAAAGGCAAGCACGAAGGGTATCTGCTAACTTATCTATCATTTTTTTAAGATTTTCTTTTCTCTGTCTTTCATTCGTTCCGGAAATACGGATATAAGATTTTCCATCTGCTAAGGGCTTAAATTTCATATAAATTTTCCCTTCCGGTTTTCCATACAGAATGGCATCCGGTTTTTTCGCAATATGATAATGCGCAGATTTCGGCGCTAAACTTGTCCCTGACAGACATAAAATGCCTGGACCCTTCTTCCCAAGTTCTTCTTTAGCCCCTGACCAATTCAACAGCATCTCTCTTCCTACACCTACATAACGGAGTGCATCAATATAAAGCAGATGATCCTTGAATTCCAATTTATAGCCAAGCAGCATACCAAAACATGGTTCCGTAACCAGGTGGCGCATTTGTTCTCTAATTCCGGCAAACATACGTACACTTTTACTGTAACCTTCCATTTCAAAATATACGGAGCTATATAATCGAACTAATCTTTTCAGCATTACATCAAACGGAACCAGCAACATAAGTAATATATATCGTTGGAACTGAAGTTCCTTATTTTTAATGTCAGAAGCATACGTTACACCATATCTTTTTAGTAAAACTAAACTATTTTCTTCAATTTTCTTCTCTGCATAGCTACCCGTCCAGTGGAAATCAAACAGAAAATCCAACATAGTTTTTATCTCATTGCTTAGCTGCTCCTCTGTTATTCCATACATTCCCTCTGTTAGTTTTACATACTCCAAAAGAAGTTTTTCAAAAGATGTTTCCTTTCCATCGATGAGGACTTTTTCATAAGAAAATCCTTTCAAAACTTTATCCCGCAAACCATTGATCAAAATATTTTTGTTATTATAATGTTCAATAATATCGTGATATTTAATAAAAATCCGTTCCATGAGGGTCAAATGAGATTTCATTCGTTCGAAGTCCTGTTTAAAATTGTATAAATCATTTTTAATCACACTACAACCTTCAACTTTTTTATATAGCTTTTCTATTTCTACAAGAATAGACTCCTGTTCCCGGTTAATATGCTCTGTTACCATTAAAGAACGTTCAAAATCTTGTTGAATGTCATCTGCCTCATCTACAATAATAAGATCCATAAGATCATATAAAAGTTCGTACATGCTCCGATTATAATTATCTATTGGTTTTTCAACTTTACTCCTTGCGATCGCCTGTGGCGTAATTAAAATAACGTCCGCATCTATCAGTTCTCGTATACGGAACTGATGTCCACATGCACCAAAAAAGGGACAGACAACCGGAACTGATTGCTCATTCAAGAGCCGGTTGCATGGATATTTTTCAGTTTCATCCCCTGCAACTGCTTTTAAAATACAATTTCCGGACAAAATAGCTATTTCATCAGAGTTTTTTATTTCACGAATTCCTCTGCAAGCCGCAAGATACTCTCGTAAATAGATTTCTTCACTTGAAGTACTGATAAATGGTATTGCCTGTATTCCACACTGTTTTAACAACATCCATAATTCAAGCAATTTTGAAATTGAATTTTCTACAACTGCTATTTTTAAATGTTCATTTTTCACCGCATCATAGATTAAAGCCTGTTTTAAAGTTGACTTTCCGGAGCCTAAAGTCCCTACAACGTGGCGTAAACCATCCAGTTTTAACTCATCTCCATCCAAAATTTCAAGCTGAATGGATGGTCTATGTGAAAATATTCCCCCCATTTCTGCCAAAATCATATTCCAATCTTTATCTTGCCGGATTGTATAGATTTTCTTTTCTCTATAAGCAGGAAGCGTAGCTAATTCATCTGACGAACTTTCTACATTCAGCTCAAAGGCCTCTTGATTTCTATAAAAGATTTTTTCACAATAAACCTCTTTTTTTATTTCTTCTTCATCCGGAAGAGAATTTAAAAAATTTCGAAATAACAAAAATCTCTCCACAGAAACCTGGCAAGATGGGTTGATACGAATATGTCCTTCTTCTATCGTAAATATACGTTCACGTTCCATATGTGTCATGTAGTCATCCAAATCCCTGTTCCAGTAAAAACGGCTGCCATAAGAATGCCAGTACTTTCTCACCATATAAAGCCATCTCTGATGCTCTGCTGTAACCCTTTTTTCAGACAAACGCAGATAATATTTATTAAAAACGCTCCACCCCTCTTTTGCTTCTATATCCTCTCCTATGGAATGGATAACATATAAGCATACTTCTATTGCTATCTGACTTGTCCTTTTATAAAAAGGCAAGACTTCTTTGAGTTCTTTATATAATTCACGATAACGGCTCATCCTGACACCTCCATTCGCTATTCAACATAACAGGCAATCGTGCCTCCCGAATAACACGAATATCCATTCCGGCTTCTGTTAGATAGCTGCGTAGCTGTTCTATATAACTAAGGTTTCTGTTCGTCTGCGTATAAATGGAAATCCGATGCTCTGGAATAACAAGATAAACGGGGTTCTCTTTTGAATAGAATAATTTCGATAAATCACTGGTTTCTGTAAGTGTCTTAAAAAGTCTTAACGGATTTTTTACATCCTTAATATCCAGATATACCGCCTTTCCATTTTTCTGAACATCAATATCATATCGGTCCACATGTGGATATAAAAAAACATGGTCCGCGCCATAAAGGTCTTTCAATTTTTGATAAATTTTTCTTTCCGCAATCCCCGGAGACAGACAAAATCGATAAATACCGGGAAGCAACTCCATTGCCTTTCCTTGAAGTTTTATAGTTTTAGGTTCTAATTTTTCTTTTTGAATGTACCAGTTGCAAACTTCGTTATCGCAAATATTTTCGCGTTTTTCCATAATCGGTTTTCCGCACACCGGACATACTTCTACGTCCTTGCCATAATGTTTTTTACATGAAAAAGATTTTTTTAATATTTGGACGATTTCCGCAGGCACATTTAAGTTAGCTATATCATATTCCATAGAAATGGAATCTCTAAATTCTGTTTCTGATAAAAACAACCGAAATCGCACATACTCTTCCTCACATTCCTTAATGTAAATCCACGTATCTTCAGATTTTTCTTCTTCCAGCTTCTGAAGTTTTTCACGAAAAAACCGTATTCCGTTTCCAACAATTGCATTCTGCTGGATTTCCTCTAGATTTTCCTCTTGAAATAATTCTTCAACTTCTTTGTTGACTATTCCTGCATCGTAAAAAGGCTCCACCGATTTGATGCAAGTAATATAGTCGCATAACGGTCTTTCCTCCAGAAATTGATAATATTCACATAAGTTTGAAGGAATTTCTTGTATTCCGTTCTCATACAAATATCTGGTAAGCGCTTGTAACGCACTCATTGCCTTTTTTACCTGCTCTCTCACATCCTTTCTCTGCTTAATTTCCGTACTTTGCTTTAATAAATATAACAGGCTCATTTCATCCATTAAACGTCTATCCTCCTTTCAGCCTAGCGTAGAAAATTGTTGGGTTCTCTAACTATAATCTATTTCACTATAATAATCCATTTGTATTTTTCACAATATTCAGAATACAAATATAGTAATTTTTATGTTTCAGAATATAAAAAGCCAAAGTATTTCTACCTTGACTTTTCATCTTTACCTGTCACATTTAACGCATCTAAAGGTGTCGGCCAATAAATTATCCCTGTTTTTCAGAAAAATCAACAGGAGACGGAGCTTTTTTTATTTTTGTATCGTTTTTCTGCCTTTTTCCCCGAAACATAGAAAAAGTGCAAACCTTTTGAAATTTGCACTTTTTCCAATCTGCCATTTTCCTTATAAATCCGTTCTAAAAAGTTCAAACTTTTTTGTCAGTGAACAATTTTACATTACATTCTGCGGTTTCCCATTTTCCCATGCTCTCACATTTTCAAATGCAATATGCGCACGCTTCACCATAGCTTCTTTTGTAGCAAATGCCACATGTGGTGTCACCAAAATATTTTTTGCATGAAACAGAGGATGCGATGCTTCTACTGGTGGCTCTTTTTCAAATACATCCACACAAGCTCCTGCAATTTTTCCTTCATTCAGCGCCTCTGCCAAAGCTTCACTGTCCACCACCGGACCCCTTGCGGTATTGATGAGCACAGCATTTTCCTTCATCAATGCTAATTTTCCTTTATCTATCAGATGTGTTGTTTCCTTATTTAAAGGTACGTGCAGAGAAACAATATCACAGGCAGATAAAAGCTCTTCCATTGATACAAATTGAGCGCCTTCTATCTCTTTCTCTGTTCTGCTGTATATATAAACTTCACACCCAAAGGCTTTTGCAATGCGGGCTACTCTTGTACCGATTGCGCCTGCACCGATTACACCAAATTTCTTAGCCTCCAGCTCAAAGCCTACTAAACCGTCTTTTGTTCCTTGGTTTCTCACAGCAGTATCACACTGTGCAAGTCTGCGGTAAAGAGAAATCAGCATACCAAAGACTAAGTCAGATACAGCTGCCGTAGAATAACCTGCACAATTACATACACAAATTCCCTTTTCCTTACATAAATCCAAAGGAATATGATCCACACCTGTAAAAGCAACTGATAAAAGTTTTAATTTTTCACAACCTTCTATCACTTCTTCATTTAAAGGAAGATTTGCCACCACGAGAATATCTGCATCTTTTCCTCTTTCAATCAAAGTTTCGGTGTCTGTGACTCTTGTATCATAATATACAATTTCTACATCTTTTGAGAGCTTTTCTTCTGCAATTTTTAAAAGCTGCTCTTTTTCCACACCTAATGGTTCAATAATTACTAATTTCACAAAATCACCTCTTAAATCTGTGTTTCTACAAAAATGTCATACAGCGCTTTAATTGCCACTTCAAAGTCTTCATTTTTCACACCCACAATGATATTTAACTCACTGGAGCCCTGATCAATCATTTTAACATTAACATCAGCATGTGCCAGCGCAGCAAAAATTCTTGCGGCAGTACCACGATTTGAACGCATGCCCCTACCAACCACAGCAATCAAAGCCAAGTCTGACTCTAATTCCATGTAATCCGGATTTACAGTTCTATGTACGCCTGCAATTACCTGCTGCTCTTTTTCCGCAAACTCATCCTGATGGATAAATACCGTCATAGTATCAATTCCTGATGGAATATGTTCAAAAGAAATCCCCTGTTCTTCTAACACCTGCAATACCTTTCTTCCGAAACCGATTTCTGCATTCATCATGGATTTTTCAATAAACAGAGAACAGAAACCTTTTTTCCCTGCAATACCGGTAATGGTATACAATGGCTTTTTACAGGTATCCTCTACAATCATTGTTCCTTCTGCTTCCGGTTCATTGGTATTTTTAATGTTAATCGGAATACCTGCTTTTCTTACAGGGAAAATAGCATCCTCGTGAAGCACAGTAGCGCCCATGTAAGAAAGCTCACGGAGTTCACGATAAGTAATGGTATCAATGGACTTTGGGTTTGGGATAATTCTGGGGTCTGTTACCATAACTCCTGAAACATCTGTCCAGTTTTCATACAAGTCTACATCTAAAGCTCCTGCAAGAATAGAGCCGGTAATATCAGAACCTCCTCTGGAAAAGGTTTTAATTTCTCCGTTTTCTTTTGCTCCATAAAATCCCGGTACAACTGCCCGTTCTATATTATTTAATTTCTTGGCAACCAAAAGCTCTGTAATTCCTGCATCAAACTGTCCGTTTCCGTCAAAACGAATGATTTCCGCCGGGTCCACAAATTCATAGCCCAAATATGCCGCCATAATTTTTCCGTTTAAATATTCCCCTCTGGATGCGGCATATTCTTTCCCAATCTGATTTTTAAAGTTCTCTTTTACTTCCTCAAATTCCTTTTCCAATGACAGAGAAATCTGTAAGCCATCAATAATTTGCTGATAGCGAGCTTTGATTTCTTCTAAAATCTTTTGAAATTTCCCCTCATCGTCTGCTGCCTCATAACAGGCATAAAGTAAATCCGTAACCTTTGTATCCTCTGAAAAACGTTTTCCGGGTGCAGACGGAACAACGTATCTTCTGCTTTCATCTGCACGAATAATTTTCCCTACTTTTTCAAACTGTTCTGCACTGGCAAGAGAACTCCCACCGAATTTCACAACTTTTTTCATTCCATATCCTCCCTGAGCGTCTTTTCTTCTGCATAGGCAGTGCAATCCTTGCGGAACGTTATTTATTTCATAGGACGCAATTTCCTATGGAATAAATAATAGCCTTTCATGTATAAAATGTCTAGCCTTTTCTAATTTTTTCCTTTTCCTTTATCCGATAAAAGCAGTCCTGCAAAGACCAAACCTGCTCCAATTACCGATATCACTGTTATTTTTTCTCCTAAAATAATCGCAGAGGCAAGAATTGTAACAACCGGAGAAAGGTATAAATACACAGCGGTACGTACTGCTCCCAAAAGCTTTACCGCCAAATTCCATGTCACAAAGCAAAGAGCAGAAGCCCCTACTCCTAAAAACAGCATATTTCCCAAATAAATCGGATTACTAAACCGCTCCAATTTCCATTCAAATCCCATAAGAAATACAGGAATAATCATAAACAAAATGCCATAAAAGAAAATATGGCGGGTACTCTGAATGATAGAAATTCCGAAAGAACCGATTTTTTTCACCAATACAGAATAGCATGCCCACACAAAAGCAGCCAGAAATGCCAGAATATCCCCCTTAGGATTTAAAGAAAAAGCGCTGCTTCCATGTATGCTAATCAAAATAATTCCGGTAATACTGGTAAGAAACCCCACAAAAAATCCTGTTTTCAGCTTCTCCTCTTTCAAAAACATTCTTCCCAAAATTGCGGTAAAGAAAGGCGCCGTAGCAATGATAATTCCCACATTAGACGCATAAGTATACGTTAATGCGATATTTTCCAAAAGGAAATAAAAAGTTACCCCTGTAAGCCCTGCGCCAATAAAATACAACTCCTGCTTTTTATTACTGACAGACAAGCCCTGACGGTTCATAAGCAAAAGCAAAAAATAACCAATTAAAAACCGCATAAATAAAATTTCAATCGGTGTAAATGCCTTTAACAAAACCTTTGTGGCAATAAACGTTGTTCCCCAGACACAAATGGTGAACAATGCCAGCAAATGTCCTTTTGCATTCTCTTTCATAAGCTCCTCCTATTATTTCTGTTACAGAAAAACCGGCAGACTCTGCATCCAGATGACTGCCGGTAAACTTTATTTATTTCTGTTTCCCCTGTACTTTTCTTCACAATATTTGCAGCGATATATTTCCTTCTCCGGATCTGCCAGAATAAATACATGATCCAGCTCCTGCTCAATAGAAGTAATACAACGTGGGTTTTTACAGCGGATTACATTCCGGATTTCTTTTGGGAGAGAAAGGTCTTTCTTCTCTACAATTTCTCCGTCTTTAATAATATTTACCGTAATATTATGGTCGATAAATCCCAGAATATCTAAATTTAATGAGTCAATGGGACATTCTACTTTAATAATGTCCTTGCGTCCCATTTTATCACTTCTGGCATTTTTAATAATTGCCACACAGCAGTCCAGCTTATCTAACTTTAAGTCATGATAAATTGTCATGCTTTTTCCTGCTTTAATATGGTCTAAAACCACACCTTCACTTAAACGGCCTACATTTAACATAAGTCTACCCCCAATCCTAACAAGCTTAAAATCAATGCCATTCTTACATAAACACCGTACTGTACCTGTTTGAAATAAGCTGCTCTTGGGTCTGCATCTACTTCTACGGAAATTTCATTTACTCTTGGTAATGGATGAAGCACCAGCATATCCTCTCTTGCCAGCGCCATTTTCGCTTTATCTAAGATATAGAAATCTTTCATTCGTACATAATCTTCTTCGTTGAAGAAACGTTCTCTCTGCACACGTGTCATATACAGAAGGTCAAGACTCGGCATTGCCTCTTCCAAACGCTCTACTTCAATAAACTCATGACCGCTGGCTTTTAAAACGTCTTCACGAATATAATCCGGAATACGAAGCTCTTCCGGAGAAATCAAAACAAATTTCACACCCTCGTAGCGTACCAGCGCTTCAATTAAAGAATGTACTGTTCTTCCGAACTTTAAGTCACCGCAAAGACCAATGGTAATATTGTCCAGTCTTCCTTTTAAAGAGCGGATTGTAAGTAAATCTGTAAGTGTCTGTGTAGGATGCTGATGTCCTCCGTCACCTGCATTGATAACAGGAATTTCAGATGCCATAGACGCAACTAACGGCGCACCTTCTTTTGGATGACGCATAGCACAGATATCTGCATAGCAAGACACAGTACGCACAGTATCTGCCACACTTTCGCCCTTTGCGGCAGAGCTTGAGTTTGCGCTGGAAAATCCTAAAACTTTTCCTCCCAGACGCATCATGGCAGACTCAAAACTTAAACGTGTTCTTGTACTTGGTTCATAAAACAAGGTTGCTAAGATTTTCCCATCACATTTATGGGCATATTTCTCTGGATTTTTTTCAATATCGTTAGCAAGGTCTAAAACCTTCGCCAATTCCTCCACGGACAAATCCAACGGACTCATTAAGTGTCTCATAGATTACCTCCTATGTGTTCTCAAACTTTATCATCACGTACTATCATATAACAGTTACTTCTGCATTTCAAGAATTTTTCATAGATTATTCCAACCAAAAACCATACCGGCGCATAGTCCAGCCGAATAACGCCTTTATACTGAAAAGGACTACTGCTGTAATCCCACGGACACACATTATAATGCTTTAAAAACATGCCGGAAAGATACTCCACCGTAAAAATCCCCGTCATGTAAATACTTCCTCGCAAGACCAACGGCAAATCCTGTATTTTCTTTGAAACAGGTCCGATACACGCTGCCATTCCGTATATGGGAAACATCCATAAAGAGGAATAGCCGGTAAGCTTCCAATTTTCACTACCCAGAGCATGCAGACCTGTCCAGAAAATTTCCATTCCCCATCCCAATACTCCGCATTTCAAAAAATCACCCTTCATACTCGTTTTCTCCTTGCATTTACTTTCCTTATATTATGGAATGGAAATGCCATTTTTATACAAAAAACTTGCACAGTTTAAATTGGCGGTGTATCATAGTGCACATAGACTATGGATTTAGAAAGGATTTCTATATGATGCCGGATTTACAGGATTTAAGAAAAGAAATAGATGCTATTGATAATCAAATGATTTCCCTGTTCGAAAAAAGGATGGAAATTGCCGAGCAGGTAGCACGATTTAAAATTGAAAATGAAAAACCGGTTTTTGACCGTACCAGAGAATTGGAAAAATTAAAATCAGTCTCTCAAAAAACGCACAGTAATTTTAACCGCTGCGGCATTCAGGAGCTATATCAGCAGATTATGTCCATCAGCAGAAAACGCCAATATCAGCTTCTTCAGGAACACGGAATATCTCAAAAAAGCCTTTTTACTCCTGTGGATAACTTGGAAAAAGAAAATGTAACAGTTGTGTTTCAAGGAGTGGAAGGCGCATACAGTCATGCTGCCATGTGTCGTTTCTTTGGCAATTCTATTCAAAGCTACCATGTAGACACATGGAAAGATGCTATGGAAGAAATTAAACACGGCCGTGCACGCTATGCCGTACTGCCTATTGAGAACTCAACTGCCGGAATTGTACAGGACAATTATGATTTACTTACCGCTTACGACCATGTTATCGTAGGAGAACAGATTATCCCATGCCAGCATGTTCTTGCGGGTATACCGGGAAGCACTCTTTCCGACATTCAGCATGTATATTCTCACCCGCAAGCTTTAATGCAGTGTCGGGAATTTCTGGACAGCAACGAAAATTGGTGTACCCATGATTTTAGTAATACTGCTGCCGCAGCAAAAAAAGTCGCATTGGAAAAGGATAAAACACAGGCAGCTATTGCAAGCCCTTATGCTGCTGAATATTTTGGACTTTCTGTTTTAAAAGAAGGTATTTTCTCTAATCCGGAAAATTCTACCCGTTTCATTATTGTTACAAAGGATAAAATATACCAAAAAGCTGCCCATAAAATCAGCGTCAGCTATGAACTGCCTCACGAAAGCGGAAGTCTGTATAACAGCCTGTCCCATTTTATTTACAATGGTTTAAACATGACCAAAATTGAGTCTCGACCTATTGCCAACCGTAACTGGGAATACCGTTTTTTCGTAGATTTTGAAGGAAATTTAAGCGACAGCGCTGTTAAAAATGCTTTATGCGGTCTGAGCTTTGAAGTACAAAACCTCCGTATACACGGAAATTATTGAAAGGAGCTGCCCTATGTTTCACATTGATGAATGTATTTTATACAGAAACTTTCCTCACGGAGATATTTTAAAGGATATGACAGATGCCCTGTCTATCTGCTGTAAAGAACCGGAAGCGCCGGAAAAATCAAAACCTCTTTTTTACAGCTGCATGAACCGTTTAGTGGAAATGGCAAATGACTATGGTTTTCGAGGAGATTTATGGAACCATTACCTTACCTGGCTTTTAGTCAATCACGAAAATGCTTTCAGCGTTTCCTGTGAAATAACAGGACTGACACATAGTCCTTCCTTAAATGCTCTGGCTCTCCATGACTTTGCGATTTTTAAGGATTTATTTCATCTGGATTTTTCTGCTTTTGAAAGCTTTTACGGAACGTCCTCCTGCTGTAATTTAATCAGTAATTACCAAACAGAACATCAGAGAGGATTATATGTAAATGAACGCATTTCCGGTCGGCTTTCTGCTTTGAGCAGCCTTTTGGAAAATTCTGCTTCTCCGGAAGAATTTATGGAACATATTGTTGATTTTTATAAGGATTTCGGAGTAGGTAAATTAGGACTTCACAAAGCCTTTCGTCTGGAGCATAAAAATCCTGCTCAGACAACAGAAATCATTCCGATTACCAGAGTTGCCCATGTAAAATTGGATGATTTAGTCGGATACGAATTAGAAAAGAAAAAGCTGACGGATAATACAGAAGCTTTTCTGGCAGGAAAGCCCGCCAATAACTGTCTCCTCTTCGGTGATGCAGGAACCGGAAAGTCTACCTGCATTAAAGCAATTCTAAACCAATATTATGAAAAGGGACTTCGTATTATCGAGGTATATAAGCATCAGTTTCAGGATTTAAATGATGTAATTGCTCAAATTAAAAATCGAAATTATAAATTTATTATCTATATGGATGACCTGTCCTTCGAGGATTTTGAAATCGAATACAAATACTTAAAGGCCGTTATCGAAGGCGGATTAGAGAAAAAGCCTAACAATGTGTTGATTTATGCCACCTCAAACCGTAGACATCTCATTCGAGAAAGCTTTCGTGATAAAAATGAACGTGACGATGATTTACACACCAATGATACCGTACAGGAAAAACTGTCCTTGGTTTCACGCTTTGGTATTACTATTTATTTTGGCTCACCGGAGAAAAAAGAATTTCAGAATATTGTGCTTGCTCTGGCTAAGCGAAATGAAATCAATATGCCGGAAGATGAAATCTTGGCAAAAGCGAATATTTGGGAATTGCAGCATGGCGGTCTTTCCGGACGAACTGCGCAGCAGTTTATCGACTATTTAAAAGGAACCTTATATTCTTAAAACCATTTATAAAAGAAATTGTGGCAGAAAATAGGTATATCTCATTAATACTTGCTTTTCTGCCACAATTTTTATCTTAACGTTATTTTCTATAAGAAGCTGCCCCATTTATTCCGTTCTTTTAAAAGCTCCTGTGTAATATGTATTTCCTTGTTATCTACGTCTCTTGCATCATATTTATGTTCCCGAAACATACTCATGAAAAAAGTCATAAATAACAGATAAGCCACATAACCTGCCCATATCCAAAAATTTGTCTGCAAGGCATTGAAAGAAGGCAGAATACAAATTGATATAGGAAATACAACTGCCACTGCAATAAGGCACATCTTTATTATTCGGAGTTTCTTTGTTTTCATGCTAATCACGCTCCTTTTTCAGATAACACGGGTTTCTTGCTGATTTCATTATAACATTACAAGAAGCGTTACTTTTCTTTTTTATTTTATCTCAGATGAATAATATGGAATACACAAATATGCACCTTCATAAATCAAGTCTTCTGTTAAATGATTGATTTCTTTTACTTCTTTAATATAATCTTCCACGGACGCATATTCTTCAGACATATATTCTTCTGCTATCTCCCATAGACTGCTTCTCGGTTCAATTTCCACGCTGGTATAATATTTGTGGCGAATAGAATTGGGCGTTCCTGCATTTGCTGTATTTGATGTCTGAAATAAAAGAAATATAAGAAATCCGATTATAAAAACTGCAATAAAAAATCCTTTTATTCCTACTTTCTCTTTTCCTATTCTTCTATTCATAATATAATCCTCCTAATCCGTAATGATTGCGAACATTTGTTTGTTGTGAGCTTATAATACTACAAGAACATACGTTTGTCAACACTTTTCTCGAACAAATATTCGATAAATTATCGAACACGCATTCCGAATATTTGTTTGCATTATCAAAAAATATGTGGTATGATGATTACAGAATAATACATTTTTTTCTTCAAAATGTATTCTGGAGGTAGAACGTATGGAATATGGAAAGATTACTCAAAAACAATCTGAAATTTTAGAATATATGAAAAATGAAATTTTAAACCGAGGATTTCCCCCTTCTGTAAGAGAAATTTGTGAAGCAGTTCATTTAAAGTCTACTTCATCTGTACATTCTCATTTAGAAACTCTGGAAAAAAACGGTTATATCCGCAGAGACCCTACCAAACCAAGGGCTATTGAAATTGTAGATGATAACTTTAATCTGGTACGCCGTGAGACAGTAAACGTTCCGATTATCGGAAAGGTTTCTGCCGGTCAGCCGCTTTTGGCAGTGGAAAACATTGATGGATATTTTCCCATCCCTTCTGAGTATATGCCAAATAACAAAACTTTCATGTTGGTTGTTCAGGGAGACAGTATGATTAACGCCGGTATTTTTAACGGCGATTATGTGATTGTGGAACAGCAGCAAACTGCAGAAAACGGACAAAAAGTAGTAGCCCTTGTGGAAGACTCTGCCACTGTAAAAACCTTTTATAAAGAAGATGGGCATATCCGACTGCAACCGGAAAATGATACTATGGAACCTATTATCGTGGAACAAGATCAGTTTTTCCAGATTTTAGGAAAAGTCATTGGTGTTTTTCGCTTTATGCGTTAAATCCCAAAGTAAGTTCTTCCAAAAGCGGAGAACTTACTTTTTCTTTTCCATAATATAATTTGTCAATGCAATTCCTTTTCGAAAAACCTGCTGTTCTTTTAGCATAACATAGCCTCTTTTTTCAAAAAAGGGCTTTGCTGTAATGGACGCATGTGTCACAATTTCTGTGGTTGCTACTGCATTTTCCAGTTTTTCACAAAGCGCAGTAGCTATCCCTTTTCCCTGAGCATCCTTATGCACATAAAGTCTGTCCAGATATCCGGTCTTATCAATATCTCCGAAGCCTACAATTTTATTTCCTTCTACTGCCACAAAGCTTTCATGTGCCAAAAGAGAAGTATTCCATTGCTGTATATTCACTTCTCCTGTTGCCCATACATCTAATTGTTCTTTTGTATAATCTTTGCAATTCACATTATGAACCGTGTCATAAAAAAGCTTTGCCAACTCTTCACAGTCTTTTTCCTGATATTTTCGAATTATCACATTTATCATTTTGTTCCTCCATAAGAAAACAGAACAGCAAAATGATAAAACTCATCCTGACTGTTCTGCTTCATTCACTGTACTTAATTTAATTCTTCTCTTTCTAAAATTTCTCCGTCTCTCCAAATACGTTCCAAATCATAGAATAATCGATTTTCTTCATCAAAAATGTGAATAACAACATCTCTGTAATCCATTAAAATCCAGTTAGCATTCTGATAACCTTCTAACTGTTTCGGTTCTACTCCTGCTTTTCCCAGCATTTCATTCACATTATCAGCCATTGCCTGTACCTGATTGCGGTTCATTCCGCTTGCAACGATGAAGTAATCTGCCAGTGAAGATACATTTTCAATATTGATAATCTTAATGTCCTGTGCTTTTTTATCTTCCATAGCTTCACAGGCTATACGTGCGATTTCTTTACTGTTCATGCTTGTCCAATCCTTTCTGTTTTTTTCCAAGATGCAGTGTTTCATAATAATAAAAAGCCTTCTGCGTTGCCGGGTCTATTACTTTTGTATTTCTCTCCAGATAATTCAAACTATCCTTTAAAATATAATACATACATTCATCTAAATCCATAAACGCTATTTTTCTCACCCATGACAAATGCGGCGCTTTATCTCTGCCCGGTTCAATGTAATCGGCAATATACACAATTTTTTCCAAGGTTGTCATGTTCTCTTTTCCCGTTGTATGCCAGCGAATAGCAGAAAGCACTTCATCATCTGATACCTTGTACTGCTCTTTGGCAATATGTGCTCCCAGCTTTGCATGAATTAAAAATGTATTCTGCTTTTCAGATGGTGAAAGTTCTATCCCATTTTTCATACAAAGCTTCATCTTTTTCTTATTGGAAATACATTTTGCACAATCATGAAGAAGACCGGCAATCTGAGCCTGTTCCATATCTGCTCCATGTGCCATAGCCAGCGCAGACGCTGTATACATAACACCCAGCGTATGAAGCAAACGGTCTTTGTCCAAATATTTCTTCAGTTTTTTTTCAATTTCGGCAAAATCATATTTCATCTTTATCACAATCCTTATATATATTATTTTCTCTGATGTAAGCGGCAACCTCATCAGGTACATAATAAATAATGGGGTTTCCCTCAACAATTCGAGCACGAAGCTCTTTCGAAGCAATATCTATGGTAGGGGAATTCATTTTTTCAATTCTGCCATGATATTTCTCTTCCAAAAAGGAAATTCTGTTGTTTAAACGCTCATGGCTTGTATGGTCTCGAGTTGCCACGAGAACCGTACATGCTTGTAAAATCCTTCCGGGCTCTTTCCATTCTTCAAAATCATACAAAGAGTCCGCTCCCAGAATAAAATAATAATCTGTATCCGGATTTTGCTTCTTTAATTCCTCCAGCGTTTTGTAAGTATAGGTATAAGTGGTTTTGTCCATTTCCACCAAGGATAGTCCAAAATGAGGATTTGATGCAATGGCTCTTTTTACCATTTCCACCCGCTGCTGATTGCTGGCTCCATCTTTACGGTTCTTCTTATGAGGCGGATTACCGGCCGGCATAAATAATACTTTATCTAGCTGAAACTGCTCATAAGCAATTTCTCCTAAAATCAAATGCCCTATATGAATAGGATCAAATGTCCCTCCCATAATTCCGATTTTTTTCCTGTTCTCCCACATAACCAACCCTCTTTTAATATTCTTTTTTATGGAAGGAAAATTTTCTTTTTATTATCTTTTCCTTCTTTATATAAAACAATTTTCTTGCCAATAACCTGTACAACCTGAGAACGTGTACGCTCTGCCAAAACTGCTGCAATTTCCTTCGGGTCATCCATACAATTCTGGAGTACACTGATTTTTATCAGCTCTCTTGCTTCTAAAGCCTCTGCCACTGCTGCTGTATTTTCCGGTGTCAGGCTGGATTTTCCAATCTGAAAAATCGGTTCCATTGTCATAGCAAGACCTTTTAAATAAGCTCTTTGTTTGCTTGTCATTTTTCTCTCCTGTTTCTATTACTTATAGTAATCAAAGTCAAAACCGTACATCCGAACAGTATCGCCTTCTTCAATACCTGCTTTTTCAAGATCCTCCAAAATTCCGCTTTCTTTCAGGAATTTCTGGAAGAATAAAAATCCCTTTTCGGAATCCAGATTTGTATAACCAAGCATTTTTTCAATCTTCGGTCCTTCGATAATGAATACATGCTCGTCATCTTCGTCACGGGCAACTGTATATGGCAGATTTTCTGTAATCAACACATCTTCCGGGAAGAATTCCTGTTCAAAAATAACCGGTTCTTTATCAATGGTATCTAACAACTGTTTAACATAATACAAAAGTTCTTTTAAACCTTTTCCGCTTACAGCAGATATTGCAAAAACTTTCATACCCTGAGGCTCAAATTCATCACGGATTTTCTGTACCGGGTCTTCGTCTCCTTCATATACGGCATCAATTTTGTTAGCCGCAATTACCTGAGGACGTTTCATAAGCTCAGGATCATAAGCTTCTAATTCTTTGTTTATTTTATATATATCATCAATAGGGTCTCTGCCTTCCGTAGACGCAGCGTCTACCAGATGGATTAATACCCTTGTTCTTTCAATATGACGTAAAAACTGATGTCCCAATCCGACACCCTCAGAAGCGCCTTCAATCAATCCCGGAATATCTGCAATGACAAAGCCGTTACAATCATCCAAATCTACAACGCCCAAATGTGGATTTAAGGTTGTAAAATGATAGTTGGCAATCTGTGGTCTTGCATTACTTACTCTGGAAAGCAACGTGGATTTTCCTACATTAGGAAAACCAATCAGACCTACATCAGCAATAACCTTCAGCTCTAGCTGTACTTCCAGCTCCTGTGCCGGCTGTCCCGGCTGAGCATATTTAGGCACCTGCATGGTTGCTGTTGCATAATGCTGGTTTCCTTTTCCACCGCGTCCGCCTCTTAATACAACCTGTCTTGTATTTGTTCCGGACATATCTGCGATTACTTTTCCGCTTTCTGCTTCTTTAATTACCGTACCCTCCGGTACTTTTAACACAATATCTTTTCCGTTTGCACCATGACATCTTTTTTTACCGCCTTCTTCACCATTTCCTGCGGCATATTTACTTTTATGACGATAATCAGTCAGTGCATTCATGCCTTTATCTACTTCAAATATAACGTCTCCGCCCTTACCGCCGTCGCCGCCGTCAGGACCGCCGTTTGGCACATAAAGCTCTCTGCGGAAGCTTACGTGTCCGTCGCCGCCTTTTCCGGAGCGGATATAAATTTTCGCTCTGTCTGCAAACATATTTACCTCTTTCTTTATTGAAAAAAAGTGGCTTCAAACCCGTTAAAGATTTGAAGCCGCCCTTGTTATCGTGAATTACTCTTCAGTAGCTACTGGAAAAACAGAAACCTGTTTTTTATCTCTGCCTTTTCTTTCAAAACGTACAACACCATCTACTAATGCAAATAATGTGTCGTCACCGCCTCTACCTACGTTTACGCCTGGATGAATTTTTGTTCCACGCTGTCTGTAAAGGATATTTCCAGCTTTTACAAACTGTCCGTCAGCTCTTTTAGCGCCAAGTCTTTTAGACTCGGAATCACGTCCGTTCTTTGTAGAACCAACACCTTTTTTATGAGCGAATAACTGAAGGTTCATTTTTAACATGTCTTTACACCTCCTCGAATATTACATCGATATATTCCATGTATTCTTCTTCTATCCCCTGCAAACCGAGGATAAGCGAATTCAACAACAATTCTGTCTCATGGGAATAGCCGGCATCTATCTTAAAGTACAATTCACCCAAATCCTCATTTACATCTACGGTAAACGTATCCTCGGTAAACTGTTCAATAGAATTTACTGCATTCTGCGCAAGCACAGATGCTGCTGCACACACAATGTCACTGCCGCTTTCGGCATAACCTGCATGTCCCTGCATGGCAAATCCTGAAATTCTCTGTTCTGAATTCTGATAAATCGTCACTCTAATCATATTGATTAAGCATTGATTTTTTCGATTTTAACTTTAGTAAACTGCTGTCTGTGACCGTTTTTCTTGTGGTATCCGGTTTTTCTCTTATATTTGTAAACGATAACTTTTTTTGCTTTACCGTTTTCAATTACAGATGCAGTTACATTTGCATTAGCTACGTCTTCGCCAACTTTTAAACCATCGTTGCTTACAGCAAGTACCTGGTCAAATGTAACAGTTTCACCAGCTTCTGCTCCAAGCTTTTCTACTCTGATAACATCGCCTTCGGCTACTTTGTACTGTTTACCACCTGTTGCAATAATTGCGTACATATGGCACCTCCTATTATCATTACTCGCCAAATATGGTGGCTTGTTTCCAAGCGCTTAAACCTCTTTGTGCGGCATACGCTAATATCATAACAGCTATTTCCCCATTCGTCAATAACTATTTTAAATTTTTTCAACGTATCTACATGATAGAAAAGAAAGCATTCGCATCAAAAAACAATCCGTACAGAAAAATCATCATACCCAGAATAATAGGCAGCACAGTCAACACAACAAGACTGATTAACACACCATTGGATTTTATATACTGCTGTTTCTTTCCCTGTTCTCCTTTTCGAAGCAAATAACCTGCCGTGTAAAAGCCAAAAGGTACCACCCATGCCATTGCCAGATAAATTCCTAAAAAAGCAACCGGAATTCCCTGCTGTACGAGCAGCTCCGATGCAGCCTTGGTCTGCAGACTGTTTCCGGAAAGACTCAGCAAAAAAGACGGCAAAAAGTTATTGGTAAAATGAAAGAGTGCCGGATAAAACATATTTTCTGTTTCCAACATAATATAGGTCAAAATGCCGCCCAAAATCGCAGTTGGAAGAAATCTCCATATACTTCCGTGAAACAGTCCAAATATAATCCCCATCAGTACAGACAAAAACCATTTGTTCTTCCACTTGCTTTGGAAGCTTTTTAAAATAAACCCTCTGTGGAGAGCTTCTTCACAAACAGCGGGCATAACACTGCTGATAAAAACAGATAAAATAAGCGGCACACTATAAATAACCTCATTAAGTCCTTCACTGACTGCAAACATCTGCTTTGGGAAAAAGTACGCCATAAACATGGTAACAGGTATCATAAGGGCATAAGAGCTTACCCACATCAGCAATACCCCAAGTGTCTTTTTCCATTTTGGTCTTTTCAATGGAAATATTTCCTTTAACGGTATTTTTAACAATTTCACTGCAAATATACTCAGGAACAGAAGATATAACTCTGTCAATGCCAGTCCGTACATTCCCCATTTCATCTGTGCCCATGCAATAATTGTATAAAAGGACAGCATTACAATTCCAAAAAGCACTGCTCCATGCCACGGCTTCAGCTTTTTTCTGTTCTTATTTTCATCAGAACTCCAGTTTTTCTCCATCTAAAACCGCCTCTCTTAATTCATCATCCTGATATACTAGTTTCAAAGAAAAGAATGGTCTTCCTTCCTTCAGCAGGCGGAAAAAGATTTTATCACCTTCCCAAAGCTTCAGGGAAAAAATATCTTTTTTGTTCACCCATTCTAAATTTCCTTCCGAACACGAAATCAATTCCCCTTCATATCCATTCGCTGTATAAAGGCACATGTACTCCGTATCTGTTTCTCTTCCCTGAGAAGAAAACGTAAAGGTAATAAGTCCGCGAAATCGGTAAGAGGTTAAAGTCAAACCGGTTTCTTCCTTTACCTCACGCAAAAGACAATCCTCCGGACTTTCTCCTTTTTCAAAATGTCCTCCTACGCCAATCCATTTATCTTTGTTAATATCATTCTTTTTTAACACTCTGTGGAGCATGAGATACTTCTCATCTTTTTCAATATAACACAGCGTTGTCAATTTTGATTTTGTTTCCACAGGCACCTCCTGTTCCTCACAAAAGCTCCTTTAATTCTTCTGCAAGAGATTTTTTCACTTTTTTCCTTGTAACTTCTACAATATTTAGTTCTGTCATATCCACCACAGTTCCCTTTATTGAGTCCTGCCATAGATATTTTTGAAGCGTCTGCATAAGCTCTTCTTTATCTTCCGCTCTTTCCAGATTGATGAAATCGATTAAAATAATTCCTGATAAGTTTCGAAGTCTTAGCTGCCATGCAATTTCCTTTGCCGCTTCTAAGTTAATTTTGCGAAAGGTTTCCTGCATATCTTTCTTTGATGTGCACTTTCCGGTATTTACATCAATACATACAAAAGCTTCCGTTTGCTGGATTACCAAAAAACCGCCTGATTTCAGCCATACTCTTTCGTTCTGCGCCTGCTCAAATGCTTTTTGCAGATTATACAGCTTATACAACGGCAACAGCTTGTCCTCATAATAGCGCACAATTTTTTCCTGCTGCTTATAGCCTTTTAAATATTGTACCGCACACTCATATAGTTCTTGCTTATCCGTTACAATTTCTTCCAAATCCTGACTGTACAAATTCTGTAAAATCTGCACATACTCCGGCATACTTTTTTCCAGAACAGAAAAACACACTCTGCTTTTGCCTTTTTGCAATACAGCTTCATAGCGTTTCATCAGTTCTTCCAGCTCGTGCAGAATTTCCTCTTCCTGTGCATCTCTGCAGTTGGTTCTGACAATAATCCCTACGTTTTCAGGTATTTTGTCCTTGAGAATTTCCCGAATTTGCTTCTTTTCTTCTTTTTTTAATTTACCGGAAAAGCCCAGTTCTTTTCTTTCTGAGGTCAATACCAGATACCGCCCCGTAAAGTTCAAATTACTACTTACATAAGGAAGCTTGCTCTTTATTCCTTCTTTGGATACCTGAACAATCATTTCGTCGCCGATTTTCAGTACATTATTTTTCTTTACATTTACAAAGCAGGGGGAAGCTTTTTCTGCCATAGAATAATAGCACATTATCCCATTTTCAATTTCAATAAATGCTGCCTGAATATTTTTTTGAATGTTTTTCACTTTTCCTATATAAATATTCCCCAGAATACTGTCTGAATTTAAACTCATGGGATTAAGCTGGCAAATGCGTCCTTCCTTCTCTAACGCAGCTACTAATATAGGGGTGTTCCTATAATTCATTTCAGTCAGTATCAGCTTACTCAATTTCTTCACCTAAATCTTCCAAAGAAATAAGATTTCTGCATTCCTCTGTTCCCTTATCCGCATAAACCTCTGCTCTGTGAATTGTAAAGCAAAAGCTGTCAAACTCCTGTCCCAGAAAAGCCAGAAATGCCTCCATTACCAGCTCCGGTTTTGTATTTTTTACGCTTCCGGCTGCAAGCTTCAGAAAAATACGACTTTCTTCCAAACGCATCTCATAAATATATGGTCTGATATCTACTTCTTTTTCGTTTTTCTTGGTTTTCTTTACAATAAGGATTTCAGACTGTCCGACAAAATCCTCAATCTTATTTTTCCAATCTATTTCCGGTTCCATTCCTTCACGAAACTCTACATAATAATCCGCAGCAGCTACTAATGCCATAGCAGCATTGGCTTTTCCGTCCGGAATTTTTCGGAAGCTTTTTACTTCCATTCCCTCTACCATTACTTCATTCAGTCTTTTTACTGCTTCTTTTCCTGAAATCGGCGTATTAATTTCCATATCAAAATATTCTGCCGTACTGGTAACGCCAACTCCCAAAGGCGCTGCAAAAGACATAATCATATGAGGACTAAAACCTTCGGAATATGCCACATCAATACCCGCCCTTTTGATTGCTTTTTGAAAGTACCGCATAATATCCAAATGTCCGATAAATTTCATTGCCCCTTCTTTAGCAAATTTTACTCTAACCTTCAATGCAAATTCCTCCTTTATATTTTCCCGCACCACAGCCGGAGCACTGCATTTTACAATTTGGTGTCACAACCTCCTGCTGCGCTTTCTTCCATTCATTTTCCAAAAATCTTCTTGTAACTCCGATAGAAATGAAATCCCATGGAAAAATTTCGTCTAAAGGACGTTCTCTTAATGTATAAAATTCAGGGTTAATTCCTGCTTCCTCAAATGCTTCCATCCATAAATCATATCGGAAATATTCTGACCACGCATCAAAAATAGCGCCTTTTTTATAAGTTGCCTCTAATACATCTGCCACTCGCCTGTCGCCTCGTGCTAAAATGCCCTCCAGCACTGTCACATCTGCTTCGTGGTAATTGTATTTAATGCTCTTTTGATTTAACTGTGCCTTAATTTCCTCTTTTACAATCTTTGCCTTATCCAGATAATCTTCCTTGCGGAACATACTTGCCCACTGGAACGGAGTAAACGGCTTTGGTACAAAGAAGGATGTGCTGACTACAATCTGACATTTTCCATGTCTCTGTTCTTTTGGAATTTCATAATATCTCTTGGCGATTGCCTCTGCCAGATGTGCAATCCCCTTCATATCCTCTTCTGTTTCCGTAGGCAGTCCCAGCATAAAGTACAGTTTTACTCTTGTCCAACCGCCTTCAAAGGCTTTTCCCGCACCTTCTAGGATAACTTCTTCTGTCAGACCTTTGTTAATTACATCACGCAGTCTCTGAGAACCCGCCTCAGGCGCAAATGTCAGACTGCTTTTCTTAATATCCTGCACTTTACTCATAACGTCCAGAGAGAAAGCGTCGATACGCAAAGACGGTAAAGAAATATTTACTTTTCTCTGAGAACATTCTTCAATTAGGTAATCAATCAGCTCCGGAAGCTTGGAATAATCACTGGAGCTTAATGAGCTCAGTGAAATCTCTTCATGTCCGGTGCTCTCCAGCATCGCCTTTGCTGTTTCCTTTAACACCTCTACGTCTTTTTCTCTTGTAGGGCGATACAGCATGCCTGCCTGACAAAAACGGCAGCCACGGATACAGCCTCTCTGAATTTCAAGAGTCACTCTGTCCTGTGTCGCCTTAATAAACGGAACTACGGGCTTTGTAGGATAATAAGTATTCGTTACATCCATAACAACCTGTTTTTCTATTTTCTCTTTTGCGTGAGAATTATTTGGCTTGAAAGAAGCAATGGTACCGTCCTCATGATATTCTACATCATAAAAAGCAGGCACATAAATCCCCGGAATTTCCGCTGCTCTTTCTAAAAATTCTTTTTTGCTTTTTCCTGCTTTTCTATATGCTTTATATTCATCTAAAAGCTGGTTGAAAACAGTCTCACCTTCTCCGATATAAAACATATCAAAAAATGGCGCTAAAGGTTCCGGATTGTATGAACAAGGTCCTCCTCCCATTACCAGAGGATATTCTTCACCCCTGTCCTCGGCACGTAACGGCATCTGCGCCAAATCCAGAATTTGAAGCACGTTGGTGTAACACATCTCGTACTGTAAAGTAATCCCCAGAAAATCAAAATCTTTGATGTTGTCCTGTGACTCTAACGCAAATAACGGAATTTGCTTTTCTCTCATAATGGCATCTAAATCCGGCCATGGAGAGTAGACACGCTCACACCAAGTATCTTCTCTTTTGTTGAACATATCATAGAGGATTTGAATTCCAAGATGACTCATTCCGATTTCATATACGTCCGGAAAGCACATGGCGAAACGGATATCCACCTCATTTTTGTTTTTCATCACCGAGTTGACTTCATTCCCAATATACCGAGCGGGTTTCTCGATTTTTAGTAATATTTCATCATTTAAAGCTAGTTTTCTCATATTTCTCCTTTCGTTTTTGTTTAATATATACAAAAAAGTAATCTTCTTTTCTTTTTCGATTTTCACGAAAAATAGCTGTTTTTTTATGATTTTCAGGGACGCTTTTCAGTATGAAAAATGCTGTTTTTCACCTGATTTTTGCCCTTGCGTAACAAATTTACTTTTTTCTACTATGCAGCACTATGCATAATTATACACCATTTTCATGGTCTTGCATAAAATACATAGCACTGCATAACATAATTTAATACTATAAATCACTTATTTTGCAATTAAATTCTTAAAAATTTTGTCCTGCTTTTTCTAGCATTTAATACCCTATATGAGAATATGATATTGTTTGATATGAAGCAGCAGAAAACATTCTGAAACAGCATGTTAACCCATTATATTATATGCTTTTTGCGGAAGGAGTTCAAGCAAATTCTGGTTCATCTTCTCCAAGTTTTTCAAACAACTGCATATTTTCCTTTTTTCGAATTTCTAATTCTTGAAAAATTCTGAATATTTTAGCCCTAAAATTTCACCCTTGCGTAAACCTACAAACAAAGCCAGTAAAATCTCTAAATAAACAGAATGGTATTCATACGCCGCTTGAAGCAATGTCCGTATCTGCTTTTTAGAATATCCTTCGGTGTATTTGGAATAATGATTTTATAAATCGTCCATGAATACCCCACTTTAATAGAACTGTCTGTATTATTCCATATAAAGTACCTATTTGGTAGGTGCTTATATGCTTTCTTTTGCCATAAAGCACCGTAACATAATTGATTTGTGTGTGTCAATACCTGCATCTATGTTTGTAAACATGGTTTAGTTTCCTTCATCTAACTAATGGACGAAGGAAGACTTGGGAATACGATAAATATTTCCAACCACCCATCATAAATGTTAAACTGTTTTTTCCCAGAGTCAAAAAATGTCAATGCTCGTAAAACGCCCTTATATTTTTCACTATCCAGACAAATTTCATATTCTCCCCAAAATATGTTTTGCTGTAGACTAGATTTTTGATGGTCCGTTTTTTGCTTTGCATATTATATTCTACGTAGGATAATCCTGCTTTCACATTTGCTTTAATCTCCTGTTCCACCATTTCTTGAAAACAAAAACCACCAAGACAAGAAAAAATATCATCTGTAAGAGTAGAGTACAATCTTCAGAAGTGTTCTTGGCGATACAGAATTTATTCTTTTATAAGTAGAATACAGGTCAGTCAAATCCATAGCCTCCACAAACTGACTTAGTAATCGCACAGAATCATTATCCGGAATGATTGTTTCAAGATTTAACGGAAGTTTAAGTTGATATCCGTCTGAATTTTTCGTATAATCTTTTTGTAATAATTTAGTTAGTCGCATAACTTAATTTTACACCAACTGCCGGATTCTTTCGAGGTCTGGCAGTTATTTTTTTGCACCTAGAAAAGGAGCTACGCACTAATTACTTAGTGCGACAGCCCCTTTTCCGTAAAGACTGTTATTTCACAGCCCCTTTCTTTTTCCATTTATTTTTTGACTTACAGAAGAATTTTATTTCCGCCTTCTGCAACTTCTCCATTCACTACATAATAAGCCGCAGCTTCTTCCGGTTTTACATAAATCTGAATTTCTGTAATATCACTTTCTTTTTTATCTGTTTCTTCTGTCCAAGCTTTTTTCACTGCTGCTTTGATTTCATTTATATCATATTCCTGACCTGCATACTGTACAAATACAGTTTCTGCCACTTCTTTTTTTACTGCACCTTTTTTTGTAGCTGCTTTCTTTGTTGTTTTTGTTGCCTTTTCTGTTACTTTTTCTGTCTTCGCCGGAGTAGTCTTTGTTGTTGCTTCTGTTACACTTTTTGTATTTGTTCTTTTCATAAGTGTTATCCTCCTTTTTCCTCTGTCTTGTCATGACGCCTTTTATCATATACCTTTTTGGAAAATATTTCAATATCTTAAAAAAATTAGGAGCTATGATTTCACAGACAAGCACATCTGCAAAATCATAGCTCCTTTTCATAAAATAACAAGCAAAACGATAAGCCGGGTTATGTCGTGAATAATCATCTATCCAGTCCTGCTGTCGCCAGCAGGCTCAAGCGACCCACCTGAAAACGTGACGGGCAGCCACATGGTTTTCTGTTCGGTCTTGCTTCGGATGGGGTTTACATGTGCCCTTTCTGTTACCAGAAAGGCGGTAGTCTCTTACACTGCCCTTCCACCCTTACCGGAATATTCCGGCGGTACATTTCTGTTGCACTGTCCTTAGAGTCACCTCCACCAGACGTTATCTGGCATCCTGCCCTGTGAAGCCCGGACTTTCCTCACCTGACCCCTTTCGGTTCTGTCAGCCGCGATTATTTGTTCTACTTGTTACACACGGCATATTCTATCATAAGAGCGGTGAAAATGCAAACAAATTTACACATCAAAGCATCCATTTCCTACAAATTCCCGCAAAATAGAATTGCTCGGAATACTTTCACTTGGCACTCCCAGAAAATAATCCAAAAATTTCAGCAGACGTTTTGCTTCTGCGTATTCCGGTTCTTCCTTTGTAATCGAAAACAACAGTGGTTCTGCATAAAGTTTTAAAACTGCCAATTCGTAAATCAAAGCAGAATTAAACATCACATCTGCCGACTCCTGATAAGGAAAAATATTTTCTTCTTCCCCACGTCTTACCGAGTTCCACATTCCTATGGTTGCTTTTGCAGATGCTCCTCTGGTTCTAGCATCACGGACAATCCGGCGTATCAGTCTTCCGTCTGTGGTAGGAATACGGTTGTGCTCATCAATATTTAACTGGGTAAGTGCGCTGATGTAGATTTTAAATTTACTTTCAGAAGGCAAGCTGCTGCTTAATCTATCATTTAAACAGTGAATTCCTTCAATAACAAGCACATCTTCTTCTCCCAGTTTTAGGAAATCCCCTTTATACTCTCTGTGTCCTGTCTTGAAATTAAAACGGGGCAGTTCTACTTCCTCGCCTCTTAACAAAGCGCTCATATCTTCATTAAACTGTTTCACGTCAATGGCTTCCAGACATTCAAAATTATAATTGCCATTGCTGTCCAAAGGCGTGTCTTCCCTGTTTACAAAATAATTATCAACACCGATAGGATGAGGTTTCATCCCCTGCGCTGACAGCTGTATGGATAAGCGATGAGAAAATGTGGTTTTGCCTGAAGAAGATGGTCCTGCAATCATAATAAATTTCCGATTTCCGGCTTCCACAATCTTTTTTGCAATCTGAGCTATTTTTGCTTCCTGAAGGGCTTCTGCAATAAGAATAAGATTGCTGGCACCTTCTTTTGTAATCCTTTCATTTAAATCGCCGACAGTATCTGCCTGAATTGCTTCACTCCACTGGGCAGACTCTTTCTGTACCTGAAAAATCTTTGGTCGTGGAACAAAGGGCGGAACTTCTTTCGGATTTTCTCTTTTCGGAAGCTGTAATACCAGTCCGTCATCATAGAGGTATAAATCAAAATATTTCAAATATCCTGTATGATTTACCATAAACCCATAGAAATAGTCTTCATATTCCTCCAGACTGTAAATATTTACTCTGGATACCCTACGAAAACGAAACAGCTTTTCCTTATCATACATTTTATGATTATGGAATAGCTCAATAGCTTCGTCTGTGCCTACACTTCTTTTTAAAATAGGAATTTTGCGTTCCACCAACTCCAGCATATAGGCTTTTACTTTATTTAAGAAATCCTCGTTCAGTACAATATCCCCGTCAATCGTATAATAATACCCGCTGCTGACTGAGTAGTGCATCGTTACCTTCGTTATATTATCGTATCCGGCAACATGATGCAGGGCTTTCAAAAGTAATAAAGAAACACTTCTTCGATAAGTTTCATGCCCTATTTGGTCCTGTGTTGTAATAAATTCAATGGTACCTTCTTTTTTCAGCTTTTTATGAAGCTCACAAAGCTTATTATCTTTCATAAGTAAAACGATGGGATATTCATACTTACACTGATATTCCTGTGCAATTTTTCCATAAGTGGTTCCGTAAGGATATTCCTTTTGTTCTCCGAGGATGTTTACCTGTATCATTCTGTCACCCATAATATTTCTCCTTTCACCACATCTCTTTGTTAAGCTTCCCCTCAATTTTTGATTTAGATACATATTATTTTACTACAACAGTCTTTATTTTTCTATCATTTTATATATTTTTCATATATTTATTCCTATTATTCAGAAAAAAGAGATTGCCGCATAATGTGGCAACCTCAAAATTAGTTTCAATCAATTATTTTGCATGGGTAAGAAACCGGCATTTTTTCCACTTCTAAATCCGGCAGCATTGCCGTTAACTCTCTTTCCATGTAATCCATGAAAATATATTCTGTCCCGTAATGTCCTGCATCTATAATGCAAATCCCTTGCGCCACTGCATCAATGGAAGAATGATAATCCATATCTCCTGTAACGTATGCCTGCACACCGTTTTTCAATACCTGCTTCATCAGGCTTTTTCCGGAACCGGTACATATAGCAAGCTTTTCTATGATTTTATTTTCATTTCCGTAAATTTGCACAAAAGGAAGATACAGCCGGTCTTTTACAAATTTTCCACACTCTCTTAAAGTCATAGGAGCCGGCAAATCTCCGCACCGCCCTATTCCTTCTTTGCGTGTGTCTTCTTCGTAAGTGACATCTAATACTTCTCTGTGCGAAAGCTGTAAATAGTCTGCACTGAGTTCTGCCATTCCCAACACATCAAAATTCGTGTGCATTGCATAATAACAGATTTTATGCTGTACCATTTTAATAATCCGTCTTCCGATAAAATCATCTGCAGTAATTTTCTTCATTCCCGAAAAAATCAATGGGTGATGGGTAATAATCATATCAGCCCCACATTGAATGGCTGTGTCTATGACCTCATCTGTGGCATCTAATGCAAGAAAAATCTTTTTTGCTTCCCACGAAGCATCTCCCGCAAGAAAGCCCGAATTATCCCATCCCTCTGCAAAGGATACCGGATACTTTTCTTCTATTTTTGCAATAATATCTTTACACTTCATAATATGTAAGAGCCTCTTTTCTATCTTTCCATTCCTTTTCCAACTCGGAAATCCTTGCTTTTGCAGATGGTGTCTGTGAATTTTTCAGTTTTTCCAAAAGCTCCTCTGCTTTTACCTGTTCCCTGTCTAAAAACTCTTTTAAGACGGGATTTCTGTTCTGCAAAAGTTTTTTTCCATAGAGATATTCCGCTTCTGTCTGTTCCTTTGCTTTGCCATGAACAGCTCTCATAATCGGATAGTATTTTCCGTCTTCCAAAATCATTTCCTCATGAGTAATTTCATATCCATTTTCAATGAGAAACCTTCTGAAATGTCCGATTTCGGACTGAGGCTGTAAAACCAGTTCTGTTACTGTTTGCAGAACCTCGTTTCCTTCTGTAAGAATTTTCTCCATAAGGGGACCGCCCATACCGGCAATTACAACGCTCTGAACCTCATTTGGTTTTAAAGCCTTAACGCCGTCAGATAAACGAGTATCTATGTAATTTTCCAGTCCCCATTCCTGAATGTGCTCCTTCGCCCTCATAAGGGGACCTTGATTAATATCCATAGCAATGGCTTTTTCTATTTTCTTTTTCTGCAAAAGATAAATTGGAATATACCCATGGTCGCAGCCTACGTCTGCCAATCGCTTTCCTTCCTGTACAAAGGCTGCAACGCTTTGCAATCTTCTGGAAATCTGTATTTCTTTCATTGCATCCATCCTTAATCCAGATAATCCTTCAGCTTACGGCTGCGGCTTGGATGACGAAGCTTTCTAAGCGCTTTTGCCTCAATCTGACGGATACGCTCTCTGGTTACGTTAAATTCTTTTCCTACTTCCTCCAGAGTTCTTGCTCTTCCGTCATCTAAACCAAAGCGCAGGCGAAGAACTTTCTGTTCTCTTTCTGTTAATGTGCCTAAAACCTCTACAAGCTGTTCTTTTAATAAGGTAAATGCAGCTGCGTCTGCCGGAACAGGAACATTATCATCCTGAATAAAATCGCCCAAATGGCTGTCCTCTTCCTCACCGATTGGTGTTTCCAAGGATACCGGTTCCTGAGAAATTTTGAGAATTTCACGAACACGCTCTACGGACATATTCATCTCTTCTGCAATTTCCTCCGGATGAGGTTCTCTTCCCAGCTCCTGTAAAAGCTGACGGGATACACGAATAAGCTTGTTAATGGTTTCTACCATGTGAACCGGAATACGAATAGTTCTCGCCTGATCCGCAATAGCTCTTGTAATCGCCTGACGTATCCACCATGTAGCATAGGTAGAAAATTTATATCCTTTACGATAATCAAATTTCTCAACGGCTTTAATCAATCCCAGATTACCTTCCTGAATTAAATCCAAAAACAGCATACCACGTCCCACATAACGTTTCGCAATACTTACTACCAGACGAAGGTTTGCCTCTGCAAGGCGTTTTTTCGCACTTTCGTCTCCTTCTTCCATGCGCTGAGCAAGTGTGATTTCCTCCTCTGCACTTAAAAGCGGAACTTTACCGATTTCTTTCAGATACATACGAACAGGGTCTTCAATGCTGACCCCCTCCGGAACAGAAAGGTCGATATTTTCCATATCTACTTCGTCTTCCTCGCTGAGGTTTAAATCATCATCGTCACTGATAATTAAGTCATCCATATCGTTGTCCTGAATTCGCAGGATATCAATTCCGTTTGCTTCCAGAAAATCAAATACTTTATCCATCTGCTCCGGCTCCAGAGGAAAATCCTTAAAGAAATCACTGATTTCCTGATATTCTAATACATTTTTCTTCTTTTTCGCCAGCTCCATAAGCTCTCCGAGCTTTTCGCTGAATTTCGCCATGTTCATTTCCATAAACTGTTCCTTCCTCTCACTTATTCTTCCTTAACAATCGTATATATCATTTCCTCAATCAAAAGAAATATGCAGCGTCACTCTGCCTCTCTCCAAATCCTCCAGACGCTTTCTGGCTTCTACAATCCTTTGCAGTCCGAAAAGGTCCGTAGACGGTAAATTGGTGCTTTGCCATGCAATACTGTCTCTTTTTAGTCTGCATACCGTTTCCAGCACCGCCTTTTTTGCATCTTCCTCACTTTCCAAATGAAGAGAAGCATGAAACAGAGATGTAATTTCCTTCTGCTCCTCTGCGTCAGAAAACCGATTTAATAATTTTGCAGGATTTACCTCACCTTCTTTGTGCTGTTCAAATACTATTTCAGCAACCTTATGATACAAGGGTGTTGTAAAATCTGCCGGTTCTATCAATCCATCAATAGTTTTAAACATGGAAGGATAGGAGCTCAGCCATGTCAGCATCAGCTTTTGCGCCGTATGACCTGCATCTTCCTTGCCCTCTTTCTTTTTTGAAACAGCTTCCATTCTGGGCTTTACCGCAACGCCTGTTCCTGACAGCGCCATGTTATTTACCATTCTTCTTAAATCTTCAAATTTTATCTGATATCTGGCAGAAATACTTTCAATATAGTTGTTTCTTTCCAGCTCTTCCGGAAATTCCAGAAGTTTTCTGGCTATCTCCCGATAAAACTGTGTTTTACTCTCCGGGTCAGATAAATGGTATTGCTTTTCCAGTACCTTAATCTCAAACAGAAAATAGTTTTCTGCCTCCTCAAGACGCTTTTCAAAAGCCTCCTTGCCTTCTGCCTTAATAAATTCATCCGGGTCCTTATACGGCGCAAGGTTCACCACTCTCGGAGAAATTCCCGCCGCCTTTAAAATCGGAATACCTCGAAGGGCTGCTTTTTGTCCTGCCTCGTCACTGTCATAAGTCAGCAGAACCTCCTTTGTATAACGACTCATAAGACTGGCATGTCCTGAGGTAAGCGCTGTTCCGAGAGATGCCACCGCATTGTGAAAGCCTGCCTGGTACATGGCAATAACATCCATATAGCCCTCGCAGATAATAAAGTACGGTTTTCTGGAGGTACGGGCAATATTCAAGCCGTATAAATTCCGACTCTTATCAAAAATTTTCGTTTCAGGAGAATTCAAATATTTGGGTTTTGCATCTCCCATAACTCTGCCGCCAAATCCAATCACACGATTATTTACATCCATAATCGGAAACATCACACGGTTCCAAAACTTGTCCTGCATGCCTCTTCGCTCATCAATATTGAAAAGACCGGACTCTTTTAATAATTCATCAGAGTACCCCTGCCCCTTTAAATATTGATACAATGCGCCCGAATATCTGGGCGAACACCCCAATCCGAATTTTTTAATCGTATCCTCAGAAAGCTGTCTTCCTTTCAGATAATCCAATGCCGGCTTTCCGCTTTCCTGTTTTAGTTGATAGTAATAAAAAGAAGCTGCTTTTTTCTGAATTTCCAACAACATGGATTTAAAATCCGAAGCTGCCTTTGCTTCTTTTGAATATTCAACCTCAGGAAGCTGTACCCCTGCTCTGTCCGCCAAATATTTCAACGCCTCTACAAAGCTGTAATTCTCATATTCCATAATAAAGGTAAAAACATTACCTCCTGCTCCGCAGCCAAAGCAATAATACATCTGCTTTCCCGGACTTACTGAAAAGGACGGAGATTTTTCATTATGAAAAGGGCAAAGTCCAAAATAAGAGCTTCCCTTTCTCTGCAATTTCACATAATCCGAAATCACGTCCACAATATCGTTTTTTGAGCGGACTTCCTCAATCAAATCATCTGAATAATACATACAACTTCCTCTTTTCTACTGTCCCTTTCCCTGAACGCTCCAGCCTTTGGGAATAAAAAGCTCACGGAACTTTTCCAGAGAATACTGGTCTGTCATACCTGATATATAATCACATATTACTCTTTCCTTTGGTTCATCCTGATACAGAAGCTTTTGATATTCCTCTGACATCTTTTCCGGATATTTGCTGTAATATGTATATAATTCTTCTACTACATGTTCTGCCTTTTTTTCTTCACTTTTTGCCGCAGGATTTAAGTAAACATCCTGAAACATCAAAGCACGGATATCCCGAAACCCTTCTTCAATCTCCGGAGACATCATAATCTTATCTTTCCCCTGACTGTTCTCTACAATATTGTGGACAAATGTATTCAGCCTTTCCCTTGTAGTAGCTCCCAAGAGCATGCGCAAGGTAATGGGAATGTCATCTTCTGTAATAATTCCTGCTCTCTGAGCATCATCCATATCATGATGAATATAAGAAATCTTATCACAGTAACGAACTACCTGACCCTCTAAGGTATGAGGTTTTCCGCTGGTTCTGTGATTTAAAATTCCGTCCCGCACTTCCCATGTAAGATTTAACCCTTCTCCGTTTTTTTCTAAACGCTCCACCACTCGAACGCTCTGCTTATAATGTGCAAATCCCAAGGGGCAAACTCTGTTTAAGGCTCTTTCCCCCGCATGACCAAAGGGCGTATGCCCCAAATCATGTCCCAGCGCAATGGCTTCTACTAAGTCTTCATTTAAAGACAGCGCTTTCGCAATGGTTCTGGCTGTCTGAGAAACCTCAAGGGTATGGGTCAGGCGATTTCGATAATGGTCACCCTGAGGGGACAAAAATACCTGTGTCTTATCCTTCATACGACGAAATGCTTTACAGTGCACAATGCGGTCTCTGTCCCGCTGGTAAACTGTACGGATATCACATTCCTGCTCTTCTCTTTCCCTTCCCTTAGAATGAATACTGTGAGAAGCGTACGGGCTTAAAAGCTCTAATTCTCTTTTTTCCATTTGTTCACGAATATTCATAGGCAGTCACCTGACTTTCTGATACCTTTCGGCAAAACATCTTGCGGTAATACCGCATACTTTCAAAAGAACTCTTCATATTTATTATTTCCGAAATTTCTTCTATTTCCTCTTTTTCTTCTTGAAAATTTCTACAAATTTTCTACAATTCTTTATAGGAATTTCTTAAAAGTGCGATTTCTCCCGCATATCCTTCTAAATCATTTGGAGTTTCCAAATAAAAGGGCAGCTTTCGAAGCGCCGGATGATTGATTACTCTTACAATCGCTTCCAGTCCCAGCTTTCCTTCGCCGATTTTCGCATGGCGGTCCTTATGACTTTCCAATCCGTACATACTGTCGTTTAAATGAATTGCTTTTAGCCTGTCCAATCCAATCACTTTATCAAATTTCGTCAAAACTCCGTCCAAATCCTCTGCGATATCATATCCTGCATCATATACATGACAGGTATCCAAACAAACTCCCAGCTTCTCTTTTAATTCCACTCTGTCTATAATTTCTCTTAATTCTTCAAAACGGCTTCCTACTTCGCTTCCTTTTCCTGCCATAGTTTCCAATAATACCGTTGTGCTCTGCTTAGGATTAAGAATTTCGTTTAACATATCTGCAATATACTGAATTCCCACTTCCACTCCTTGTTTTACATGGCTTCCCGGATGAAAGTTATAACAGTTCCCCGGAGTATATTCCATTCTCCTTAAATCGTCTTTCATAGTATTCACTGCAAATTCTCGAATACTTTCATCCGCCGAGCAGGCATTCAGGGTGTATGGGGCATGTGCCAAAATTCTGTCAATCCCTTGATTTTTTGCCCTTATGAGAAAAGCGTCTACATCCTCTTGCTTAATTTCCTTTGCTTTTGCTCCTCTTGGGTTTCTGGTAAAAAACTGAAAAGTATTTGCGTGAATTTTCTCTGCTTCCTTTGCCATAGCTTCATAGCCTTTTGAGGAAGATAAATGACATCCAATTTCTAACATAATCAATCTCCTTTATTTTCTGCTCCTGTTGCATAGGAAACAATTCCCTATGCAATAAAATAAGCACTTATGCAAAAATAAAATCTCTTTTACTTTTACATAAGTGCTTGATTAACTTAGTGCGGGAGATGGGACTTGAACCCACACGTCTATACAGACACAAGATCCTTAGTCTTGCCTGTCTGCCAATTCCAGCACTCCCGCTTGCCCTACCTCTTGGTAAGCATTTGTATATTATGTATATACATGCGGGAGATGGGACTTGAACCCACACGTTTATACAAACACAAGATCCTTAGTCTTGCCTGTCTGCCAATTCCAGCACTCCCGCTTACCTGTCGTTTCTCTCAAACGACAAGTGAAAGTATAGCAAATGTTTTTCTATTCGTCAAGAGTTTTTTTCATTTTTTTCGTAGATTAAATTTCCCTTTACAAATTTACTTTTTATCTGTCTGTCATCTGCCAGATAAATAAGTCTTTCCAGCCGCTCTCTTACACTTAATTCCTGCGGATGTAAAAGCTCACTGTCATCAAAAACGACTGCATCAAACTCATATCCCTCCAGAAAGCTTCCCACTTTTCCGAAAAATGCTCCGCCTCCTGCTGTTCCCATATAAAACGCTTCCTCCAATGTCACCGGCTTCTGTTTTGCATCCACCAGACGCCAACGAAGCTTGGAGCATTGAATGGTATCTGCCATAGCTCTTAAAACAGAGGTGCTGTATCCTCCTGCCACATCACTTCCAAGTCCGACAGAAAGCCCCTCATCTAAAAACCGCCGAACAGGCGCAATACCGGATGAAAGATTTGTATTCGACTGTGGACAATGCGCAATAAACACACCTTGCTTTTTAATCAGAGAAATTTCCTCCTCCTTTAACCAGACACAATGTGCCATAATCGTAGGACAATCTCCTCCGAACAAGCCTGCCTGATAATACGCATCACTGTAACTGGAAGAATTGGGGCAAAGTTCCTGTACCCACTGAATTTCTCCCGGATTTTCTGACAAATGAGACTGCAAAGGCAATCCTGTTTTTTCCTGAATACTTTTCAATTCCGCCATCAAAGCATCGGAACAGGACGGAATAAATCTGGGGGTTAAAATAGGCTTCGTATGCTCATAACGCCCTTCTGTTTCCAGCAGCCACTGCCTTACCGCCTTTGCTGCTGCCTCTGCATTTTCCTCCTGTAAGCCCTCCAGTGCATTTCTGTCCATACTCACTTTTCCCACATAAGTATCCAGTCCGGACGCTTCCAGTAAATCCATCAATATTTTTGTTCCTTCTATATGCAGGGTAGCAAAAATCACAGCTCTGGTCACAGCGCTTTTCTTTAAATCCTCTACAAACATTGTATATGCCTTTTTTGCATAATCTGCATCAGCATATTTCATTTCCTCCGGAAAAGTATGCGTATTCAGCCAGTCCAGCAATTCCAAATCCATTCCCAAGCCCCGAAAAGCATACTGAGGCGCATGAGTATGCAAATCCACCAATCCCGGTATAATCAGCGCATCCCCCATATCTTTTACAATATAGCTTTCATATTCCTTTGGAAGCTCCTGATAAACACCTCTGCAAATCCCTTCCTGGCACACCACATAACTTTTTGGACAAATCACAAGCTTTTTGCTGCCGTCACTGTAACAAATATTCCCTCTCAAAACAAAGCCGTTCTTTTCCTGCATTTACTGATTATTACCTCCGTATAAATTTCTCCTGAATTTTTCTTTCCCCCTCCAGAAGCATTTCGGTTACTTCTTTATTATTCTTTCCCAAAATCTCCTGAAAACATTCCCATTCATCTTTAATACCCTGTCCATGAGGCACAAGATATGCTCCGGCATCGCTACCTAGTGCAAGCTGTACGCCTATTTCATATCCCATTTGTATATTGCGGCTTCCTGTTTCCCATATCTTTTCCAGAACCTCGTCGGAAAACCTGCCGCAGCCAATCATGTTTTTCACTACGGTTATAGTAGGCACCCACACGGTTTTATGTTCTTTCATTGCCCACATAGCTTCTTCATCTACATAGTTTCCATGTTCAATGCTATCTGCACCGGCAAGAGCTGCTTCCCGAACAGCCCTTGCCCCATTTGTATGTGCCATTACGGAAAATCCCTCTTCGTGAGCAATATGTACCATTTCTTTTACTTCGTCAAACCTCAAGGGTTCTTCTGTCACAGAGCCATCCATATCAAAATTCATAATACCCGTTGTCATAATTTTAATGAAATCTCCGCCTCGCTTTCTCACTTCCTTTACCAAGTCGGCATATTCTTTCATATTTTCAAAAGGTCTTCCTACAATTCCTCCGTAATGCCCTTTTTTATGAATGGCAAAAACAGGCGTCCGATAGGTAATTCCATATTGGGGTGCAATTTCCCTTGCTTTTTCAGACACTCCCAAAGCATCCCCTCCGTCCCTGACAAAGGAAACACCCTTTTCCTGATAAGTCCGAAAATGTTTATGAATAACATCTGTATCCACTCCGCTTTTATGACAGTTTACTGCTGCTCTGTAATTGAGCCCATTCATGAAAATATGTGCATGATTTTCTCCAAACATTATGACATCTTCTTTCTGAAATTAATCTTCTCTTGCCCATCCGTAGGCACATTTTACTGCCTTTTTCCAACCCTTTGTCTTTTTATCTCTTTCTTCCTTTGTAAGCTCAGGATAAAAGACACGGTCTGTACTCCAATTCTCAATAATTTCCTCTTTGCTGTTCCAATATCCCACAGCCAAGCCTGCCAGATACGCTGCCCCCATTGCCGTTGTTTCCACACACACCGGTCTTTTTACAGGAACCTGTATCATATCTGCCTGTGCCTGCATAAGGAAATTATTCGCGCTGGCGCCTCCGTCTACCTTCAGGAAATTCAATTCCATACCGGAGTCCGCCCTCATGGCCTCAATCACATCATGAACCTGATATGCCAACGACTCCAGAGAGGCACGGATAATATGACATTTATTCACGCCTCTTGTAAGACCTACAATGGTTCCTCTGGCATATTGGTCCCAATATGGCGCTCCCAACCCCGTAAAAGCCGGCACAACATAACATCCATTGGTATCCTTTACCTTCCTTGCCATATATTCTGAGTCTTCTGCCGAGTCAATCAGGCGCAGCTCATCTCTTAACCATTGAATAATCGCTCCTGCCACAAACACAGAGCCTTCTAACGCATAATTGACCTTTCCGTCCAGCCCCCATGCAATGGTGGTAACAAGACCATTTTGCGAAAAGACCGGCTTTTCTCCTGTATTCATCAGCAAGAAGCAGCCTGTCCCATAGGTATTCTTCGCATCTCCCTTTTCAAAGCAGGTCTGTCCGAAAAGCGCCGACTGCTGGTCTCCTGCTGCACCTGCAATGGGAATTTCTCCTCCGAAAAAGCTGCTGTCCGCCATTCCGTAAACGCAGCTGGAGGGTTTTACTTCTGGAAGCATACATTCCGGAATATCCAATTCTTCTAAGATTTCTTTATCCCACTCTAATGTATTGATATTATAAAGAAGTGTCCTTGATGCGTTGGAATAGTCCGTCACATGAACGGCTCCCTTTGTCATCTTCCAAATCAACCATGTTTCCACTGTTCCAAAAAGCAATTCTCCCTTTTTCGCACGCTCTCTGGCGCCTTCTACGTGGTCTAAAATCCATTTTACCTTTGTGCCTGAAAAATAGGCATCAATAATCAAGCCTGTTTTCTTTCGAAAAACCTCCGTAAGCCCCTTGGCTTTCAACTGGTCGCAATACTCTGATGTTCTTCTGCATTGCCAGACAATGGCATGATAAATAGGCTCTCCTGTATTTTTATCCCAGACAATAGCCGTTTCTCGCTGATTGGTAATACCGATTGCCGCAATATCCTCTGCATCAGCTCCTGCTTTTTGCATAGCTTCCACAGCAACGCCTAACTGATTAGACCAGATTTCATTTGCATCATGCTCCACCCAGCCCGGTTTCGGAAAATATTGAGTAAACTCCTTCTGCGCCGAACTGATAGTCTCTCCTTTTTTGTTAAATAAAATACATCTGTTGCTGGTTGTCCCTGCATCCAATGCCATTACATATTTTGCCATATCGTTTCCTCCTGTATTTACAAAGTATTTTCCCATTACACGAAAAAAACTGTCCGGAAAAGAATTCCTTTTCCTACGACAGCCTTACTCCCCTTCTCCCTGCCTTCTTATATTTCACACGTTTCTTATGCTCCTATTTTAGCTCTAATCCCGAAAAATTTCAACCATATCTTCACCTTTTCTTTTCTTTCGCATATACTAAAGCAACGAAAAATCTGAGGTATTTTTATGAATACAGCCTCTTTAAAATCTATGCAGACAGACCACCCGGATGAAGGGACTTTGCAGCTTTATGTTCTTTCTTCCATTCGCAATCAGCCTGTGGAGGATGCTTCTGTTCAAATTTCTTATACCGGAGACCCTGACTCTGTGATTGAAGAAGTGAAAACAGATGCTAACGGCATGATACCGGAAATTCAGCTTCCTGCTCCGCCACTGGAATATAGTATGGCGCCTTCTGAATATCAGCCCTATGCAGAATATACTTTCCACATTTCAAAAGAAGGCTTTGATGATTTGGATATTTCCGGAGCAGAAATTTTACCGGATGCTACTGCTATTCAAAGAGCTGTCTTGTCTCCCCAAGCTGCTCCCGGAGCTTTTGAAGATATTGTCATTCCTGCTCATACCCTCTATGGGGAATATCCCGAAAAAATTCCCGAAGACGAAATCAAGCCTATGGATACGTCAGGAGAAATCGTTCTGAGCCGTGTGGTTATTCCGGAATATGTGGTTGTACATGATGGTTCTCCAAATGACTCCACCGCAAAGGATTATTATGTCCGTTATCGAGATTATATCAAAAATGTAGCCAGCAGCGAAATTTATGCCACTTGGCCGGATAATACCATTCGTGCGAATGTATTGGCAATTATGTCCTTTACTTTAAATCGTGTATATACCGAATGGTACAGAAACAAGGGATACGACTTTACTATCACTTCATCTACTGCTTTCGACCACAAATGGATGCACGGGCGAAATATCTTTGAAAGTATCTCCCGTATTGTAGATGAGCTCTTTGACAATTATCTTTCAAGACCGGGGGTACGGCAACCGATTTTAACTCAGTATTGTGACGGACAGAGGGTACAGTGCCCGAACTGGATGACCTAATTGTAATAACCTACAAACAACATTATATAGCGTTTTATATAGTAAGATGATACAATATATTCTCCCCGGAAGCAACCGGGGAGATGTTTTTTATTATACTAACGCCCCTCTGTCGTTCGTATGAGCCATGTGCCCGTCATCCAGGAATACATACAATTCGCTACCAATCCAAACAAGCTCGTTGCGTGCCATATAACCGCCTTCCTTGAGCCAGAACCAGCTTCCATTTTCATCTTTGTACCATTCGTTGTTTGCCATAGCACCATCTGCTTTAAGATAGAACCAATTTCCATTGATATACTGCCATCCTGTCTGCATTTCACCTGATACGTCAAAGTAATACCAGTAGTCTCCAATTTTCTGCCAACCAGTTACCATATATCCATTACTATCAAAGTAATACCAAACACCATTGATTTTTTCCCAGTTATTTATTGTATAAGAACCATCCGCATGCTTGTACCACCAGCCTGTTTCGTTTTTTACCCATTCGGCTTTAGCAGAAGATGTACCAGTAATACCTTTGAAAATAGCTTCTGCACATTTTTCCACGTCCCACCTTGCTGCATCGTTCTGGCTGTCAACAAAACAGCATTCTACCAGAAGTGCCGGGGCATTTGTATGTTTTAATACATACAATCCGGTTCTTGTTTTTACACCTCTGTTTGTAATTCCGAGAGCACTTGAAACTTCCTTGGAAATTCTTGTAGCAATATCTTTTGTTTTATCATTATAAATTAAAGTTTCAACACCTGTACCTCCACCTGCGTTAAGATGAATTGAAACATCTAAATCAACTTTGTGAGCATTACACTTAGTTACGATATTCTTTAAATTTTGAGAAGCAGTGCAATTACTGTCATCGGTACAGTCATATACTGTGTGTCCGGCAGCTTTCAGCTTTGAGATTAGAGCATCTTTTACCAGTCTATCTTCCACAGACTCTTTTAAAATTCCTACTGCTCCGCTTGCTCCCTGTCCCTGTGGGCAGTGTCCTGCATGTATATTATATTTTCCCATAGTTTTTCCTTTCTGCCGGCTGTTGTGCCGGCGCAAACAAAGCAGAGAGCCTGTTTCCAAGCTCTCTTCCTGTCAGTTTCTATTCTTCTTTCTTTAACTGCTTTACCATCTGATTTATGTATGTACTTAACCCTGCCACAAGAATACCCTGTGTAATCGCTGTAAAAACCGCCAGTGCAATTTCCTGTCCGGTACCACACGCACAGGTAGCAAACACATAGATGGCACTAATGGCAACACCTATACCTCCAAGAAGCAAAGGGATGTATTTATCTTTTACAGTTTGGGACTGCTTCAGCCACATCCCAATAAAATAAAGCACAAGCGCTACTACAATCAGCTCCGGTTTTACATAATTCAAAATCTGTTCCATTATTCTTCTGCCTTCCTTTCTAAATCTTCAATTCTGTGATTTGCCACTTTTACTTTTTCTTCCAGTAGATAAGTTCTCTCAACAACAGAGTTATGCTTCTCTACTTTCTTTTCCAGTTGTTCTATTCTATATTTAATAAGCTGCGTACCTCCAAAACTGCCCGCTAAAGTTCCAATCAAAGACAGAATAGCAACTACAATTGTCTCTGGCATCTTCCTTCCCCTTTCCCTATTTTATGCATAAAAAATAGACCCGTTCAGGTCTTTCTAAAATCCCAGTATGTTGTCTATCGTTTTACCTGCATTAAACATGTAAGAAACATCCCTGCCATGCCGCCAGCCAGAAAAGTTAATACGTATCCCATATATTCCCTCCTATCTTCTTTTTCCTAATATATTTTAAGCCTTCTTAACCTGGATCATGCCGCTTATATCCGTTGTTATTGTAGAGTTGTCTTTTGTTACAAGCACACCATTTGCTTCTAACATCTGCATATTTTTAATCATATTTGGTTTCTTAGATATTTTTTTCCATATATTCGGAAGCTGTGTTTTGATGTCATCATTAAACCCAAAATCGCACCATTCTCCATAATCGTGAAATACTAGGTTTCTAGCAACTGGATTTCCGTCATCACCTATTGCAATTTCGGAACTGCTATGTAGTATAGTTTCATGAATTTCACCATTGGGACTTGTTCTTATAGCCCTTATACCAAATCCACCAATCGCATTTCCTAACAAAGCTGTTACCTGCGTTCTTTCATTTGTTATATTTATTTGTTGTGTTTTAAAACTATATGAATAATTATCTAACTCTGTTGCGAGAACATACATTTCATAAGTATACTGTCCTGTCTGGTTAAATTTTGCGTGTTCCCAGTTTTGCATAACTTTCGTGGAAAGGTTTGCAATATTAAGATAATCCATGAATTTGTTGTATGTTTTCTTTGGGGATTTCCTTGTTTGCTTTATACCCTTAGTATCTATTATATAGTTTCCGCCTACTCCGCAGTTTTGCATCACACAATCTAATTCATGCAGGTATTTTCCATTTGTAAAAAATGCAAAATCTCGATGCGGCAGCCGATAATTATCGATTGTCTGAACAAATGTACAGTTAATATACTGCACACTTTTAAAATTAAACAACTGATAATTACCCCAGAAAAAACATCCTAAAAACAACGCAGAACACAAATACCAGTACGGACCTCCTGTAACCGGCATAGAACCTTCTTCCTCCCAATGACAGGAAATACAAACAACCCTTGCATAGTCCGAATAAGAACCTCCAATTCGAAATCCGCTTTGGATACAATTGATCATCGTGGCGGCAGAATTGTTATGGAAAGCAATCATTTTATAATCTTTATTGTTAGGGCTGTACCATTCATTACATTGTTTAAAAATCCAAGCATCCCCTGCCAGATTTTGAGCTGTCCCATCAATTTTTTTCGCATTACCATCTGTTCCAATTACATTTATAGCATCTAATTTTAATACATTTTCCTGAAACAGTGCATGATTTTCTATATACAGACAGTCTTCAAAGGCCATGTAATCCAAGTATTGATTTACCATTGCCAACATATAGGGGGCGTTTGTAAATTTTAAATGCTGCAGGCGCATTTGAGTCCCCGTCTTAATTACCGGAACTTCCCAGTTTGCAGGACGTTCTCCCCATGTCCCGCCAACTTCCCCGTTTTCAATTACAAATTTTCCCACTGGGTAAGTCTGCCTCCAGTCGTTTCCTGCGTCATTCAAATTTACAAGAATATGGAAATTTTTTAGCAAGGAACCATTCAAATCAAGATGGCCTGCATAAATTCTCTTAACATCTACCGGTTTTATAAAATTATATACTTTTTTCGGCATACAGATAACTTTCTTTCCTGTCAGCAGTGCATTTTTAAAAGCATCTGAGTCATCCGTTAATCCATCTCCTTTTGCACCAAACTCCTCCGGGGTTACAAAAGTTAATGGTCCCTGAACGGGACCTAAATCAATTTCCCGCATTGCCATGTCTCCTATCTATTCATAGATTGCATATAAATGTCCGTCCCGGATTTCAAACGTTGGAGTCTTCCCATCTTCTCCTTTTGGTCCTGCCGAACCCTGTGCACCATTTGCACCTTGATCTCCTTTTTCTCCCTTTGGACCAGCTGCTCCCTGTGCTCCCGGATTTCCCTGCGGACCTCTTTCTCCCTGTGGTCCTTTCATACCCTGTGCACCAGATAAATCTGTAAGGAAAGTGTAAGCGCTTTTTCCTTTCACATATAACTTTGCGTTATCTTCATCCTCTACGTTTTCGGTATTGATTACGACAAAGCCTCCTTCTTTTACTCCATCAGTGGCAAAGCCTGCGTTCATAGCCGCTACGGAAGGATACGTTTTTGCTACTGCAAAAGGATCTCCTTTTTCACCTTTAGGTCCCTGAATACCCTGTTCTCCTTTTGCACCGGCAGGTCCAGCAGGTCCTGCTTCTCCTCGCTCTCCCTTTGCTCCGACCGGTCCGGTAGGTCCTGTCTCTCCCTGTTCTCCCTTCGCTCCGGCAGGTCCAACAGGACCCGCATCACCTTTGTCCCCTTTGAATTCACCAGATTTAATTGCCTCGTCCAGTCCTTTTCCGTTATATTCTACATCCGCTGCGTCTACCAGTTTAAATTTCCCGTTATTTTTCTGTTTAATCTTATCAATCAATAAAATTGGCATTCTTTTTTTCCTCCCTTATTTTACATCCACTTTGGTGCTTCCAAGTCCGGCATTTGTACTTTTATATACATCATAACTTTCTGTATAACCGCTTGGGTTGGTATATTCAAATGTCTTTTCCAGTGCAAATCCACCTTCAAAGCCTCCTACAAAGAACGTTGGTGTACCAAGCCTTTTCGGAAGAGCATAATAAATATAGTTTCCTTCTGTGGCATTTACGGTAAAACTTCCGGTTTTGCTTCCGGAAAGCTTTTTGGTCAGTCCTTTCACAAAGTCATTGTTTATAGCACCCCCAACTGCGTTGCCCACTCCATAATACACTCCGTTTAAAAATGTAATTGCTGTAGTTTTGGTTGCTTTGGCATCCCTGTCATCCGTTGCAGTAAGAGTATAAGTTTTATTGCTTTTAATGCCAGCCCCTTCAATGGTCTTTGTCCTTAATTTTACATCCAGTCCAGCTCCGTCAAGTGCTGCTGTCTTTGGCTCTTTATTGTATCCCCAATTCAATACAACTGTATTTACAGTACTTCCCATTTCAACGGTATTTACACTGTTTGAAAAAGAAGTAATCTGGATTGGTGTATACTGCACATCATCCATCCTTTTTGTCAGTTCATCTAATGCATTTGCTACATTGGAGTCTTTATAGGATACTCCGTCTGCTGTGGTTGCACCTGGATCTCCTTTCTCTCCTTTTTCTCCCTGCGGTCCTCTTGGTCCCACAATGCTTCCTAAATCTACTTCTCTTGCCATGTTTTATTTCTCCTTTTCTTCATATATTGCAATCAGGTGTCCGTCCCTTATGATAAAACTTGGAGTAACACCATCTTTGCCTCTTAATTCTTCTGTTTGAATTAAATCTATCCAATCATTACTGTCTGTATATCTCCATTGGATTGCAGTTCCATTATTTCTGAGCTCAATTTCCCTGCCACCAGAACCACCAGGAAGACGGATTTTGCTTCCAATTCCCTTTCCACCGGAAAGCAGCTGTAATTCATTCTCCGTAAGTTTGATATCATCCGCTTTCAAATCCAGCCTTTCCAGGATTTCCCTTAATAAGTTCTTTTCCGGTAACACCGTGTAGTCTTCTGGCCGCTGCCTCCTATTTACAATCATTGTAATTGTACGGATTGTTTTTCCTTCCGTTGCCGTGGCAATATAGACATAAGCTTTTAAATTTTCCCCGGTGCGCAGAAGTTTATCAGGGATATCTGCTGTGATATGGTCTGTAACCTGTGCCTGTTTTATTAAAGCTTCTGTGTCACTTTCACAGCAGAAATGTACCTCTGCATGGGTTACATCCGGTATCCCGTATATTTCCAATTTTTGCCCGTAATCCCACTGGTCAAGACCGATTACCGTAATGTTCTTTCTGTCATCTTTAAAATCAACCCTCAATTTCACCCCTCCCTTCTTACAACGCTCTTTTGGCGGGCATCTTGGCTTTTTAACATTCTTTTAAAAGAATTCTTACTTCTTCCCGTATTTTTTCCGGTACTTCTTCAATCGTCTTTAAACCTTTCTGGATTAAATCTGCATAAATCTTCGCCATTTCTTATACCCCCATTCCTTCATAAAGTTCGCAGACGGCAAGCTGTAAATCTGTAATCTGCCGGTTTGCTTCCTGAAGCTGCATAGTAAGCTCTGCAATCTTTACGGCATCCTCTTTTTCTCTTTGCAGCATCTCCACTTCCCAGATACCTCCGGCTTCTTCTTTTAAGTAGGACAGCTTGTTATAGTTCTCAAATGCTTCCTGCTCTTTATGGTTTTCATACAAGGTCATTTTCCGGGTTGCAAATTCATCCCCAAACAGAGCCTTTAACTGCTCAGAAGTCGTAAGGATAACCCTTACATATAACTTTCTTTCCCTGTCCTCGACTGACTGGATTTCCAGATTTCTCCCATCGTTAAATACAAGTTCTTTCATTTTGCTTCTCCTTTCCCGTACCGGTAAGGGTACTGGTTCTTATACCGCTTTGCATTTTCATATTCTTCCTGCAGCGTTACGGTTATCTTTACTTTTCCACCTGTTCTTACAGGGTTTGGCATGACTTCTATCTTCTCAATCCGTACCATCCTCCACCGCCTTAATCTGTTGCATTGACTGTAATCTCAAAAAATTTCCCGGCAGACACTGGGTTTGGTGCTATGTTCACTCCCAAAACCTGTGGGGCGTCACAGTTATAGGTGACATTCCTTAAAGCCTCTGCATAGTTGCCTGCTCTGTCTGTGCTTTTGATGCGGATAACATTGTCTCCTTCTTCTAAAAGCACTTCTTTTAAAAATGTCCCGTCTCCGTTTACCGGTACATGTCCCTGCTCTTTTTCATTTACGCTTATGGTAACTTTACAAGGTGCACTGGTGACATCATTGGTAATTCCCACAATCCGGCAGGTACGGACGTTTAAAGCGATGTGATCCGATGGCTCCGATATGTTCAAGCTGGGAACTGTTGTGTCAACTCGAAAAGACACTGTCTTTTCTGCGGCATTTCCATCCTGATCCTCTGCTTTTATCCTTAAAATGTGCACCCCTTCTTTTAATGCAGTCACATAAGTACAGTGATACCCTTCGATTACCGAAATTTTAGTAAGCTGCTTTGTAAGCATAGTCCCGGCATCTATCTGAAGGGATATGGTGTCTTTTTTTACTCCGGAGTCATCATCCATAACATCAAACTGTATTTGTACTGTCTGGTCCGTCAGATAGGCACTCTCCGTGGGATAGACAGGGGAAATAACAGGCGGCACTCTTTCCACAACAGCCAATTTCATTTTACTTCCAAAAGTGTCATGGTTTTTATCAATAACAACCGTGCCGGACTGGTCTGTGATACGAAGCTCCATTGCATAGGCATGCTCCGGCTGCGTATAACCGGATTTTTCCGGTGCTGTAATCACCGCCTCATATTCACTTTCTGTATTCTTTTCCAATGCGTAATTTTGCCCGTTTAAGGTAAGGGTTACTTCTTTGAAAGACATCCCATTCCCCCTTTTTAAGACAATTTTACAACATTCAGATACTCACCGCCCTGTGCCCAGACATCCTGTAATCCTGCATCAACAGATAACTGTGCTTTCAATTTTGCACCGGCATTTAAATAATTATAAGTAACATAATTCACCGTATCATAATAAGTTCCTGGTGGCATATAATGTACATCCCCGCCAATATTTCCCGTATCGTTTACAACAATCTTAGACCAGACATTCCCAGAAGAGTCCTGTGCTTTTTTCCGTAAGTTAGCCTGCAAGGAAATCAGATAAACACCGGACTGCTTCACCTTCAAATATCCATCCGGACCGCTTGTAGACTCAAAGTATTCATTGTTGACCGTCTGTGCATAATTTCCGATTGCCTGATAATCACCGGTTAAAAGCCATTCCCTGGTATAACCTCCGATACTGGCTTCCTGCCCTTTTGCTGCTATCTGCTTTTGCAGGGCTGCATTGGCTGTCAGCATCTCCGCCATAACTTCCTCTGTGCTCTTCCCCACAGTGAACATCTGCTCCACTTTTACAATGCTTAAGTTCTCAATTTTTACCCTCCACAAAGGATAGTCCCTTTGCTTATCACCGTTGTATAAATCCCCTTTTACATAAGCCGGATCGCTTGCCATATAACCGGGTGTACCCTGTATCACAACCAGCTTGTAAGAGTCTGCACCCCCATCAGCCCCTGCGATAAAGCGTGCTACAATAATATCATTTCGTTTCTGTCCGCTGACTCCATTGTTGATAGTCATGTCTTCATAATCACCTTTGATTATCCTTCCGGCATGTCCTCCTACCAGAACCACTCCGTCTGAAATGCGTACTTTATTATTGCTTGTTACCGTTGCTTTTAATTTACTCCCCAGATTTAATACACTGTCCTGTGCCAGCATTCCGGCATACAGCGCCGCATCATCTTCTGCTAAAATATGTGCTTCGGTTTCTGGCGGTGTATTGACTGTAAGCGCTTTAAATCCCATATCATTTTGCTCCTTTCAGTTTGTATTCCACATCGGTTTCTCCGTCTTTGATGGTGAGGATTTTGCCAACTACCGGCTGCTGTATGGACATTCCCGTTATCCGGTCTCTGCCTCCTACCATGTCGCCGATATCCACATCCACGTTGTCAATGTGTGCCTCCATCCCTTTATAATTTCTCAGGCTTTCCAGTTTCTTGATGCCGTCTTTTTTTAACTGCTCCAAATCCTCCACAGAAGTATAGGAATACAGTGCTTCCCTTTCTGCAAGACCGGTATAATAAGGCTTATCCTGTGCAATACTTCCATCTTCCTGCACGTACAGATGTAATACCTGTCTTTCCGTTCCTTCCCCTTCCCCGGCACAGATTAAGTGATTAATCCCCCTTCGGTAATCCTCCGTGGTAAAGGTCAGCCTTCCATCCTGGCTGTATTCCAGATGCTCCGACCAGTCTGTGATTGGTACAGCACTTAATAATACAGCGCTGTCTAAAAGCCCCGGTGTACCCTGCTTATAACAGATTTTTAATCTTGCCTGTTTGCCGGCCAGCATCTTTTCCAGTCCCTCCAGGACTGTACAATAACGGTCAAACTGGTAATTCCTGATTTCAATCCCACTGGCTTCTGTTTCTGCAACAAAAAGAGAGCCAAACCGGCTCCCAATAATATCCTTTATAATTTTATTTGCATCTCCGGAGACTGTAAGATGGGTTTCCACGTTTGGCGGCTGTATGATTTTCTGATTAAGCAGCCCTCTCCAGGTATAGCCAAGCCATGTAACCGTACCCTGTCCGGTGGAAGTCTTTCTCTCCTCCAAAAGTCCACCGTACTCCGTGTTTGGAATAAAAATCCGGTATCCCCAGTTATAAGCTTCTTCCTTCCATGCGTCAGCGCTGAATTCCAACTCAAAGTCATTGGTTTCACCCAGCTCCAGGTCGATATAATTAGCTTCCTTCACATAACCCAGTTCTTCCCCTTTTTCATTTGCCACAATGAATTTCAGAGGAAAAAACTGTTCCTCCCTTACCACAAGCAAAAGGTTCTGCCCAATCTCTGCATCAGAAATGGTTTTTACCGTTACATTCCCGGCATCATCGGTAATCCGCAGCATTACGGGGTAATAACTGTATCGTTCCTCGGTTTTTAACTTTTTCCGGATGGCTTCTATCTTTGCCGTATATGCCCCTGTCTGACTGTCCCTCCTTAAAGGATAGGTACCGCCTTCATAGACAGCTTCTACGCTTACGACCATTTAGGCTCACTCCTTTCTTCAAATAGGATTAAGTCAAAATCAAACTTCCCGTCCCAGAAAACCTCCTGCCTGCCCACCTGGATTGGCCGGAAAACCGAATTTTCAAAAGAACGGTAGTGGAAAGCGTTGACCTTTATTCCGGAATTCAGGATTTTTGTTACGGTTTCCGCTGCACTATCAATTTCCAGATATTCCCCTGCTTCTAGAACTGTATCTACATGGTATTCATATCCGCCAATGTAAACAGACGGTTTGACACATGGTCCATAGATATTCAGACGGAAGTTACACTCCGCATAGTGCTCGTTGATGAGATAGGTGTTGTTTAATCCGTTTGCATAGCGGTAAGCGTATTTATTGGCATAGCGCTTGTTATTGACGGATGTAACATCGCTGGTTTTGAAATAATAAGGGTGCTCTTTTATCCAGAAGGGAAATGGACAATAAAATATAATTTTATTATCTGACCACGTATTTTTAATATTTGAGACTCCTGTCTCAGATTCAATGCAATATCCATCGATATAGTAAGCGTTGAAATAAATTCGTCCTTGTTTCTTCGTCAAAATATCTCTTTCTAAATCTTCTCTTAATTTATCAAGCTCTATTTTTCTCTCTGAAAGTTTCCCTTTAAAGCTCAACGTAATTTCATATTGAACTGCTTCTTTTTTAAATTGCTTTACCGCTTCTCCCAAATTGCTTTTTGTAGTAATTGGAGTCCATTTATACTTATGAAACGTTCCTTCTGTTGCCCTCATTGTCGCTCCATAAAGGTTGTATTCATTTCCACTAGACGCTTTATATAAAATCATGTTTCAAATACAACCCCCATTTCCCTTAATACTCTTCCCACTTCTCTATCTTTGAAATATACCTTTAAATTTGTATCTTTATTAGCAATCACCTCTAAAAGAGTTAAAATTGCATACAAAATTTCAACTAATTGTGTATTTCCTCCCCTTAAACTCCCAGAATACTCAAAGTTAGACTCAAAAGGTTTTGTTACTGTAGTTTCCATAATTCCTACCGCTTTTTTTATTGGGCCTATATTACCTTCAATTCCATTTGCAAAACCTTTATCTATCATTTCACCTACCCATTTCCCCCATCTAGACGGAGAATGAATACCAAAAAAGGCAAGAACCTGGTCTTTGAAACTACCAAGCACTCCTTTTACAGCATCCCATAACTGATGTCCTGCGTTCTTTAGCCCAGAAGCAATACCGCTTATTATATCTCTACCCACTTGTAGCCAATCATGTCTTGCAAATTCTTTCACTATACTACTTATAATTTGTGGGATTTTACTTGTTAAATCTGGAATTGCCTGAATTAAACCTGCTGCTAATTTACCAATAATTTCAATTCCTTGCTGTAAGATTGAAGGGAGTTTGCTCCCAATTGTGCTAAGAAAGTTTGTAACCACTTGCATAGCAGATGATATTATTTGGGGTAAATTTGAAATAATTCCATTTGCTATATTAACCAGCATTTTCATTCCAGACTCCCAAATTGCAGGAAGCATTTGTATAATTTTGCTTACAAAATTTGTTATTAGTGTTCCTGCGGCTGATATAAGTTGCGGTAAATTTGAAAGAATTCCATTCACCACAGTTGTTACAATTTGAACACCTTTTTCCAAAACCCTTGGCAAGTTTGAAATAATCGCATCTACCACGGATCCAATTATATTTCCATCTGTTCCTAAAATTTGTCCTGCTGATGTATCTAATCCGATACGAAGATTGGCGATAAGGTTTTGCGCAACAGAACTCCAATCCGTTTCAAGGAGTGCAGTTCCAAGGGCACTAATCAAATTCCATGCTGCTTCTATAAAAAGTGGAACTCCTGTTATAATTCCTGTCACCAGAGATGATACCAATTGTATTCCCTGTTCCACAAATTGGTCTGCATTACTCGCTGCCAGATTTAAATTCTGTGTCGCCATCGTCAATCCCTGTTTAAGCATTTCTGGAATTCCTTTTATAATATTTCCAACCATCGGAAGAAAATTATTTATAAAAAATGTATGTACTGTCTCTTGCAATTCCAATAAAGGTCCTTGTATATCATTTCCAAGCGCCAAATTCCCCATTAAATTCTTAGCTGCTGCTTTCATTGCAGCAAAGGATCCACTAAATGTTTCCGATGCTTCCTTAGCAGTAGTTCCGGTAATCCCTAATTCTTCCTGAATAACATGGATAGCAGAATAAACATCCGACAAATTATTTATATCATACTTCACTCCCGTTATTTTCTGGGCATCCGCAAGAAGACGTTCCATTTCTGTCTTTGTTCCGCCATATCCAAGTTTTAAATTATCTAGCATAGTGTAGTTCTGTTTCGCAAATCCCTGATACGCATTTTGAATAAGCTCCATGCTTGTTCCCATTTTATTTGCGTTATCAGACATATCTACCATTGCCATATCTGCCACATCTGCTGCTTTAGATGTATCATTCCCGAGACTACTCAAAAGACTAGCCGCAAAGCTAGTTGTCATTTCCATGTATTCATTTGCGCTCATTCCAGCTGTTTTAAAGGCCTGTGCCGCATTTTCTTTAACTTTATCAGCACTGTCCTTGAATAACGTTTCTATTCCTCCTAGGCTTTGCTGTAATGCAGCGCCTTCATTTATAGATGCAGATATTGTTTTTCCGATTGCAGCTGTTGCAACAACACCTTTTATTGCTCCAACCATATTACTCCCAAAAGCTTTTCCTGCTGCATCTGCTTCTCCTCCCATCTGTTCAGATATTTTTCCTTTTATCCCTTTTGCAGATGGAATAATCTGTACATACGCTTTTGCAAGCTCAGTGCTCATTTATTTCCCCTCCTTTCTCATTCGTTTTTCCCATTCATTTTTGAATTCTTCTCCGGAATTAAATGCCAGTACATCATTATTTCTTTTTAACTCCCCTGTTAAAAGTGTCAAAAGTGATTCTGGTCTATTTATTCCTTTTGCTCCATCAGAGCTGTTCAGCCATGCAAGTAATTTTGTGTTGTCCACAAGCGCTGACAGCAACATTTCTTCCATTGTTATGACCATGTTAGCCATTTTCATTTTTATCCTTGAATTACTTCCCAGCCCACAAGAAAAGGTTGCAACCGCTTTACACGGTAACAACCTATAATCAAAAATTTTATATGTTTCAGCAAGGTCGCAGATCAATGCCTCCTCGTCTGTGTTAATCATGTGTGCTAGGATTAAGAGTTTTTTCCTTGATTACACCCTGAAAGAATATCACCAATTGCTTCTCCCATTTTCAACGCTGATACTTTCCCATTTTCTCCTCTGATGTATTCCATTAATGCTTTTTTCTGCTCTTCTCCAAGAAGTCTTGTAGTTACCATTGGAATAAGGCTTGCATTTCCGCTATCGATGTCACATAACATCTCCAAAAGTTCGTAATCATCCATGACATCTTCATCAATTTCGTACTCAAATCCGCTCTTCGTTTTACCTTTAATCATAATTGTTATCCTTCCTTCTTTATATATTCATAATGTGTTTGCCCACTCTCATCCGGCACCGCTGCAAGCGTTATCTCATATCCGATTGCTTCATTATCTTTATATGCAATGTCTCCCAATTCTGAAATACTTGCATTTGGAACAACAATTCTTTTCATTGCTCCTTTTAAAATCATCTCAATAACCCATATTCCTGCTTCCGCCTCTGCATTATTTGCTTTTACGGTAATACCTTCATCCAGCGAACCTGTTACATTTTCTTCTCCATACACTGCTTTTAATACATCAACATTTAAAACTTCAAGTAATTTCATCTTAAATGTGTCTGGTTTTGCCGTTTGCATATTTAAAATCGTATCACCGCCCCATGCCTTCTGGGTTTCTGACTCCGGGCTATTCGTATTTGTCACTCCATCATCTGAACAATATCCTAATTCTTTGAATGCAACGTTTAACTTTGTTGTTGCATCTGTCGGCAATTCAGTTCCTAATGGAGCTCTATATACTGCTCCTCCAATTTTCGGTTTGCCTGTACTTACATTTTTTACGTCAGACATCCTTTTACCTCCTTAAAAATATGTAATATCAAAAACAGCCTGATAGCGATATTCTTTTCTAGTCGTATCTGAGTACGGATAATCGCTATTCAGGCTGCATCTACTTACTTCGTATAATTCAATTATTCTTTTCATTATTTTCTTTAATTCCTCATTCAAGAGTGCTGCTTTATACAAAGACGTGGAATATGATTTAATTGCGATTGTCGCCTGTTTGATATGATTTTCTTCACTGCTTCCTATTTTTTCAATTAAAAAATACTCTTCCGGCATATTTTCCTCTTTTTCTGTATAAGCCTGAATTTTAGTTGTATCGTTCAAGTAGTTTAATACAATTTTTTCAATCATTTTCCTCCAACCGCCTTTAAAATGGTGTTATTTTCCATGTTCTCTTTCTTTGCTTTATGGCTGACTGCTGCCACTTCTGCATTGCTCCTGTTCTTTCCAACCATACTTGTTACCTCATATCCTGATCCAAGTTTAGCACGTGCTTTGTTTGCATGACTTTCGCATATTTTCAACATTTCTGGTGATTTCAGCAATGCTCCTACTCCACTTTTATTTAATACTACTTTAAGATTACTCATATTTTGCCACCATAAATTTCTTATTCCAATCTAACGGGATATTTTCTTCAATTCCTTCCTGCGGAAATCCGATTACCTGCCATATTTCCCCAAAAAAGCGTACCTTTTGGTCTTTCCATACATGCGTATCGCCTTTCGGGATAGCCATATTATAAATAGCTTTTTTTCCTGTCATATTAACCATTTCGGTAACTTCTTGTATAGACGCAGGAGCAACAAGAACATTCTTAACCTCTATTTCCTTCTCACTGTAAATAGGATGATTAAACGCATCTCTTCCACATTCAACTTTGCTAATCAATGTTACCGTTATTCCCTTTATTTTCATACAGTTCAATTACCCCCATTCTCTGCTTTTTAAGCCCTAGCCTTGCCAGTTCAGACTTTTTAATAAAAAGGCCTCCTCCAGGGACAAGATATGTCCCTGAAATAGAGTATCCCAATGCAGATTGTGACATTTGAGACATTGGTTCAGAATTCGTAGATGTCATAAGCATTCTCGCAACTACATCTACGGTCACGGATTTTGCTACACTTTCGAGATATGGTTTTTCAGTAATCATTTTATCCAAATTTTTTCTGACTTTATCTGCTTCTACTCGTAAACAATCAGAAACAATCGGAAGTAATTTTTCAGCTCTTATAGCTTCTTCTGCAGACATTTCTCTCCATAATTCCGTTATATCACTTAGACTTGCAAACGGTTTCATTTTTATCACCAACCTTTTTAGTAGAAGTTTTGTGAGAAGTTTTTACCTTCTCCCAATCCCCTCCACTCAGTTCGCTTTCAATATCAATTACGGAACCTGTTTTTTTATTCTTGTATTTCATTATGCCTCCACAATTCTTCCAAAGTAATCAGGAACTAAAATTCCCCAACCTAAATACACTTCCGCACGGATATAGACCTGGTTGTATCCTTTCAAATCTTTTCCCGAATTATCTGGATCTCCATATTTGATAATTTCTAAAGGAATGTCTTTAGAAAATCCCCATTTAAACGCATTCTGGAAATCTCCAACAATCGCATGGTCTTTTACAGTAGCATTGTATACTGTTTTATTTACATCTACAGCCATTCCTCCAAGATTACTAGGAGATGCCCCAAAGCGAAATTCCGGATACTGTCTAGCTCCATTTTCTCGCACAGTTGCCATATCCGCTCCAAACGCATTTGATAATGCCATTCCTGTCACATCCCCATCAGCCCCTTGAACAGCAGCAATAACCCCATCAAGATTTACATCCGGTGTTCCTTTTGTATATGTAACAGTCTGAGTCACTTTACTATCAAAATGGTTTGTCCCAACAACTGCAGATGCAGTCCCTGTTCGTGGATTAATTCCATGGAATGCAGCAAGGTCAAATCCCTTTGCCACTTTTGCTGCAAACCCGTCATTAAATGCAGTTAAAATTTGCAACTGTTCTTCCTCTGCTGCAAACAGAAATTCATCCGAAATACGTGCTCCATACTCAAATTTGATCGGAACAATTTTTACAGGTTCAATCTTTAACCCGCCTTCTGTTTTCTTTCCATTTTCTGCTACGATATCAATTTCATTATCCATAGAAAAGATAAATTCTTTTAATCCGTTAAATGGAATTGGTGTCTGTCCGGAAAGTTTCGCAAGAGAAGATTTCCCTTTTACTTTACTAATTAAATCGCTCACTAATACTGGTTCAAACAAATTTCCTCTTTCTGTTGCCATATTTTTATTCTACTCCTTTCATACTGTTCAACATTTTCTTCATTGCTGTTTCTTTTGTTTTTTTCGTACTATCTACTTCTGGTTCATAATTTGGATAAGCATTTGTCTTTTTCAGAAATCCCGCAAGAGTTTTTGCATCTTTCTGCATATCATCTTCTGTATCACCTGAAATTTTATCTGCAAGTTCATAGGGAATACCCGTTTCCATTGCAATCTGCACTTTTCTGTTTCTTTTTTCATAATTTTTAATTGTTGCATCCTTTTCTGCCACTTGTTCCGGTGATAAATAATCTTTGTACTTTTCCTGTACCTGTTCCGGTGATAAAAAACCTTCATATTTTTTTTGAACATCTTCAGGTGATAAAAAACCCTCATATTCTTTTCTTACTGTGCTTCTTTCTCTCTCCAATCGTGGAGCAATAGCTGCATCAAATGCTTCTTGCGTTTCAATTACTTTAAATTCTCCCATTTTACTCCTTTCTCCCCACTTAACCCGGTGGTATCGGTAAATTTATATCAAAAAAACACCCCTCACGGGATGTCCTCTCAATACCTTGCTTTTTGCTTCTTTTTTTCCTTATTCCCAGCACACTTCCAATATGCTAAGATAACCGAATCAAGAAGCGAAATTTCAATGCCTTCCTTTATAGCTTTATACCCAAAACCTCCATTTGTCCCAATCATCCTTTTTTCACAATTACTCACAGATTGTGTTAGCGACGGCTGGTTTGCATGACAAATTGTATTTTGAAATAGTCCTTGTTCAAATGAAGCATTTGCTGTAATAATTTCTTTTACAGTAGGAAGCTCTGGTTCTTTTAATCCAGCTTCTTTCATATCATTTGCTAAAATCTGCTGCCCATTTGCACCGTCAACTACAACCTTTTTTGGTTTCATAGAAATCAGATACTCAATAATCCATTCATTTCCTGCTCTTATTGGTCTGCAATCAATACTCTCAACAAAAATTTTGCCTTCTGTTGTTTTAATAGCAACAGACATAGCTACATATTCTCCACTATGTCCATATTTTATTCCGGCAAAAACATCACCTTTTAATTGTGGTTTTGCACTTACCCTTAAAGCTTCCCATTCTGCTTTACTAATTTCTGATTTTTGATTATATTTAAGCCATAGTCCCAATCTTTGAATGTTAAAATCTATATCATCTGTGGTAATTTCCGCTCTTATTTTTCTTTCTGTTAAAATTGTTCCTAATGATGGGTTTGCTTCATACCATGACTCTATATCATCTGCAGGCATTTGCTTCGGTACAGACCATTCAGCCCACCCAGAGTCAAATCCTTTTCCCGAAAGAACAGTTTCTCTATATTTCACGAATACAGTTCCTGCTGAAACTACTGTAGGTGGTGTTCCAAGCATAATAGTCTGCGGATTATCACTATCTGAAACAATATACTTTAAAGAGGTCTCCTGTGCTTCTGTATATTCCTGAGCTTCATCAATAATTAGCACATCATATCCTTCTCCTAATCCTCCTGATGATGTTCTTGTACGAAACTCAACAACTCCACCATCACTGGCATACAGATGTTCCTTTCCAAATGCTTTAAATGAAGATGATATATGTATCTGAGCTTTTTCACACATTCGGTCAAGCCTTTCCCATACCGCATGAGATGTCGTAGCCCTGTGTGCTGTGTATAAGATACGTTCATTGTTTTTTAGTCCCCACAAACATCTTGCTAAAACATTTTCTGACTTACCGTTTCTTCGAGGTATAGAATATCCGTATTTCTGATGTACCCATAATCCTTCATCATTGACTGCCATAATGTCGCTTTGTAATAGCTGTTGCCATTCTAGAAGATTGTTTCCTGTAAGTGCATATAATTCAGACGCCTCTTGTCCTTTTGTTTCTGAATAAGGAAGAACAACGGATTGCGTGGGTGTCTGGCGTCCTAATCTTTTTTCTGCCATGACATCCCTCCTGTTAATTTAACTATTTCTTTCATGGACAATATCACCCCATCACCCAAAGGGAATTTTAAAATTTACCATTTATATTATAAATGTGCATAAAAATACCGTCCACTTTATCTGTGCACGGCATTTATCCCTCTATCTCTTTTATCATAGCATTATACATTTGCTCTTCATCCATTTCATCCATATAGAACAAATCTCCATCTTCTCCGAAAAGTCCTTTTTGGGCCTCTTCATAATTTTCTGCATACTCTATTACAATAGCATTACAGTCTCCAATACTATCCAGCCTGCAAATTTGTCCGTCATTCAAAACAAATGCCATCGTTCCATTAATCTTCATACTTTGATATTTATTTTTCAGCTTTTCATTTAAGCTATCTATCCTTTTCAATCTCATTTCCTTCAAGGTCATATCGCTTTGTGCCTCCTTTCCCTGTTGATATTTTATAATAAGCCCCACCATGATGGCTTTTCTTTTCCGGATGATATTGAAATACTCCATCACCTCCAAAATTCACCTTAAATCCTCCGCCACTTTCAAACGTTACTCCCTTTAAACTTCCTCTTGCTAACGCTTTTACCATATATCCGTTGTTTTCTAGTTCTTTTTTTAACTTTTCCGGTGAAAATGAACTTAGCATTTGAGGGTGACTTGCAATTTTAGATACTAAATCTAATCCATTTTCAGATTTTATTCTTTTTTCTCTTTCTTCTGGTTTTTCTACTCTTGTTTGTTTTCGTTCTTTTAGCTTTATTGTATCACCTTTCACGCTTTTTGACCACTGTTTCGTATGCACATTTTGCCTTTTTCCGTTTCCCACCTCGTATTCTACAAGGCATCTGCAATATTTGTGTCTCCGAAACACATTATTTCCAGTATCAGATACTTTCTCATAATCATATACCCCTGCAAGCTTATTACACCATTCACAGCACTTTCCTGTTGACGTTCTCCTAATTTTAGGATTTAATCCTGCCCTATACTGGAAATCAGCATTTGCCTTAATAGTATCGTCTACTACTGACTGGGTGAAATTTACAATCGGTTCATCAAGCATATATGCAATTTCATCATACGCATCTTTTCCAGACACAATATTTATAATTCCAGCCACTTTATCTTCATTCAATTCCGGTTTAATTGCTTTAATTCCGATTCCATTCATCTCATTTAACACTTCCTGAACTTCTCTCGAAACCTCAGATACCAATTCGTAGTTATTTTGCATCATTGGTCTAATAGTTCTATCTGCAATGTTATAATATAATTTTCCATCAGGAAGGGAAGATGAAGATAAATTTTTTTGAAACACCGATGATAAGGCTTCACCTATTTCAATCGCAAATCCATTAGCTTCTTTATAGGTTGCCCTCCCTTCTTTTACTTTTCTATATAATGATTGGATTTTTTTATTTTCTTTAATCCTTCTCTGGAAATCCTCATCCAATTGCTTTAAAATTTGTGGTGCAATATCTCCCATGGTATCTCCTTAAAATCCTGTCAAGTCTCTCATCTTTTCCTCACTAATATAGCCTGGTATTGCCTGATTAATCTTAATTGCTCCATCTCCATAAGAACTTAATGCTGCTGCATCTGGTTCAAATACTGGCTCCCACTTTGGTTTTGTCAAATAAAACTGTCTTCTTTCGTACGGAAAATCATCCCTCAGACACGCAGCTAAGTATCCAACATTCAAAAAGCCTGTCCCGAATGTTCTTTGTGCTTTTCGTGCAATCAATCTCAAATTCTCATGACTTGCCTTAATCGCCTCCGCACTTGAAGGATTATCTGTAACAAACCCTAGGTCATCCAATGTCAATCCTGTTTCTCCCGCAAATAGTCCTGCAAACATTTTCAGTTGTTCTGTATGAGGGCTCATACTCTGTTGTTGAAATTGTCCAAATGTCGGTTTATCTCCTTCATCGTCTTTTGTAATTTCAATTAACGATGAAATACTCGCTTTCCACTTATCCAGCGGATCCGATTCCTGCGATGTTCCAACAACGTATTTCTGCGGGAACGAATAAAACTCTGCTGCAATTTCTGAACGTTTTACTGTTCGCATTGCACTGTTTACAATATCCATACATGATCTGCTTATTCTGCTGTGTCCAAATGGTCTTACTGCATCTGGCCTAAATATAATAGGCACCAACAAAGGATATTCTACATTATTTGATATATCTCTAAATTTCCCATTCTGAAATACCCTTATATTCCCAGCTGTAAAGTATGCTTCTGTAACCGGTTTTTCTGCATCATCTCTTTCAAGCACCGCATACCCTTCTTTTAGTAATCCCGTTCTTTGATCAATAATACCTGTCGCATTTGCTCCATCTATAATTTCCAATCTGGGAAATCCATTATCATCTTCCGAAATATAGACAAAGCAACAAGAAGATATCAGCGCCGACAAAATTGCGCTGTCAAAAAATGTGTCTGGATTATTCATTACAAAAATTTCTTCAATATTAAAATTATCTTCTACAAACTCTCGGAATACAATTCTGTCAGCCAAACTATCCACTGCTTTTCCACACCATCCTAAAACAGATTGAATATTTCGTAATTCTTGTGGTGTCGAAATCTGAAAATCTTTTATATGATTTTTCATTTCATAATAGGTATAGCGTATTTTTACCCGTGTTCTCTTTTGCATAAGTCTATTTTTCAAGTAATTTTTTCCTTTATATCCACTCATTCTGTACTCCTTTTTATATGCGTGTGTTTTTTTTCACAGTGACGGCGTGAAGTTCGTCTTCAGGTACGGTGGGGGAGGTATGCCCCACCTTTTCACTATCCACGCATTATTTTTCTTATATTTTTCCAATCAAATGTATGTGGAAGAATGTTATTACTAATTACCTTCTCTACACTATTTACATCTTTTCTTTCAACAAGTTTATCACTCTTCTGTCTGTTGCAAGTCCAGTGTGCTAGCTGCAGATTATCTAAATCAGATGGATGTCCTCCTTTACTCACTGGAATAATGTGATCAATGCATGGTGATAATGGATGCGGATACTTATAAGAAAAATCAACAGGTCTTCCACATATTCCGCATACTGTTTGCGTTGCATAGATTTTCTTTTTGTTCTTATCAAACATTCCTCGGTGCGTTCCGTCTCTGTCTGGCCTATATCCCATGTCTCCACCACCTTTTTTGTTAATGGACCTTCTGGGGTTCGAACCCAGGACTGCCCGGTTATGAGCCGGATACTCTAACCTGCTGAGTTAAAGGTCCTTATGAGTATTAAAAAAGACACCCAATTACTCAGATGTCTTTTCAGTATTCTTTATTTTTCTATTTCTCCTACTAATCTCTTTTCGGCAGCAAGCACTTTCCGTACCGCTGCCGTTTCAGCATTCTATCAAATGAGGAAGATTTTGGCTTTCTTGATTTTCGCCAATGTCATATTATCATACCTTTTACTATACTGAACTATACTATTTGATTTTTTTTAATTTTCTTAATGCCATTCCGTGTAATTTATATATCCATTGCTCACTATACCCCATTTTTTGAGCAATTTCCCAAAACCTCAGGTCTTTTATGTATCTATAAAATAATACATTTCTTTCATCTTCCTTTTCTAATTCACTTATCTTGAATGATATATCTTTATATTTTTTTACCTGCTGCACGCCTTCCTGGTATAGCCTTTCCTCTAATTCCGTTATATCAGCAGCATAACTTGATAAATCGCTTTGATTGTGACCGTGAGGCATACCATCACTATTGATTGACGGGTTCATTTTCATCGTTCTTATTTCTTCTAATTCTGCTTCAATTCTTTCAACCCTTCTTTTATGCCTCTGATATCCTCTAAGATATTTCTTTTTCTTTTCATTTTCTTCTCTTATTGCCTGTTTTTCAGTCTTATCCATTTCTGTCACCCCTTGCTTTTCCGTTTCTTGAAAAATTCTTCCCACTGGAAGCTTTCTTTTACTCCATTCTTATCTTCTAACGTAACAATATGAGGATATACTCCAATTACTTTCATCTTTCTGTATTCTCTAACAGTTCTGGTACTCTTGTAATCACTTGTTACCCTCTCTGCCAAAACATGGTAATATTCTCCTCTATATACTCCATGCTTCTTTTCTATTTCTCTTATTCTTTCTTCTTTTCTGATACCCCATATAGCTTTTTCAGGTGTATCGTCTCGATATCCTTCGTGGTTCATATAATTCTTGCCTCCTCTAAAAAATCCAGTAGTGTAGGTACGTCTATTGCAAATCCTACCCCATTTGCTTCTATCACTACTTCGTTTTTCTTATTTTCCTTCTTATTCTCTTTTCTGGTTCTGATGATGCCTTTCTGTATGTACGTTCCGCTTTTTACTACAATCCCTGTATCTATGGTTCTTTCTCTTATCAGCATTTGATAGACTCCTTTATTTTATGTCCGAGTCGGACATGTTTCCCCATGCACATTTTTCACATACTTCCGGACAAACTCCGAATGATATAGATTTTCTGCACATATCTTCTTTGCAGATGTTTGTTTTTGGTTTCTTTTTCAATCCAAGCTTTTCAAGGACTTTCGGTATCGGTTTTATCTTCATTTTCTTTCTTCCTTTCGTATTTCTCCGTGATAAAATCAATAACCAGTTGCTCAAATTCTTCCCTGTACTTATTATCTATTTCGGTAACTTCTTTAAACCCTTTTAGTTTTCCGATATTGTAAGCAGTCATAATCGCTACCACTACTGCTGCACTGCTACATATAGCTGATATTGCGTATAAGATATTCATTTTTCTGTTACCTCCTTATTTTTTTCACTTACTCAATCGTTTCCTCTCTTCTTCCCAGTCAAAAGCAGCGCACGCAATACAGTGTTTGCATTGTTCCATAGGTTCATCTTTCCATTGTTCACCAATCCCCAAGCAAGCACCGTTCTCGTCTTTTTCTACGCATCCATACCTCTTTTGTAGATTGCATTTTTCTATACGTTTCTTTATTCGACACTGTTTGCACACTACCTTTTTTCCTACTGTGCAACCCATTAATCTTGCATAATATCCCGCCCATATTTTACTCACTCCATCATTTCTTGTGCTATTCCATCCTGTAACTTTTTCTCCACATACATCACAGTAAATTTCTGTTGTTACTTCTCTGTAAATAGGCATTTACTTCACCTCCAATTTTTCCTTCAACTGCTGCACCTGTTCTGGTGTAAGACCTGTATTTTCATACGCTGCCAGTCTGTCCACTAGTTCCTGTTTCTTGTTTGGAGACCAGTACCCTTCTTTTATTCCACTTACTCGTTTATGTGTTAATCGTTCCATCTCTACTTACCTCCTGTGCTTCAATCATTTTCTTAACTATATATCCACCAACAAAAAAAATTTTCAATTAATATCTCTGACTTCTCTTTCAATCTCCTCATCCTTCAATTTAAGTACATTCCCACTCTGGTAGAATACAGCCCCTGCAGGAGTTACCTGCATACATTCAATATATCCTTCTGCTTCCGCTTCTTTATTACCATATTTACTTTGCATAGTTGCCTTGTGCTTGCGAAGGTAGGTCTTTCCTGGGATTAAATTCTCTTTCTTCATGTTCATCACCTCTATTTTTCATATTCATTTTCTCCTCTTTGGCTCAAATGCTCCGGCCATCCTACATTCTCCTGGCTTGCATGGCCTTCTTTTTCCATGTCTCGCTAAATAATCGCAGCCACTTTCTAAAGACGATATCTTTATTGAATTTTTACAGTAACTGCAGTCTTTTACACGGATATGTTTGATTTCTTTTTCTGTCACATCTTTCCACTTCATACATTTCTCCTTAACTAATTAACTAAATGGCAGTTCTTCGTCAATTCCATCCGGGATATTCATGAAACCGTCTGCATCCACAGTTGTTCCTGCGTTTCCGATCGGCTGTCCTGCTGCCGTATTGCCCTGTACATTGTTATTTCCTGCTGCATTATTTTTACTTTCGGCAAATTCCTGCTCTTCTACAACTACATCTGTTGTATAGACTTTATTCCCATCTCTATTTGTATAGCTTCCTGTCTGAATTCTGCCGCTTACTACAATACGGATACCCTGACGGAAGTATTTTTCGGCAAATTCTGCTTCCTTTCCAAAAACAATACAGCTGATAAAGTCTGCTGTTGCTTCATTTTCTCTTTTAAAACGTCTATCTACTGCTAATGTATATCTGGCAATTCCCATTGGATTATCTCCGGCCGTATAACGTACATTTGGGTCTCTGGTTAATCTGCCCATTAAAATTACTTTATTCATTTTCCCTCCACCGCCTTCCGTAATGTATTTATCATCATTTGAAGGCTTTCCTTTTCCTGCTTTTCTTAAAAAGTGGGGATTATATCCCATTTTTTTGAGCCTTTTTTGAATTTTTCCTTAAAAATTCTGTTTCCGTGCTGAAAACATCGTATATTCAAAATTCCCACCTAAATAAGATTTTCCAATAATTCTTACAAATTCTTGCCTTGTATGGTTCTTTTCAAATTCTTCCTGACATATTCTTTTTAGTATCAGGTCTGTTTCCCGGTTATTATGTACTGCCTCCTTGCCGATGCGGTGGTGCATTAAACAAAGATTAGCTTTAAATCCATAGAATTCACTGTTTTTTCGGTTGGAATTACCAAAATAAATGTGATGGTCCTCCACCTGCTTATATCCATAGTCTTCATGCAAAACCATACACAGATAGCACTGTTTTTCACTCTGGTCCTGCAAGATGCTCTTTTGTTTCTTACCCGTTTTTTTCACGCCGTTCCTCCATTTCTCTTAAAATCCAATCAGAATAAGTGTGCTTGCCTACTTGCACGTTTACTTCATGCTCTTGTATTACTTCCCACAGAGCCTTCCAGTCTTCCTGGTTCTTGATTTTCTCAAAGTCTTCCCTCGCCCATATTTCCATCTTGTCCCTGATTGCATAAAGGACAAACTGATTTCTGGAATAGATACAGATTTTGCACGGCTCTCTCACCCTTTTTAGTGCTTCTGTAAGAGTTTCTAAAATTTCCTGATTATACGTGCCTTTTCCGGTTCGGAAGCCTTCTCTCGTTATGGGAGTCTTGCCCTTTATGTATTCCAGTACATAGCCACTGTTTCTCTCTTTCTTTTGGAAGGCTGTGCTACTGGTCTCTATGTACAGGTTTACCTCTTTCATGTTTTCGCCTTCCTTTCTCCTGCTTTTTAAATCGAATTAAAGTGTATCTACGGTATTTATATCCGGTTACCGGATTGATGCCTTCTACCATGTTTGCAACGTAGTATCCCTTTTTTGGTTTAATTTCTTCTTTCCAGCGCTTCAGCTTGTCTACCTTTGGTTCTGGAAGCGGCATATTTCTGGAAATATTGTAATTTGCTTCTTTTATTCTGGGTTTTGCCGGAGTGCCGTCTTCTTTTAATTCCTCGGTGTTTTCATCTTTAGTAATGTAGTTAGCCAGCTTTGTAAAATCCGCATCATAAAGCTTTTCAGAAAGATTTATTTCTGTGGCATAAACTCCGCCTTTTTCCCATGCAGCCTTTAATATGCTTGCTGTATCTCCAATCTCGTTTATTACAAGATGAATATGCCATGCCCCTTTTGTTCCTCTTTCAATATTTCTTATCCAAAAAAGTTCATACCCTCTTTTCTGGTATTCCCTTCTTACTTTCCGGATTGCTTTTTGGAAATCTGACAGTGCTTCATCCATTTCAGAAGGTCTTTTATTTTTTTCATACGTCCATGTAGCAAAACAGTCTCCGGGACAGAAATATTGCAAGAGCCTTAATCTGGTTCTTCTTGCTTTATTCATGGCATTATTCTTTTGTATCTCCTCTTTGGTAGGCTTTTTCTTTTTCTGCCTTGCCTTTCCCGGAGCACCATGGTTTCCATCATGGTTTTCAGTAATATCAAGGAT